>OIZS01000379.1_pt1 | contig 19633 bp, 17 predicted proteins | sample 1588641 | NCBI WGS metagenome assembly OIZS01 (sample SAMN03283240) | human gut metagenome | biome: human-associated habitat; material: feces | host: Homo sapiens | place: Peru | collected 2012
GCCGCCGTTTTTCACCGGCGGGAAGAGCCGCAGCTTTTTGGCCGCCGGCTGGAGAATTCCGCGGTCAAAAACGCCGCCGCCATCCTGCTGCTGTATCTGGGACTGACCTTCGCGGGTGCGGCGGTCATCAGCGCAGCGGAGGGACTGCCGCTTGGCGTCTGCCTCTATGAAACGGCTTCCGCCGCCGGAACGGTGGGGCTGACACTGGGACTGACGCCGCAGCTTGGCACGCTGTCACAGGCAGTGCTGATCCTGCTGATGTTTTTCGGACGCGTGGGTGGACTGACGTTGATCTACGCCGCGTTTTCCGGGCACGATCTCACCTGCGCCCGGTGTCCCAAAGAAATGATCACCGTAGGCTGAAAGGAGCGCACGATGAAAAACGTATTATTGATCGGACTCGGCCGCTTCGGGCGGCACCTTGCCATGCAGCTGAGCGAGCTGGGGCATCAGGTCATGGCGGTGGACAGGGACGAGGAGCGCGTCAACGAGTGTATGCCCTTCGTCACCAACGCGCAGATCGGCGACAGTACCCGCGTGGATTTCCTGCGCTCGCTGGGCGTCAGCAACTACGATGTCTGCTACGTCACCATCAGCGGAAATTTCCAGAACTCGCTGGAAACGACGTCTCTGCTCAAGGAGCTGGGGGCGAAGTATGTGGTGTCCCGCGCGGAGCGTGACGTGCAGGCGAAGTTCCTGCTGCGCAATGGCGCGGACGCGGTGACATACCCGGAAAAACAGCTGGCGAAGTGGGCGGCCATCCGCTACACCGCCAACCACATCTTCAGCTACATAGAGCTGGACGAGAAGCACGCCATTATCGAGGTCGCTGTGCCGGACAGCTGGCAGGGGCACAGCATCGGCGAGCTGGATGTCCGCAAAAGGTACGGCGTCAACATCCTCGGCGTGAAGCGAAGCGGCAAAACCAACGTGACCATCTCGCCGGAAACGGTGCTGGACGACAGTCTGACGCTGCTGGTGCTGGGCGAGTATACGGCACTGAAAAAGTGCTTCCGTCTGTAGACTTCGGCGAAATTCACCGGCCTTTCTTTACCGTGCAAAAAGGACTGGCACAGCGCGTGCCAGTCCTTTTTGTATCCCAAAAACCACTCGCTGGGCGAGTGGTTCAAAAGAGGCTGCTGCCGATGAGGAAAAATAAAACTCCCTCTGTTATAGTAGAGATGCGGTCTGGCAACTGCAAACTACAAAACAAAGGGAGGCCATTCAAGAATGAAGTGGCAGAAACAGTTTAGCAAGTTGTGTGATAGAAGTAACAATTATCTCGCCCTCACAACACGAATTAAAAATTTTTATTCTTATATTGACATTACTATTTTCTTATAGTATCCTTTGTATGAAAGGCGGTGAGTTCGTGAGGTTATTAACACGGTGTCCTACCTGCAAACAGGAACTCGTTGTAAAAGTTCTGTCCTGTCCGGATTGTGGTTTGGAAATATCAAATATATTTGAGTTAAGTCCTTTTGACTACTTGGACACAGCCAATACTGATTTTCTTATGTGCTTTCTTAAATCGCGCGGCAATTTGAAAGCAGTTCAAGAAGCACTCGGTATCTCTTATCCAACGGCGAAGAAACAGTTAGAACGTGTGATAACAGCATTAGGACTGGCAAACGAAAATGTGGAGGTATTGAACATGGGTAGCTTTCATGCAACTTCTGGAACTGACGCATCAACGCTTATACGGAATAAATTAATTGAGGCGGGTGGAAAAGCCATTGTTTATTCTTACAAGAACATTCCCTATGAAATCCACTTAAGCGAAAGTGGTACAGGTTTTAACTGCGATGCACTTGGCCCCATATATTTTTATGAATTTAGGGTATTTGACATTATGGTAGACCTGCTGAAAAGTGAAGGCGGCGAAGCGCCTAAAGGTCAACCTCGCAAATACAAAGTTGGGTCTGAAAAGTGCAACGAGCATACTGTAGCAGGAGCGATAGCACTAAAGTATTTTAATAAAGTAAAAGGCGAGACAGTCCTTGACCCGCAATCTGTTTTAGATGCTATTCTTGTGTGGGCTGATATTGCAGAAAACGGCAGGGGTAGTATTAGACTGACAGAAAACTATAGAAAGCTGGTAAATTATCATGTGTAATATTTTGACATTTATAGCAGCATTTCTTTACGGCTTTGCAAAATCACTGTTCAATTATGGCGGAAAATGCAAAGGACATCGATGCAGACGACATTGGTAAGTCAAGCTAAAAGCTCCCCTGTCTACTTTATCAAAAGTAGACAGGGGAGCTTTTTTTGCTGTCAGATTTTCTTATCTTAACAGTGTTGGGCTATGCCGGGGGATATTTATTATGTGCTTCCACCTGTACGGGGGCGGAAAAGGGCTTACTGCTTCAGCTCCAGCGTTCGCCGGTAGGCGGCGATGACGGCGTTCATGGCGGCGGCGCGCAGGCCGCCCTCCTCCAGCGCCCGTACACCGGCGATGGTGGTGCCGCCGGGGGAGCATATCTCGTCCTTCATCAGGCCGAAGGGCTTGCCGCTCTCCAGCGCCAGCTGCGCCGCGCCCAGCAGCATCTGGGCGGCGAAGGTGTTGGCCTTGGCGCGGGGCAGACCGCAGGTCACGGCGCCGTCCGCCAGCGCCTCCATGAACAGGCATGCGAACGCGCCGCCGCATCCGGCCACCGCGCTGCCGGCGTCGATCAGCTCCTCCGGCAGGGCTTCCAGCCGCCCGGAGGCGGCCATGTCGCGCAAAAGCGCGTCAAGCTGCTGCTGCGTCACGGCGCTGTTTGTGTCGTACAGCGTCAAGCCCGCGCCCACCGCGCAGGCGGTGTTGGGCATGATCCGCACCACGGCGCTGCCGGGCACGGCCTGCTCGATGGCCGCGATGGTCACGCCCGCCGCCATGGACACCAGCAGGGGCTTGTCCTCCCTCGCCGTCAGGGTCGGACGCAGCTGCGCCAGCACGCCCGGCAGCAGATGGGGCTTTATGCCCAGAAAAATGCAGCCGCAGGAGGAAGCGATGGCCTCCGCGTCCGCGCAGTGGGCGCCCAGCTCCGCGGCCAGCGCCTCCGCCCTGGCCATCGTGCGGTTGTTGAGGAAGATGTCGGTGGGGGACACCGTTTTGACCAGCGCCCGCGCCAGCGCGCCGCCCATGTTGCCTGTGCCGATAAATCCGTATGTCATGGTATGCACCTCGTTTCCGTTTTTCCCTATTATAATCCACCCACCGCCGGAGCGCAACAGAAAGAAAGCCGCGCGCGTAAGAGAAAAGCCGTCCCGGGATCAACTCCGGAACGGCTTTTGTTATGTATCGATGGTATAAGTAACAGCGCAGCCCTCCGCCGCAAAGCGTTCGTCGATCATGTCTTTTATGCTCTCGACGGTGCTTTTGGCGATCTTGTTGGCCTTGGGATAGAGCCACTGGTCGATGGCGCCCACCTCCACCGTCCGCGCATCGGTGTGCAGCTTGACCGGCACGCCGACGCCGTGATCCTGCCATTTCAGGTACAGATACCCGTCCTCAACGGTCATGTCCCCGTGCTGCATTTTCTTGAAGCGTTTTATTGTTTTCCGGTTATTGGAATCCGGTTCGTCTCTCAGCTCCCGCCAAAAGCGCCACAGGGTCTGCTCGGGTTCAAGACCTGCGATGGGAGGCAGCGTCTGCGGGGAGGCGGCATAGGGAAACCTGCCGCCGAACAGATACCGACGGATGAGCCTTATACCGCGGTTCTTTACCGGGTACCCGAAGCCCACATAGGGGAGCCGCATGCTGTCGAACGTGCAGCTGCGCCGCTCCAGATCGACCACGCAGGGCAGCGCCGCTGTTTCGGAGCCGTCGCCGCCGCCCTTGCCGACAATGTCGGACAGTCCGGCGCGGAGCTGCGCCTCCACGCGGTCTGCGAGTATCACGATCACGATGACCTGATGGAGGGGCGCGCTTCGCTGCGCCCTGTCCAGAAACCGGTGCTTTTTCGCCCCCTTCAGCGCTCTGGCGTTGGCCTTTGCGGAGCTGACGATCAGGCGGTACTGCTCCTGATCAAGAAGCTCCACGGAGTAGACCGCCATGAGCTTTTCGATGCCGCTGGAATAGATGGTCATGGGGGCGCTGCTCTTATACCGCAGTATCTGGGGCTGCGGGGCGAGAGTGGTCGGCATGCACGGGTGCCCGAAGCGGGATATCCGCCGCCGGACGCTCTGCGCCGAGAAGGAGCGCGGCAGCGTGAAGCAGGCACGCGCCGTGTTGTAGCAGTGCAGTGTGGCAAACAGAATGTCCAACGCCATCAGGATACAGAAATTCTTGATGGCGTATACCAGACAGCCGACCATCGCCCCGATACAGGCCAGCGCCTTTATCCCATCGGGAACGAAGGGCAGCTTGACCACGATGACGGCGGGAACGGCGAACGCGCCTATAACGACCACATAGACCAGTATCCGGCAGAGCAGAGCGTTTTTCAAGCGAGGGAAGGGCAAGCACATCACCCCTGCTCTTCAGCGGTATACGCTGTTTTTCTTCATTATACCCTGCCCGCCGCCGAAGCGCAACAGAAAGAAAGCCGCGTATCGGGCGGGCTCAGCCCGCCTGTTCGCCGCTGGCCAGAGCCAGAGCGATGGAAAGGGGCAGCGCGATGATGGCCACGATCACGCCGGATACCAGATCCTTTGTGAACTGGCGGCCGGAGTAGTGCTTGAGACAGTCAAACAGCGCGGGGGTAAACACTTTCTTTTTCATATTCTCTTTCTCTCTCCTTTTGCCGCAGAGCGGCCTGTATATCATACCGCTTTTGCCCGTCCCGCCGCAATCCGAAAAACGGCGAAAATACCCGCTTTTCTTCCGATGCTTTGTGGATATGCAACAAAACCGGGCATTGGCACCCCGGACGGGCGTGCCGCGTAGGATAGACCGTACGGAGCCGCCCGGCTCCGGAGGTGCACCGATACTGACTGAGGAAAGTGTGATGGTTACGGAAGTGCTGTGGGGGGTACTGCTCCCGTTTTTCGGCACGTCGCTGGGCGCGGCGTGCGTCTTTTTCCTGCACAAGCTGCCGGGCGACGGCCTGCAGCGGGTGCTGCTGGGCTTCGCCGCCGGGGTCATGGCCGCGGCGTCGGTGTGGAGCCTGCTGATCCCGGCCATCGACCGCGCCGCGCCGCTGGGCACATGGGCGTTTCTCCCGGCGGCGGTGGGGCTGTGGCTGGGCGTGCTGCTGCTGTACCGGATGGACAAAAAAGCGCCGGAGAGCAGCCGTACCCATACGCTGACGCTGGCCGTCACGCTGCACAACGTGCCGGAGGGCATGGCGGTGGGCGCGGCCTACGCCGGGTGCCTGGCCGCGGGAGGCGATCTGGCGCCGGCGCTGACGCTGGCGCTGGCCATCGGCATCCAGAACGTGCCGGAGGGCGCGGTGATCTCCCTGCCCCTGCGGGCGGAGGGCAGGCCGAAGCCCCGCGCCTTTATCGCCGGGGTGCTGTCCGGCGCGGTGGAGCCGCTGGGCGCGGCGCTGACCATTGCGGCGGCGCAGCTGATCGTCCCGGCGCTGCCGTATCTGCTGGGCTTCGCCGCAGGCGCCATGCTGTATGTGGTGGCGGTGGAGCTGCTGCCCACTGCGGCGCGGGGCGGCGCATTGAGCGCGGCGGTGGGCTTCACGGTGATGATGGTGCTGGACGTGGCTCTGGGATGATGCGGGGTTGACATCCGGCGAGCATTGCTTTATAATAAGTAAAAATTAAATATCAGTCCGTCGATCCAATGTAGCCGATGCACGCAAAGCCCGGTCGGGCAGACGTCGGCATAAAAGGAAACGGGGTAGCCAAACCCCACGCGACCGGCACTGTGAGCGCAAGAATGCACCGAAGCGGCGTGAGCCGCCGGGACGAAAGTCCGCCATTGTGGGCAAGCCCATGAGAAGGTAGGCTGCAAACGGGGAGGAAGACCCTCCGGGGCGCGAGTCAGGAGAATTGCATTGAGTAGGACGAATGATGCAGCGGGCGTGTTCTCCGTGTGTGAAGGCTGTGCAAAGACGTACCGGGCGGTTTTGTGACCGGCGGCACTCTTTCCGCAGTATTGCACCCATATCGCCCGGCGTTCCGCCGGGCTTTTTTGCGCCCGCACCGGCCCTGTCAAGCCAAGGGTGCTGCGCACCTGCTTTCCATAAGGGGCGGAGGCTTTGCCGAGCCTCCGCCCCTCCTCTTATCTCTTGCTGACTTTACCATATTGCTCTGAAAGGAGGCGATGACCGTGGACAGACTGCTGCGCGGCTGTCATCCGGCGGTGAGCTTCAGCTATTTCGCGCTGGTCATCGCCTGCGCCATGTTTTTCATGCACCCGTTGTGCCTTGCACTGTCGCTGCTGGGCGCGGGCTGCTGCGCCGCGCAGCTGGTGGGCGGGCGCGGCCTGCGGCAGCGGATCGTCTGGCTGCTGCCCATGGCGCTGCTGGCGGCGCTGGTGAACCCGGCCTTTGTCCATCAGGGCGCCACCATCCTGACGTATTTTCCCTCCGGCAATCCGCTGACGCTGGAGAGTATCCTTTACGGCTGTGCCTCCGGCGTGCTGCTGGCCGCCGTGGTGCTGTGGTTCGTGTGCGTCACGGACGTGATCACCTCCGACAAGGTGGTGTATCTGTTCGGGCGGATCATCCCGGCGCTGTCGCTGCTGCTGAGCATGACGCTGCGGTTCGTGCCGCAGTTTACCCGGCGGCTGCGGACGGTGGCGCAGGCGCAGCGCCGGCTGGGGCGGGATGCCGGGCGCGGCTCTGTGCGCCGGCGGCTGCGGGAGGCCATGCGGGTGTTCTCCATCGTGGTCACATGGAGTCTGGAAAGCGGCCTGATCGCCGCCGACAGTATGCGCGGCCGGGGCTACGGCCTGCCGGGGCGCACCGCCTTCGCCCTGTACCGCCTTGACCGGCGGGACGCGGCCATGCTGCTGTGGCTGGGGTTCTGCGGGCTGTATCTGCTGGGCGGCGGGCTGGCGGGAGGACTGGCCTTTCAGTACTATCCGCTGCTGTCCGCCGGGGCGGTGACGCCGCTGACCGTCAGCTTTTTCGCGGTATACGGATTACTATGCTTCACGCCGGCGCTGGTGGACGGTGCGTCCCGCCGGCTGTATCTCACACGGAAGGGAGGGGATCATCATGCCTGAGCTGGTGCGGTTGGAGCACTATGGCTTCACCTATCCGCAGCAGACGCGCCCGGCGCTGTCTGACGTGGAGCTGACCATCCGGGACGGGGAGTTCTGGGTGCTGTGCGGCACCTCCGGCTGCGGCAAGACCACCCTCCTGCGGCAGCTGAAGCCGTCCCTGCGCCCCCACGGGGCGGTGCAGGGCTGCGTGTGGTTCGATGGGCAGCCGCTGGAGCAGCTGCCGCCCCGCCGCCAGGCGGCGGACATCGGCTTCGTGCTGCAATCCCCGGAGGAGCAGACCGTCACCGACAAGGTGTGGCACGAGCTGGCCTTCGGGCTGGAGAGCCTGGGCTATGACACGCCCGCCATCCGCCGCCGGGTGGCGGAGATGGCGTCGTTCTTCGGCATACAGGACTGGTTCCACCGGCGGGTGGACGAGCTGTCCGGCGGACAGAAGCAGCTGCTGGCGCTGGCCTCCGTGATGGTGATGCAGCCGCGGCTGCTGATACTGGACGAGCCCACCAGCCAGCTGGATCCCATCGCCGCCGCCGACTTTTTGCAGACGGTGGGGCGGCTGAACCGGGAGCTGGGCGTTACCGTGCTGCTGACGGAGCACCGGCTGGAGGAGGCGCTGCCTCTGGCCACCCACGCCGCCGTGCTGGACGGCGGGCGGCTGCTGTGCGCCGGCGCGCCGGAGGAGGTATGCCGTGCTCTGCGCGGGCAGGGGCACGACATGTTTCTGGCCATGCCCGCCGCCGTGCGCATCTGGGCATCTGTGGACGCGGACGCGTCCTGCCCCATCACCGTGCGGGAGGGGCGTGACTTCCTGACGGACTGGTGCGGGTCGCATCCGCTGCGCCCGCTGCCGCCGGAGCCGGCCTATCCCGCCGGGGAGCCGGTGCTCACCGGCGAGGGTCTGTGGTTCCGGTACGACGGCCAAACGGAGGACGTGGTGCGGGGACTGGATATCCAATTGCGCCGGGGCGAGCTGCTGGCGCTGCTGGGCGGCAACGGTGCGGGCAAATCCACCACGCTGGGGCTGCTGTCCGGAGCGCTGACGCCCCAACGGGGCACCGTGTCCTGCACCGGGCGGCTGGGCGTGCTGCCGCAGGATCCCCGGTGCCTGTTCGTGAAAAACACCGTCCGGCAGGATCTGTACGAATCCTTCGACGGCACGGCTGTCGCCCCGGAGGAGCGGCAGCGCCGCATGGAGCAGGCGGTGGCGCTGTGCCGCCTGACGGAGCTGCTGGATCACCACCCCTACGACCTGTCCGGCGGCGAGCAGCAGCGGGCGGCGCTGGCCAAGGTGCTGCTGCACCGGCCGGATGTCCTGCTGCTGGACGAGCCCACCAAGGGGCTGGACGCCGCCTTCAAGCAGAGCTTTGCCGCCATCCTGTCGGCGCTGACGGCGAGCGGCGTGTCCGTGCTGATGGTCAGCCACGACGTGGCTTTCTGCGCCCAATACGCCCACCGCTGCGCCCTGTTCTTCGACGGGAGCATCGTCACCTCCGGCGCGCCGCGTGCGTTTTTCTCCGGCAACAGCTTTTACACCACCTCCGCCAACCGCATGGCGCGGACGCTGTGCCCCGAGGCGGTGACGCCGGAGGACGTGATGACCGTTATCGGCGGTACGGTGCCGCCTCAGCCGGAGCCGGAGACGGCCTATCAGCCGCTGCCGCCGGCGGCGGAGGAGTCCGCCGCGTGGAAGCCGAAAAAGCTTCCGTGGTGGCGGAAGACCGCTGTCGTCCTGTGCGGCGGCGGAGCGCTGGCCATCTTCTGGCATGCCGCCCAAAACACCGACCTGACCCGGCTGGTGGGCGGCGGCGCTCTTTCGCAGGAGGGCTGGCGGACGCTGGCACTGTACGGGCTGTTCATCGCGCTGTTGTTCGGCTGCATCGCCGCCGTGGGGCGGCGTTCCCGGCCTTTGACCATGCTTCCCACGCCGATGCAGAGGCGGCGGCTGTCCAAGCGTACCCGTGCGGCGGCGCTGCTGATCCTGCTGTGTATCCCGGCCACGCTGTATCTGGGCTTCCGGTGGCTGGGGAATACGGGGTATTACCCGGTGGCCTTCGCGGTGCTGCTGGAATGTATGGCGCCCTTCTTTCTTGTGTTCGAGGGACGCCGCCCCCAGGCGCGGGAGCTGGTGCTGGTGGCCACCCTGTGCGCGCTGGGCGTGGCGGGCCGCGCGGCGTTCTTCATGCTGCCCCAGTTCAAGCCGGTGCTGGCGCTGACCATTATCTCCGGCGTGGCGCTGGGCGGCGAGACGGGCTTTCTGGTGGGCGCCGTGACCATGCTGGCCAGCAACGTACTGTTCTCCCAAGGGCCGTGGACGCCGTTCCAGATGTTCGCCATGGGCATCATCGGCTTTCTGGCGGGCGTGCTGTTCCGCCGGGGATGGCTGCGCCGCAGCCGCGCCGCCCTGTGCGTGTTCGGCGCTATCGCCGCCGTGGTGATCTACGGCGGCATCATGAACCCGGTGTCGGCGCTGCTCTACGCCCGGACGCTGGAGTGGAAGGTCATCGCCGCCTATTACGTCACCGGCTTCCCGATGGACTGCGTCCATGCGGCGGCCACGGTGTTCTTCCTGTGGGTGCTGGCGGAGCCGATGCTGGAAAAGCTGGACAGGATCAAGGTCAAGTACGGCCTTGTGGAATAAGCGAACGCCCGTATGCCGGCTGGCATACGGGCGATTTTGCGGCGCAACCTGAAGTTTCCGTGGTTTTTTGCCGCCGCAACCGGAAGTTGATGGACAATTCGCGCCGCGTCCTGTATAATGGCGGCAAGGACACCGGAAGGGAGGAGTGCGTATGGCATCCATCCGCTGCAAGGCCTGCGGCAAAACATACGACTATCGCAAGGAGGGTTTCTGCCCCAAGTGCGGCGCCTATAACCGTCCGCCCCGGCAGGAATGGGTGGACGCGGAGGGCACTGTCCACTACGCCGGGCAGGAGAAGGAGTGCTACGAGCGCAAGGAGTGCCATGAGGGGAAGGCCTGCTACGAGGAGCAGACCCGCCGCCCCAAGCCCTACATCCGGCAGCATGTGCCGAAAAAGGGGATAATAGGCGCGGTGATCGCCGTGGTCATCGTCATCATGGCCGTCAACCTACCGCGGTACACTTTTGGCAGCCTCTTCGGCGGCAAGGAGGAGCTGACGCCCGACTATCCCGACTACGGCTGGGAGCAGGAAGCACCCGCCGAGGAGATCGAATCCACAGCGCGGGAGTATGCGGAGATAGGAGAGAGCTTCTATCTGGAGGATTCTGCCTTCGCCGTGGCGAGTCTCAAAGCGGACTGGGAGGAGGATATCCTCACCGTCTATGTGGTAGAGGGTGACACGTATCAAACGTTCCCTTACCTGGTAATGGTGGGAGATGACGGATCTGAAGACTGGTACTACCCCTATGATGTCAGCGCTGCCGTCGATGAGCATGTATTCGTGTGCACCTATGACCTGTCGATGCTGGAGGACCTCACGGGGGATACTTCTCTGATATTCTCTGGATTTGATAAAGAGGTCGCCGTTCCCGTTGACCTTGCGCAATGGTGATGCAAAGCCTCCCCCGTCCGGGGGAGGCTTTTGCATCTCAGAACTTATCCTTATTGAATATCCGCAGGATCTCGTCGAAGGACTTGTCCATCTCATCCTGTCCCTGCTCGCCCTTGACCTCGTCCAGCGGCTGGGGTGCGCCGTTGGCGTCGGCCTGCGCCGGCTGGGTCGCGGCGGCGGCGTTGGCCGCCTGCTGCGCCTCATCGAAGCCCGTGGCGATGACGGTGACGCGGATCTCGTCGTCCAGCGTCTCGTCGAAGGCGGCGCCGAAAATGGTCAGCGCGTCGGGATGCACCGCCTGCTGCACCAGCGTGGCGGCCTGCTCCACCTCCTCCAGACCGATGTCCATGGAGCCGGTGACGTTGATCAGCACGCCCCGCGCCCCGTTGATGGACGTTTCCAGCAGGGGGGAGGAGATGGCCATGCGCGCCGCTTCCTCGGCCTTGCCCTTACCGGCGGCGCGGCCGACGCCCATGTGGGCAAGACCGGCGTCCTTCATGATGGCCGTCACGTCCGCAAAGTCCAGGTTGATGAACCCGGTGTCGCGGATCAGGTCGGAGATGGACTGCACCGCCTGGCGCAGCACGTCGTCCGCGATCTCGAAGGCGTTGGCAAAGGTGATCTTCTGGTCGGTGGCGTATTTCAGGCGCTCGTTGGGGATGATGACAAGGGAATCCACCTTGCTGCGCAGCTCCTCGATGCCCTGCTCCGCCTGGGTCATGCGGCGGCGGCCTTCAAAGCCGAAGGGCTTCGTCACCACGCCCACGGTGAGGATACCGGCCTCCCTCGCGATCTCCGCCACCACAGGGGCTGCGCCGGTGCCGGTGCCGCCGCCCATGCCCGCGGTGATGAACACCATGTCGGTGTTCTCCAGCGCCTTGGCCATCTGGTTGCGGCTCTCCTCGGCGGCCTTGCGTCCCACGTCGGGGTTGGAGCCTGCCCCCTTGCCGCCGGTGAGCTTCTCGCCGATCTGAATTTTATAGGTAGCGCTGGAAGCATTCAGCGCCTGCTTGTCCGTATTCACGGCCACAAAATCCACGCCCTGCGCGCCGCTGCGTACCATGCGGTTGACCACATTGTTACCGCCGCCGCCTACGCCCACGACCTTGATACTGACAACATTTTCCGGGCCTGTCTCCAATCCAAAAGCCATCTCTGCTCCTCCTGCCATAATTTGTATGAAAATGGGGAATAATCCCCGCCAAAGTGCCATATATTGTATTGTATTACGAATCAGCGCAAGCGTCAAGTGAAAGCACTTAATTTGCGAAAAAACTTTTCGACTCCGTCATTCCGGGATGAATCGCGCCTTGCCCTCCTGCATCATGTTGATGACGCCCTTTTCGTTGGCCTCCAGCTTTTCCACCACCGCCAGCAGATAGTCCAGCTTGTAGCCGTAGTCCGCGTCCCAGGGGAAATACACGTTGAACCGCCCCAGATAGCCCAGCGTCAGCTGCGCCGGGTCGCTCATGTCGATCAGCGTCACGTCGCCGCCCATGCCGCGCTCGTCCAGCGCCTGCATCAGCGCCAGCAGCTGCGTCAGCGCCAGCTCCTGTCCCTCCGCCGCCTGTGCGGGCTGTCCCACCACCGGCTCCACCAGCGTAAGACCCTTGACCTGTATCCGCTTTTTGGCTGCGCTGGCCGCCACGTCGTCCACGATGGTTCCCGTGTCGCACAGCAGATAGGCCTTGCCGTCCTGCACGATGGCCGCCGGGTCGGTACACTCGGTGACGATGATGCGCAGACCGTCCGGCATATCCCGGCGGAACTGCACCGTCTCGATATAGGGCAGCGCGGCGCGGATGCGCTCCGCTGCCCGGTACTTGTTCATCAGGAACATGTTGTCCCCCACCTGCACCTCCGCCGCGTCGATGATCTCCTGGGCGGAGTAGCGCTGGCTGCCGCTGACGTCGATGGTGCGTATACGGAAAAACAGCGTCAGAGCCAGAGCGATGGCGGTGCAGATCAGCACAAAGGCCAGCAGCTTGTAGAGGAAGCTCAGGCTCCCTCTCCGCCGCTTGTGGTTGTACCGTTTACGCCTTGCCATCGTTCCGACTCCTCCGCTGCTTTGCTGTCAGTTTTCCTCTGTAATGTGTGCGCCCAGCGCCCGCAGGTGGGCGGGCAGCTCCTCATAGCCCCGGTGGATGTGCCCCACGCCCTGCACGGTGGTGATGCCCTCTGCGGCCAGCCCCGCCGTTACCAGCGCGGCTCCGCCCCGCAGGTCGGTGGCCACCACCTCCGCGCCGTGGAGACGCTCCACGCCGCACACCACCGCCACGCGCCCCTCCGTGCGGATATCCGCGCCCATGCGGATCAGCTCCGGCACATGGCGGTAGCGGCTCTGAAAAATATTCTCCACGAACACGGTGGTGCCCCGGCTTTGCAGCAGGGCGGCCATGAAGATGGCCTGACAGTCCGTGGGAAAGCCCGGATAGGGCGTGGTCTGCACCGGCGGCACCGCCCGCAGCGGCTCTGTCCGCGTCAGGCGTATGTAGTCCGCGCCGCAGTCCACCCGGCACCCGGCCTGCCGCAGCGCCGTTGTCACCGCCGCCAGCTGCCGGTGCTCCGTGTTCCGCAGGGTGATGTCGCCGCCTGCGGCCGCCGCCGCACAGAGATAGGTGGCCGTCACGATCCGGTCGGGGATCACCCGGTGGGCGCAGCCGTGGAGCGCGCGCCCCGGCGATACGGTGATGACCGAGCCGCCTGCGCCCCGCACCTGCGCGCCCATGGCGCACAGAAACTCCTGCAGGTCGGCGATCTCCGGCTCCCGCGCCGCGTTGCAGATCACCGTGTCGCCCTCTGCGCCGCAGGCGGCCAGCATGGCGTTCTCCGTAGCGCCCACGCTGGGCGTGGCCAGCACGATCTGGCAGCCCCGCAGGTGCGCCGCCCGGCACCGCAGGGTGCCTCCGGCGTCGGATATATCCGTGCCCAGCGCCCGCAGCGCCGACAGGTGCAGGTCGATGGGGCGGGGTCCCAGCTCACAGCCGCCGGGATAGCTCAGCTCCGCCCAGCCGCACCGCGCCATTATCGCCCCTAAAAAGATCACCGATGAGCGCATCCGCCGCATCAGCGACTGGGGAATGTCGCACCGCGTCAGGGTGCGGCTGTCCACCAGCAGGTCGTCGTCCTCCCAGACCACGGTGCAGCCCAGATACCGCAGGATGTCCGCCGCCGAGTCCACATCGCTCAGGTGCGGACAGCCCTCGATGCGGCACACGTCCCCGCTCAGCAGCGACGCGGCCAGAATGGGCAGCGCACTGTTCTTCGCGCCCTGTATGACCGTTTCGCCCCGCAGCGGCGTGCCGCCCTGTATGGTGATGATACCCATATATGCCCTCCCTTTCCCGTATCCAACAGCTATGCCATTGTATGTGGGAACAGGGGAGGGAGGTGCCTGCCCTACTTCACCAGCGCCATGACCGTGTCATAGATGCGCTCCGTGGCGTCGGGGATACCCAGCTCCTTCATGGCTCGCGCCATGGAGGAGCGCTTTTCGCTGTCGGAGAGAATGGCGCTCACGGCGTCGTACAGCCCGCCGCCGGTGGCCTCCGGCTCCGTGATGACCACGGCGCCGCCGTGAGTCTCCAGCAGCCGTGCGTTCTTCTCCTGATGGTTGTTGGTCACATAGGGGGACGGCACCATCACCGTGGGCTTGCCCAGCGCCGTCAGCTCGCTGATGGTAGAGGCTCCGGCGCGGCACAGCACCACGTCCGCCGCCGCCATCACCACGTCCATGTCGTAGATGTACTGCCGCACGTCCAGACGCGGGGAGCGGGGCAGACCCAGCTCCCGCAGCTGCTGCTCCATGGCAGGCCAGCTGCCCTTGCCCGCCGCGTGGATGTGGCGGAAGGGATAGCCCTCCGCGTCCTCCCGGCGGAAGAAGTCCACCATGGCCTCGTTCATGTGGCTGGCGCCCAGACTTCCCCAAAAGGATACCACAAGGGGCGCGTCGTCGTCAAAGCCCAGCTTTTTCCGGGCCTCCTCCCGGCTCAGCCGGAAGAAGTCGCCCCGCACCGGCGTGCCGGTGACGGCGATGCGCTCCGGGTGCCGGTAGTGCTGGCGGCAGTCCTCAAAGCCCACCATGATGACGTCGGCATACTCCTCCAGCATCTTTGTGGTCAGGCCGGGCACCATGTTGCTCTCGTGTACGGCGGTGGGGATGTGCGCCTTAGCCGCCGCCTTCACCATGGGATAGCTGGCGTAGCCGCCGGTGCCCACCACCAGGTCGGGCTTGAAATCCCGCAGGATGGCGCGTGCCTGCCGCCCGGAGGAGGCCAGCACCCGCAGGGTGTGCAGGTTGTGGCGGATGCCCTCGGCGTTCAGCTTCCGCTGGAAGCTGCTGACCTCCACGGCGGCGTAGTCGTACCCCGCCTTGGCCACCAGCTCCCGCTCCATGCCCGTGGGCGTGCCCACGAACAGCACGGCGGTGTCCGGATCCTTTTCCCGCATATACCCCGCCAGCGCCAGCGCCGGATTCACATGTCCCGCGGTGCCGCCGCAGGTAAATATCACTCTCATACGGTTGCTCCTGCCAGCCGCCTTGGGCGGCTTATACCTAAAAATTCGATACGTTCTGTATTTTATCTGTCAAATATTACGGTTTGTTGTCGGATTCTGCGCTTTTATCCCGCCCGTGCCGCGGGCATCTGCCGCGATACGCTCAGCACGATGCCCATCTCCACCAGCTGCAAGCACAGTGCCGTGCCGCCGTAGCTGAAGAAGGGGAGGGAGATGCCCGTGGTGGGCACGAAGCCGGACACCACGGCGATGTTCAAAAATGTCTGCAAGGCCAGATGGGTCATCACGCCCACCACCAGCAGCGCGCCGAAGCGGTCGCGGGCATGGAGGGCGATCCAGAAGCCCCGGAGGATCAGCATGGAGAAGATCAGCATGATAACGCACGCGCCGATCAGCCCCAGCTCCTCGCACACCACGGAAAAAATGAAGTCGTTGTACTGCTCCGGCAGGTACAGGAACTTCTGCCGTCCCCGGCCCAGTCCCACGCCCAGCAGGCCGCCGGAGCCGATGGTGATCAGGCTCTGTGCCAGCTGGTAGCCGTCGCCGTAGTAGTCCTCCCACGGGTTGTGCCACATCTCGATACGGGCCGCGCCGTATCGGATGACGCCGGCCTCCGCCAGCTTTACGAACAGGAAGGCCAGTGCGCTGACGCCGGTGACACCCACCGCCACCAGCCAGCCCTGTATGCCGCCCACGATCATCAGCACCGCGCCGGTGGCGAAGATCAGAACGGTGCCCGACAGGTGAGGCTCCAGCATCATCAGCACGCCGATGACCGCCAGCAGCGCCACATAGGGCAGGATGCCCTGCCGCCACGTCAGCATCTTCTCCCGTTTTTTTGATATGGTGTCGGAGAAGTACACAATGACCGCTAACTTGGCGATCTCCGACGGCTGGAACTGGAACACGCCCCGGATGCCCAGCCACCGGGTGGCGTTGTTGGAGGTGATGGCCAGCGGGTTGTGGGGGATGATGACCAGTATCAGCAGAAACAGCGCCAGCCCCACCAGCAGCCGTCCCGCGCCGCGCCAGCGCTGGTAGTTGATCTTGCTGACCACGAACATGGCCACAAGACCGATGACCGCGAAGATGGCCTGCCGCTTGAAGTAGTAGGTGCCGTCGCCGGTGTCGTAATAGGCGCGGGGAAAGCTGGCGGAGAACAGCATGATAAGGCCGATAGCCGTCAGCAGCAGCGTCAGGATCAGGAAGGGGAGATCCATCTGCCCGCGGGCGGCTTCCTTATGTCTGCGCTCCACCTGGCGCATCCGTTCCTGCTGCGCCTTGCGCGCCTGCTGTTCCGCTCGGGTCATGGTATCCCTCCTTTCCTGAGAGTGCCGGAGAAATGTTAGAAGGTAAAGCGGTACCGCACCGCGAAGAAGGCGATGACGCAGAACACGGTGCTGACGGCGGTGAACACCGCCACCACCTTCGTCTCCTTCCAGCCGCACATCTCAAAGTGATGGTGCAGCGGCGCCATCTTGAAGATGCGCTTGCCGTGGGTCAGCTTGAAATAGCCCACCTGGATGATGTCGCTGAGCGTCTCGCAGATATACACGATGCCCACCAGTATCAGCACCAGCGGCATGTCGTAGGCGAAGGCCAGCGCCGCCACCGCGCCGCCCAGAAACAGGGAGCCGGTGTCGCCCATGAACACCTTGGCGGGGTAGTGGTTGTACAGCAGGAATCCGCACAGGCCGCCCACCAGCGCCGCGGAGAAGGTGCCCAGCTGGGCATAGCCCGCCCAGATCACTGCCACGGCGGTGAAGAACACGGCCACCGGCAGCGTTACGCTGCTGCTCAGTCCGTCCAGCCCGTCGGTGATGTTCACCGCGTTGACGGTGCCCACGATGATGAAGGCCGCGAAGATCAGATACACGATCCACGGCAGCACGATGTGGGTGTTCCAGAAGGGGATATACAGGTTGGGGCTCAGCATGCCCTCGTACCGCATCAGGCACAGGAACGCCACCGCCGCCGCCAGCTGCAAAATGAACTTCTGCGGCGCGGTCAGGCCGGTGTTCCGGTGGTGCTTCACCTTCTGATAGTCGTCGATAAACCCGATGGCGCCGAACACCAGCGAGAAAACGTACACATACAGGTGGCTGAAGTCGCCGGCCAGCATGTTCCTCCACCCCAGCACCAGAATGGTGATGCCGATGCCGATGATGAACATCAGGCCGCCCATGGTGGGGGTGCCCTGCTTGGTCATGTGCCACGAGGGGCCGATCTCCTTGATGGCCTGCCCCGCCTTCAGCCGCCGCAGCGCCGGTATCAGCAGCCTGCCCACCACGGCGGTGATGGCAAAGCATACCACGGCGGGCAGCACGATCTCCATAATTCCCATAACAGCTTGCTCCTTCCCTCCGCCCGGGCGGAGGTCTTTTCTTTATTTCCGCATATCCCTCAGATGCTCGGCCACGATGACCCGCTCATCCATGGGATAGTGCTTGTGGTCGATCTCCTGATAATCCTCGTGCCCCTTGCCCGCCAGCACGATCACGTCGCCGCTCTGGGCGTTGTCCATGGCGTAGTGGATGGCGGCCACCCGGTCGGGGATGGTCACATGGGGCGTGTCGCAGCCGCGCAGCCCCACCAGAATGTCGTCGATGATGGCCTCCGGCTTCTCCGTGCGGGGGTTGTCGCTGGTGACGATGACGAAGTCCGCCAGCCGCCCGGCGATCTCGCCCATCACGGGGCGCTTCGTCTTATCCCGGTCGCCGCCGCAGCCGAACAGCACCACCACCCGCCCCTTGGCGAATTCCTTGGCGGAGCGGAGCACCTTTTCCAGCGCGTCGGGCTTGTGGGCGTAGTCGTTGAGTACCGTGAAATCCATGCCGGGGGTGGGAATGATCTCCATCCGCCCCTTCACGCCGTGGTTCTTAGCCAGTGCGTCGGCGCACTCGGTCAGGGGCACGCCCAGATTCCAGCAGCAGGCCATGGCGTCCAGCGTATTATAAACGGTGAACAGCGCCGGTATGCCCACATGGACGTGGCTCCACTCCGTGTCGGCCTCCGCGTCAAAGTCCACGCTTCCGGCGTGCAGCGCCACGTTTTTGGCCACCAGATCGGCCTTGGCGTTCACGGCGTAGGAGAATCGGCGGGGGCAGTCGGCGTGCTCCATCAGCCGCGCCGCCCACGGGTCGTCGGCGTTGTAGATGCCCACGTCGCACTGGCGCATCAGCAGCGCCTTGGCGTCGCAGTATTCCTCCATGGTCTTGTGAAAGTCCAGATGATCCTGACTGAGGTTGGTAAAGACGCCCACGGCGAACCGGATGCCGTACACCCGATCCAGCACCAGCGCGTGGGAGGACACCTCCATCACCACATGGGTGCAGCCCGCGTCGGACATCTCCCGCAGCAGCTTTTGCAGCTCAAAGGATTCCGGTGTGGTGCGCTCCGTGTGGAGCACCCGGTCGCCGATCATGTTCTGAATGGTGCCGATCAGCCCCACCTTGGCCCCGGCCTTCTGCTCCAGAATGCTCTTGATGAGGTAGGTGCTGGTGGTCTTGCCGCTGGTGCCGGTGATGCCGATCATGGTCAGCTCTCTGGCGGGATGGTCAAAGCGGTTGCCGCCCACCACCGCCAGCGCCCGGCGGGTGTCGGCCACCTGCACGAAGGGGACGTCCCCCTCCGGTATCTTTTCGCACAGCACGCAGGCGGCGCCCTTCTCCCGCGCCATGGGGATGAATTTATGGCCGTCCGCCGCCGCGCCGGGCACGGCGATGAACAGGTCGCCCGGCTCCACCAGCCGGGAGTCGTACTGTACCTCGTGTATGTCTGTGTTCAGGTCGGCGCTGGAGGACAGAATGTCCAGCCCGGCCAGCAGCTCCTTCAATGTCATAGGGGATGCACTCCTTTACAGTCGATTTCGGCTATCTATTGTACCACAGAAAAACCGCGCAGAAAAGGGAACCGTGTGCCCTTTGTCGAGCAAAACGTGTGGTTTGTCAGTCGGTCACGGACGTATCGCCCAGCTGCACGGTGATGACCGTACCGGCGTCCACCTCCGTGCCCTCGTCGATAGACTGGCTCAGCACGCGGATGGCGCTGGACTCGCTGCCGGTGGTGCCGGAGAACCGGATCAGCAGCCCGGCGGCGGTGGCGGCGGTGTTGGCCTCCGAGGGCGTCTTGCCCAGCAGATGGGGCACCACGCACTTGTCCGTGGGCTTGGCGGCGGAGGCGTACAGGATCACCGTGGACTTGCCGGGGATGATCGCGCCGCCGGCGGGGGTCTGGTCGGTGATGGTATCGCCGTCGCCCACGATCTTATAGCTCAGCGCCCGCTCCTTCAGCTTCTCCTTGGCCTGCTCCACGGTGCTGCCGATGACGTTGGGCACCGTGGTGTCCATGCCCAGCAGCTCCTCGGCGGAGTAGCTTGGCTCTATGCCCAGATAGGGCAGCACCTCGGCCATGATGGAGCTGGCGGTGGGGGCCACCATGTTGCCGCCGGAGACGTAGGTGCCGGTGGAGCGGCTGG
>OIZS01000380.1_pt1 | contig 19499 bp, 38 predicted proteins | sample 1588641 | NCBI WGS metagenome assembly OIZS01 (sample SAMN03283240) | human gut metagenome | biome: human-associated habitat; material: feces | host: Homo sapiens | place: Peru | collected 2012
AAAGGTGCAGAAATACTCCGCGAGGTTCGGGCTTATCTTCCGGACATACAGCCATCGGCATTCAGCACAATCAGTGACTTTCATTGTTGTTGGTTGCCTTGTATTCGTCCGTCGTACCCAAGAGCCTCCACGTGTGCTCGTTGAGCGGAATGCACTGCTCATATACTGAGGAAAAGCAAACATACGGAAAGTTTTCCCCTTCGTTGTAGACTCTAAACTTGTCGAAGCGCCAAAACTCACCCTCGTCTTTCACGAGCACCTTGTCACCCTCCTTGAACGGGCTTTTCTCCTTTTCCTTCTCAGCGAGTAACTCCTGCTCGTAGTCCGTGAGGATGAGTTGGTAATAATTTGGTAGAAGGTCACTCGTTGCTGTGACAAGTTTTATTCTCCCGTCAAATTCAGCGCGAATAAACGCTACATCGTCCGACATTGTAATAATTTCGTATGCTCTTCCGGTTTCTTTGCACTTGAAGCGGTCACCCACCTTCCAGTCGGTGTAAGTCTCCGGATCGCGCGGGACTATCTGAAGTTCGCTGTCCTCCACAAAGCTGTTGAAGGCCGCGGATTCTACTCCTTTCCAGAAACGATGCTTCTGCATCATTGCGTCGGCATCCCAAATTTTGTCGTGCAGATAAAAGCAGCAGTCCCCTTTAGGGGTGACCTTCATAAATCCCGAAAGGCCGCTTGCTAACTTGAAATTCAAGTTGTTGCATTTTGTTACATCATACTTCATAATTCAATCATTTTCGTTGATTTGTTTGATTCTAAACTAGTCAATGTCATGTTCGCGCAACCCGAACCACTCAATTACATCCTCTTTGGTTGCGTCCGGCTTGTCGTAGGTCCTGGTCATAACCCTGCCGTGTTCCGAGAATGTAGCCTCAAACTTCATGACTACCTCCCTGTTGAACCATATCCGCCAGTTCCCCTGTCGCTCTCCGAAAGGCTGTCAGCCTCCTCGAACTCAATCTCCGGATAAGGAATGATTATCATCTGCGCGATTCGGTCACCCTCCTGATAATGAGAAAAGGCGCTCTGCCGTGTGTCCGTAATGTTGAATTTCGCGGTCACTTCACCTCGGTAGCAGCTGTCCACGACACCGACCGAGTTGGCCATCATGAGGGGCTTGTTGCTCACTGAACTTCGTGGGAATATAAGCCCCACATGGCCTTCAGGAATCTCGGATGCCAGTCCCGTGTGGCAGACTATCTGCCGCTTCGTCCAGTCAATTTCCTTGCTTGTGCAATACAAATCAAAGCCTGCATCTGTCGCGTGCGCCTTTGTCGGAAGCACTGCACCTTTAGCGACTTTCTTTATTTTTACTAACATTTTTGTTACTTTCTATTGTTGTCGTTACTATCGAGCGTGAGCGAGTGCAGCGTCAACGCTATCGCTACGAGTAGAATTATCAGTACTGCATTCATTTTTTACTCGCTTAAGTCAAATTGTCGTTTTTAAGCGTCTCAAGGAATCCGAGAACCTCACTGAAAGCGTTTGCCTTGCCTAGGTAATAGTCCCTTAAAGATTGCCGATTCTGTTTGTTTTCGGACGCTTCCTTGCAACTCTTTTCTCCTCGTTCGATAAAATCTATGAGGAGAGATAGCCTTCTGTCTTCCATACCATCTATTCCTTAAAGTCAAACCTTGCAATGTCCTCGTCCGAGAACCGCGTTCCCCTCTTCAGCCTGTTCAGTGCCCTGAAAATCTTTTCCATCCCTCCGTCAACTTCCCCTCTGTCTATGCAGAGCATTATCAGCTGGATGACCTCGCTCGAACTGTGGTTGAAATCGTCATAGGCCTTGACGCCATAGCTGCCGAATGTGCAGTTGTTGATGAACGGCTGAAGGTCCCGCTCGAACCAGTACGCGGCCGCCTTGCTCTTTTCTGCGTAGTTCTTCAAGCCGCAGATGATGTCTCCATCTCCTCCGTTGGCCTTCGCCTGCATCCCTTCCGCCCTCAGCTCAGCCCTTATCCTCGCGTCAATCTGGGAGGAAAGCAGCGCAAGCGCATTGGACATCAGCATCCCCATCCTCACGAGGTCGGGAATCTTGGAGTTGGCGACTCTGTTCCACGCCTTTTCCTTGAGTTCCTTGCGGAATGCCTTGAGGTTCTCCTTAGCCTGTTCCTTTGTGATTTTTGGTTTACTTGTCATCGTCTCCATGTCTGCTGTCGGTTTCATCTTTCTTACGACCTTCTGCCTCGAATTTGGCGTTCAACTCATCAAGGACTGTTATCAATTCCGCTTTACATCTGCCTTGAGCCGACAACGAAGCCAATGACACCAATATAAAGGCATGTTGGCTGATAGGTTTAGGGTAGTCTTTTATCTCCTTTAAGAGATTCAGGTTCGAGCAGAACAATTTCTCTAAAAGAGGCATCTTATCCATCCAGTCTTTGCTTTCTGCGACCTCTCTTACATTGCTGACTACAGCCCCGTCCTTTAAAACCGCGTAGAGAATCTCATCGGAGGAAATCATCCTCGTTTCCTTGTTTGTTTCCATAATTGAATCGTTAATTGAATTGTTTGATTATTTTCTGTTTCTTCTGCCGTATTCGGCTATCAATAGCGCATCGCACACAGCAAGCGTCAACTTCTGATTGGGGAACAACTGTTGCGCTTTAGCCTTCAGCCTGTTCTTCCATTCGGTCTTGCCTACACCCCTTGAAGACCCTAACTGGTATGTTTTCTCCCACTTCTGCGGTGTGACGGTTTCTGTCGGTATCTTCAGCGCAAGGAGCGCCATCTCCAGATGTCCGTAGCCCTTTCCGAAGTTAAACATCGCCATACCGCCGTTGCCTGGCATTCCACCGACCTTTTCGAGAGTGCAGCACGAATCGTCCGTGAACTGGCGGAGCGTGTCAATCAGATCCTGCGGCGTTTCCGGCATTTTCCGTAAAAAAATTACAGCGCCCGAATCGTCGAGCACTGCAATACCCCCGTTTGTTCCGGGGTCAATCCCTATGTGGTTCATCTTTAATTTCCTTGGTTTTCTGTTTTGCGACTAACATTGTTTTCCCATTCTTGAGACGGACTTGATAATACGTCACTTCGGCGACAACCTCTCCAGATGCTGTCCCGTTGACCGTTTTCCATTCGACAGTCATAAGAATAGCCCTCCGAAATACTCTAAATCCGACGCACGTATGAATATCTTTTCAGATACCCTCTTGCTTGCTTTTGCCGCGATTTTAGAGGCCGCCGGAATCTCCGCTATACAGATGAAATCTTTTGGGGCCTCATATTCGGAAATGAACACTGGTTGCCTGCAACGCCTCGCCCACTCCCAAAATGTGTCATTGTCGAACTTGCTCCTATTCATTCCGTAGTGGTTAGTATTGGCATACGGAGGGTCGCAATATACGATGCTGTTGTCGGGTAACTCTACATTACGATAGTCTGTATTATACCTTTCTAGACTTTCTAGACTTTCTAGACTTTCTAGCCTTTCTAGCCTTTCTAGCCTTTGAAGGCGTGCGCTCAACTTATCGCGCCTTACCGACTGATACAAAGGATTTGTTTCAATATCCTCGACAGTGGCTTTTGCTTTCAATGAAGCGACTATCGCCCTTCCTATCTCTATCCTCCTTTGCTTACGGTCTGTTATGCCCTGCAATGCCTTTTCTGAATCATCTGCAACAAGAGGACACAACCTATGCAGTTCGTCAAAGTCACCGAAGAATACCGCATAATGCAAGGCTTTCTTGTAAGGTTCGATATGCTTGCTGTAGAGATAGTCCCTGCCATTGTTCCCGAAACTCCAGATATAGCGGACATAACTATCGGTTTCCCTTAATCTGAAGAAGTCCTCACGTGAAATCCATCTTGTCTCGTTCTTGAACTTTCCTTGTGTCGCATCAAGAAACAACTGGCTTACACCGCCCTCTATGTCATTAATAACAACCTTTTCAAACTTTCCCGACAAGAGAGCCGCGTGAGCAATCGCGCATCCTCCACAGAACAAGTCCACGAGAACTGGTGCACTTGGAATATGCTCCAGAACCTTTGTTGCAATCAGGTTCTTGCTGCCTTTATATGGTAATCCGTAATTCATTTTCTGAAAGAACCTCCCGTGAACACCACAATGTCGAGCATTTCCCTGAACCTGTCAGCAATGCGAACTCCGTATTTCTCGGTAATCTGTCGCGGTGTAAGGTTTGTTGTTATGACTGTAAATAATTGATTGTCGTAGCGGTATTCGAGAATATCTACAAGGGGATTCGAGATATTGCCGTAATCGTTGCGCTCCGCAGGCTCGTTCCCCAAATCCTCAATCCCCAGAAACCGCAATCTCTTTACCTGTTTCTGTTGTTCCGTGTCGTCAATGGCGAGCAAGTCCTTCGAACTGATAATGAACATCCTGAAGTCCTGGCTCTCAAGTTTCTCTATGAGCGCGAAGTACTTTATCGTCTGCGCTACGGCCCTTGCCATTGTGCTCTTCCCGTTGCCGCACTGCCCGCTGAACATCAGCCCGAACTTCTGCGACTGCATCGTGAGATTCTCGGCGACCTTCGAGACGACGACGGCCGTTTCCCCGTTCAGGTCCGGAATCCCGCCTCTGGAGGAGACTTCCGCACGTATGGCGGACCTCAGGACCTTTTCGGCCTCTTCCTTCGTGCAGGGCAGCCTAAAAAGGCTCGAAGTAGTCTTCGATTGGCACATCCATGACGTCAGTGCCTCTTCGTTTATCAATAGATTGTTTGTTTCCATTGTCTTTGGATTTTTCGTTCACGTACCACCTGTATTCAAATCCTCTCCACGCTTTAGTGGTCGCCATTGCTATACACTCTTCCGCACTTATTCCGTTGCTTCTGGCGAGATCCAATTCTTTTTTTATAGATTTGTAGGCCGTTAGAGTATTCACGCCTCCGGTCTTCGCCCTGACTTCGAGCCAGTCTGAGGCTGTCTGCTCTGACACGCCCTCGGAAATCAGAGCGCCCTTGAAGTCGAACTTTTCTTTTCCCCTTTCTTTTTTGGCGCAACTTTTTTCTTTAGGCTTTTCTTCTTCTACCGGATTTGACGGATTTTGGGGTTGTTTGTCGTCTTTCTTTTTAGATAATACGATAGTATTATCTTTTTCTTTATTAGTATTATCTTTAGTATTATATGGGGGGTCATTTTGACCCCACCCCCGGGTCATTTTGACCCCACCCGGGTCACCTGCGGCATTTTGTTCAAGCAGTCTCAGATTGACACGATAATCGTAGAATGTCACTCCGTTGATTTTCTTCTCGATTTTTTCAATCAGCCCCTTTTCCGTAAGAGACTTGAGGACGCGCTTGATTGTCTCCTTGCTGCACTTGCATTTTTCCGCAAGCCATTTCTGAGTTCCGGAGAACACTGATTCCCCGTCCTGAGAAAAGCCGTAGATGTTTGCATAGACGAATATGCTTGTCAAATCCAAGTCCATTTCAAGCATCCAGTCTTGGATGACAGTATAGCCGTTTTTCATACTCTAAAACCTCATAAAGTGTTGTTCGAAAGTCTCCATTGAAATATATCGCGTCAGAATCTTATCGAGAACGTTACGGACACTGTTGTATAGTTCCCTGAATCCCGTCTCGTCAAGCTTTTCGAATGCGATTGACTTGGGGCCTTGTACCCAGTCTTTGAAGCGTGGTGAATAGAACTCCTCGTAGTAGCCTGCGGTAATCTCTATGCACTTGCGGAAAGCGTCCTGATTGTCATGGAACCGCTCAGTCCTTATCGCTTCCGGCAGGAACTCCCATGCCGTCCGCATCATCTGGAAGTACAACCTGTGAAATTCAGGATTCCTCACCAGTTTGATTTCCGCCGTATAGGTCTCCCCGATACGGAGCCTCGCCTTGCTGTCGTAGTCGGCGTCTGACTCCGGAACGAGGAAACCCCTCGGCGTATTGACAAGACTTAGTTTCATGGCTAGCACGGCATGTCGTCGTCAACTTCCTGTGTCTGTTTTGCGTCAGAGAAACTCTTCTGCGTAAGGAACTGGAAGTTCATCACTTTAACCTCCCATGAGGTTACCTTCTGCCCGTCCTTGTTGGTGTAGTCCCTCTGCATGTGAGGTCCCTCGACGTAAATGGAATCCCCCTTGTGCAGGTATTTCTCAATCGTATCTACAGACCTGCCGAAGAAGCGCAGTTTGAACCACGTCACCTGTTCCACCATCTGCCCCGTGCTGTCCTTGTAGTGGTCAGTTACTGCGAGTGAGCACAGGCCTATCTTGCCGCCCTGCCCGAAAGTCCTGATTTCAGGCTCGCCACCGACGCGCCCGATAAGAATGATTTTGTTTAGATTTGCCATTATTTGTACGGTTTGAATGAAATGCCGCCTTTGACAGCGGATTCGACCTTGTATTTCTCGTAGATTTTTGGATTCTTCTCCTTCAGAGCCTTCGTATCAAACGAAATTCGCGTGGTTTCAGCCCTTCTGACGAACGTTCCCGTCTCTCCGAACACTTCCGTCAGGTTGTGCTCTTTCATGTGATCGTAGAGCCTGTTTTGAATTTCAGCCGCAACGCTCTCCGCCTCCTTGATTTTCTGCTTGAAGATTGCTATGCTCTCAAGGCTGGAGGCAAGCGCGAGTTCTTCGGATTTCGTCAGGGCTTCTGAGGCCTTAGTGCCGAGTTCTATATACACGAACTCCTCTCCTTTCTTCTCGCAGTCAATCAGTCTCTTTACTTCCTCATCTGGAATCCTGTTTATCGGTATGAGTTTAGCTTTCTTGTTCCTCACGTGGATGCAGTAGAGCGCCGGGACCTTGATTCCGGGGTTCTGCTTCTCGAAGAGATACGCGCAGATGGAAAGTTGCCATTCTACGGCGCTGGTGTGAACCTCGGATGTGGTTTTGACGTCCGCAAGGGAGTAGTCGTCGAGCACCTTGTCAATGAATGTTGCAACAGCATCATTGTCAGAAACCAGATACTCGGAACAAAGTACCTTGAGTTTTAGCCTCTTGTATGCCTTGAGGTTCTCGTCTTCGACTACGGTCTCACCGTTGTCGTAATGCTCAAGAAGTTCATGTATCGCCGTCCCTTTTGCCGCCGCTTTGCTCAGCACTCCAGAAGGAACTGTGCCGTAGTTGGCCGCAAGCCCGTGTTTTTCCATCAGTGACGTAACGCCGATAAGCATCTTGTCACCGCAGAAGTAACTGTGCGTTAGTTCATCGAACATAACGCCCTCGCATTGTCTCAGTCTATTATCCATTGGATCTTCCTTTATGAGGATTTGCTGGACTTGTCGCCACCGCTTTCCTCAGTTCTACATTATTTCCGAATGCGGACTTCCACCTGTTCCATGCGTTTGTCAGTTCCTCCGGAGTCTTCGCTTCCTCGACATCCCTCAGCGCGTCGGCAAGCGCAAGCCTCTCCAGGGCTGCCTGCCCGTCGTCCGACGTCTGTCCCGGTGCCTGTTCCGGTTTAGGCGCTGCCGCCTTAGGCTTTCTTGCGGAAGGCTTTGCGTCTTCAACTACGGAATACTTCGTCGAGTCCTTGTTCCAATAAATCTTTGCGCCAAAGCCGAGTTTCTTGCAAGCGACGGAGATTGCGTCGGTTTCAGCCATCTTGAAGGCTTCGTCGTTTACTCCATCCCCCTGTCCCTTTCCGTACTGCTTCGAGCCGCCCACACCCTCAATCGGCATTGACCAAGTGTCGGTTTCCGGGGACTTGACGAACAAGGCGACCTTCACCCACACTACCGATTCGTTGGCGTCCCTTTCAACCCACCTCTCCTGAATCTGCGTGTACCATCCGATTCCGCACGGCCCGAAAATCTCAGTTAGGGTCTTTATTCGCCACATAGGATTGATGTCGGTCATTCCCTTGAGCTTTCCGCCCTTGATTTCTTTCTGTGCGTGCAACGGCACTTCTGCCGCTTTGTTGTAGATGTCTAAATTGTTCATATCAGTAATAATTTTATTCGTCTCCCGTTCTGGCCTCTTCCTTCAGGTATATGTCCCTCATGATTCCGTCGAGCCTCGCAAAGGCCTCGTCGGTCCGGAAGAGGCTGATGAAGCGTTCCGTGAAATCTGAGAACTGCATCCTCTTTGCCTTTTCAAGCCGTCTCCTGTCCGTGGCCGTCATTGGTTTCTTTACCCATTCATTCCAGAGGTTCAGGAGCCTGGTGTTCTTGAGCACGCAGATGCGTTTCTCAAGCCTGTGTTTTCTTGCCAACTGCCTGAACAGGTACGTGTAATGGGGATATGCCCATGTCTCCTCGTTCCACTTCTCGTTCACCGCGTCCCATATCAGGACTACGGCCTTGTGGATATGGGCCGGAATCATGATTTTTTCAGTTTTTCGACCTCGGACATCGACAGCCCCGTCCGTCCTCCTCGGGTTATCTTGTGGAGGCGTCCGGCGGCGATGTACCTGCTGATAGTCGAGTTCGTTATACCCAGATAAACGGCCGCTTCCGAACACGAGATAATCTGGTCCAAGTCGCAGAGCTTTTCCAGTTCGTCAAGCCTTGACCTGACGTCCGCGATAAGTTCCCTTACTCGCAAATTTCCTGTCTGTGTCATATTTATTTCGGTTATGTTTTTCAAGAAAAATGGCGGCTTATTATGAGAGTAGAATGTAAACTAGTGAAAAAATATATAGATGATATGAAACATCGGTTTTTACCGCATACAGCCGCCATTGTGCACGTTTCACAACGTATTGCGGGGAATCGCAGTCACGACCTGCGCGGGAAGGACAACCTTGATTGATTTAGGCGACTTCCCGTCACCATTTGTATTCCCCATAATTGGACTGCAAAGAGGATTCGAACCTCCAGGCGTTGTCTATTTCATCCGTCGCCATACCATTGCCGGAACTTTTGCAGTCTTTACCAACACTAAAACTAAAAATAACGATTATGAATATAGCATCACTGCTGATTCATGGCCGGAGGGAGAGGAATCGAACCTCCCTGTGGACCCGGGCTTCTCTGACGCGAGGCCTTTGATGCTTTATCAGAGAATCCTGTGCGGCACGCCATATCCGCACCTTCCTCCGCTCGTCCCCGAAGGTCTATCCGGATGCACTCCGGGGATTTCGCCGCGATTGCCTGCTCGCGGCTCACACAAACAAATAGAATATGAAGAATACTTTGAACGGCCTTGCCCTCACGGGTTTGTCCGTCCGGTTGTATGTTTCTCTGTCAAAGGAAGACCTGCCATCAGGCAGAAACAGAAGAACATGAACCTTGAAGCGTCACAATGCCTTCCGTCAATGAGGAGGACGGCTATGCCGATAATGATTATAAGCCATCCCAAAAGTCTTTTCTTTTTCATCTTGCGTCAATTTTGAAGTCTTCCAAAATCAGTTTCGCAGTGTCGTTGTCGATGTCCGTGACCCTGTAAACGAGGTGCAGCCTTGCGCGGTCGTTCACTATGCTGTCGTATTCCACCGACGATCCTTTCGTGATTGCACGCGAGGATACCGGCTGCATAGGGCAGATGTTCCCCACGACAAGCTCAGGAATCCTGAGCAGCCTGTCCATCGCGGGTGAAGGGTGGATTTCGAAAAAGACCTGTGCCATGATTATTTTTCGTATTTGGTCGGAACGTAGGCGGGGCGCATTGCCCATGCTATCACCGTCCCGGCTTTTTCTATGTAGAATGCTCCGTCTTCGGAACGCCTGCTGAACGTCACTTTGATTCTGTCAGAATCAGGAAGCCTGTATGCGACCAGAACGGACTTTCCAATTCTTGGGAGCCGCTTCTCTACCGGAATCCATTTGACCACCCACTGAGGAGTGTCTGCGAACTCGGTATAATAAAATTTTGTGCATCTATAGGCGACAAACGCCGCTATCAGTGCGCATACAGCGCATAGAATTATTGCTATGGTAATCATTCTGCTGTTTTTTTATTGATTGTCTCTTTCATCTTTTCCTCTCCCAACTTGGTGTTGAGGAGGAGTTTTGCGCATCTTCTGCCCTCATTCGTCTCGAACTTGGAGAAGTAACTGTCAGTAAATGCCTCTGGCGGCAGGTATCGCGCCGATTCAAGGAGGATTGCATCCTTCTGCGTCATGGTCTCGCCCGGCTTCTGCTTCGGTGCCTTGAAGAAGTTCCCGACCAGCTGCTGCTTGTGGAGGTTTACCCTTATGACCGTATCTTCAGACCTCATGTTCATGTATGAGGCGATGGAACGGCACGATTCCATGTCCCTGATGCTCTCAAATACGATGACGTTCGGTCCGTCGTCAAGTGATTCAAGGAGTTTTGTCCATTGTCTTTTCTTTAGGTACTTGTTGTTCATCTGCTTTCTTGTTATTGGTTCTACCTTTCGGGTGAATCCGTCCCCGGATTCCCGATGTCTTCCATGTCGTCTTCAGGCGCCTCGATGTATTCGTATTTGACGAACTGGACTATTCCGGAAATGAGTTTGGCTTTCTGCCTCGACTGTTTCTCCATTTCCTTGATTTTGCCGTAGAACGCCGACAGGCTGTCAGCCGTGACGGCCGTGAAATACGAACTTGCGATTACCTTGCTTTTCATGGTACTATTTTTTTCGTTTAAATGCTTCTCTCTGCGTTTTGCGAGGGGTTGAGACCTCAGCATGACGGGTTTGTCACGCTCCAGCATTAAAGCAATTTTTTGCTTTAGAAATGCGCCTTATTCAAAACGATAATATGAATAAGGTGGTCATTTCCCCCGATACATCACTATACTATGACGCCGGTTGCCTCGGTTTTCTCTGCATCCGCAGGTGTGCCCGTTCAGGTTGTCCTGTAGGCGGCTGTCCCACGCGGCCTAATACTTTGACCGCACTTGGTTTTTTACCCTCCTTGTACTGGAGCGGGATAAAACATCAAAAGTTTTTAACATTTGATTATGAATTGATAAATAGATTTCATATCTTTGCCATTGAGTTAAAGCGAAAGCAAAGAGCCATTTGGTTGGCAGGAATCTTTTATATCTTTCCGTTCTTGTTTTATCTGAGTGCAAAGATACAAGAGGATTTTGTAAATCACAAATGTTTTTTGTGAAATTTTATATATTTTTGTGACTTTTCGCGTAAGTGGCTGATTATGAAAGGGATAATTTTAAAAAATTTTTTGGCAGGGAAAGGCTATAATGTGTCAGAAGTAGCAAGGCTACTAGGCTTGTCTCAGCAAACTCTATCCGCCGCGTTGGGTTCTGAAGATGTAAAATCGAGCCTTGTTGAGCGCATCTCTTCAGTTGTGGGGGTTCCTCTATCTGAGCTATATGGCGAAAAGTCCTCGATTTCGGCCACAATGCACGGCGGTAGCGGCAACAGGATGATGACAGGAACGGGCAACGTCATGAGCAGCGGCAGTGCTGAACTGGTTGCTGCCCTGAAGGAGCAGATTGAAACGCTCAAGGCCATAATCGAAAAGAAAAACGACGACCTGAAGGATGCAAACGAGAAAATCAACAAGCTCATAGACCTGCTCCAGAAGTTACGGCCATGAAAGGGTAGAGAACAAATAACTGATATACTATGGATGATGACGGTGACGCCCTACGGGAAAGTACGATAAGGGAAACTATCAAAGAAATTTTTGAGACTGAAATCAAACCTATCCTCCTGAAGATTTACCAAGACGACAGGGAAATGCTCAAGGAATCCGACAAGCGGATAAGCAGGACAAACGAAATTATTGACAAATTGGCGGACGCCTGCAAGTCGGTGGAGAATGCCTACACATCACATGTGAGTTCGCTCCAGTCGTCGCGCGACGCCTCACAGAAGGCTAACACGGAACTGATAAAGACCTGCGAGAGGCTTTCAAAGCGCCTGGAAAGGACGGATGATACCAACCGCAAGCGCATCATGGAGCTGAACGACAGGATTGCCGCCCTACTGGACGAACGCAAGGAGGCCAAGGCCCAATATGAGGAACTGCAGAAGTCTTATCTCAGGATAGCGGAGGCGGGAAGCGTCAAGCAGTCTGGGAATGTAATGGAAATGAACGTAAAACAATAAGAGTGAGTATGAAAAGAATGTTTGTTATCGTATTCGCAATGTTTATGTGTTGCGCTGGGTATGCCCGTAAAGTTGGAGCGCCGGACATTCGTGCGAAATACATGTTGGCGACAGAGGCGACTGGTTCAAATGCTTTCGAAGTAACCGGAGCATACCTGTTTAACATCGGAGGTCGATTTCATCTTGGGGCTGGAGTTGGCTTTGGTACTGCTAACCCAATGATTTGGCAGAACCCAAACACTGAAGAATATGAAAAGAGTAATTCGTTTACTGCACCTGTTTTTGTGCGAGGCAAATTCGACTTCAAGGGGGAAAGACATAGACCATTCATATCTGCGACAGCCACCGGGAGATATGCAGTAGTTTCTTACGACAATAAGGATTTTAATCCAATGGCATTCTCTATCAATGCGGCTTTCGGCTACGAATGGCAGGTAGGTACGCATTGGATTGGATTTGAGGCGGGTTTTGAACCCATGTTTGGCAAATATGTAAACACTTTCAATTCTACAGGATACGAGAATGGAGCGTGGTTAGATATTTCTGTAGCTGTGCATTTTACATTTTGACAGAACGGACACTTATCGTTTATGGCAAAACCGAACAAGCTGCGCCCACAGGACGCTCAGATAATGAGAGCCATTGTCGAGGTGGGGTGCGGTGGGAGTGTCAAACTGGCTTCCCTCCTGATTGGAACATACAGTTCCTCCATTTCGTTCATACTTTCGGGGAAATATGCGATCGCGCCGTACTTGAGTAAGATACGCAAGGCGTTTCCGCTGATAGACGAGAAGTTCCTTGAGACCGGAGAAGGCAATCCCGGCTATCTGTCCGCAGAGCAGACGAAGGAGGCGCTCGATGCCGTAATAAGGGAGAAGGACGAACAGATTGCACGGCTTACCCTTGAAATGGAAACACAGAGGAAGGTTATCGAAATGCTCTTACCGAAGAGCACGAAATAAGGAGGACAAATCGATGTCCTCCTCTTTTATTTCTGGTTGAAGAAAGGGTTTGACGCAAGGATGCTCGCGTTCTGCTCTTTAGTTACCCGTATGTACTTCATAAAGTTCGCCTCCGTCGTATGCCCCGTAATTAACATACATTGTCTCAGAGGTACTCCAGACATGTAGAGCAGCGTGGCCCCCGTCCTTCTTGCCGTGTGGCTCGACACAAGATCGCATTTCCGCTTCTTTTCTGTGATATGACGCGCACCGCAACTTTTAGTTACTAGGACGGTCTCAGTGATTCCGGCCTTCCTGCTGGCTGATTTCAGGCGCATGGCCGCCATTCCTTTCCAGAACCTGAATGACCCTAGGGGCCGCAGGGATTACCACGTCCCCGGAGGTCTTCTTCTGGACAAAACGTATCATCCCGTCCCTGATGTCGTCCTTTGCGAGCCTTGAATAGTCAGAAAACCTTGACGCCGTATATACCCCGAGGATGAAGAGGTCTCTGGCTTTCCTCTCCATGCTCAGCGTCAGTTCCAAATCCCATATCGCGTCCACCTCCTCCTGCGTGAGATACACGGTGTCCGCCGGTTCCTGGACCTTCTTAAAGTTCATGTACTCCGTATTCGTGTGGTATTTCAGCTTGAAACCCTCTGACATGACGGTCTTGAGCCTCGCGGTGATTGTCGCCTTGTAGTTCACGGAATATCCCGCCTCGTCCATCTTTTGGTTGAGCCTGAAGAACCACGCGCTGTCGATGTCGTCCCAGTTGTCCTGCCGCCCCATTATCTCGCCGATTCTACGCCTCACGTTCTCATTGTATCTCATTGTGGAGCGGGGACGTGCCGCCCACTCGTCGAAATACTGCCAGAAAGAGACCCGCTCAGGCGCTTTCTCGGCGATAGGGGTATATTCCTTCGAGTTTGACGACAAAACGTCGTCTATGGCCCTGAGAATATCGTTCTCGGTGCTGTACTCGTTCAGGCGTTCCTCCAATCCGAGGAGAATTGTCTTAAGCTTCTTCGCATCCTGCGGATCCGTTGGCCACTGCCTGCCTCTCTTGGGACGTTTCCACCTTGACGTGAGGACGGAGATACCGGTGTACTTTCTGTAAACCTTGCCATGGTGCGTCACGACAAGCCGCACGGCAGACTTCTCTGAGCTGTAGTCCTTGAGGTTAAAATTTATATTCATAATGTCATTAATAGTTCAATGTCTCCGAAGGTAGCCAAAAAGCGCAAGAGGGGCAAGAAAAGGGGCAAGAAATTGCTAAAAATGTTTGATTATATCGCTAATTTAGTGAAAATGTTTTGACTTCCGACCTCTTGTAATGTGCTGATACATAATAGTAAAAGGCTGATTTATACGGCACTATGCACATGTTGGGTTCGTGTACCTAAGGGAGCACTAAAAAAGCCTTTGTAGGCACATGTAAGCCACATTGGGGCAAGAAAATGGGCAAGGTTTCGTTAAAAACCTTGCTTTTTTCTTTTATAGTCGTTACTTCATCGCTTGCGATTCATATCTCAAAAACGCCTTTACCTGTTTATTTCTTGGGTAATATTTTCGTCCTTTCTCTTGCTTTCTTGAAACTCTATGCCTATATTTGCCATAGTTCTAAGGGAGAGCGGCATTGCCGCTAATTGTACCGTCTGGAATTGCAGTTTCCCTTGGAATTTCAATCGTACCGTTATGGAATGATAGAAGCAGCCCGACAGCAGTGCCGGGCTTTTTCATGTCCCTGCCTTTCATGCGAAATACGCCATGGCCCTTTCAGAGAGCCTTACGGACTTGCTTACGATATATCTTTCCGTCATCTGCGTTGATGAATGCCCCATCATGCCCGCGAGCTGGATGAGCGGCACGCCAGCATTGGCAAGGTTCGTCGCAAAGGATATTCTTGCCGTATGGCTCGACACGAACTGCCACTTTGGGCCTTCGGACATCTTCCCTCCGTGTCTGGTCTTGACCTTGGTCTCGATTCCGGCTTTCCGGCAGATGTCGCGTATAGTGTTATTGTATGTCACCAGTGACATTTCGCGGTCGTTTTCCCTTACGTAGGATATGAGGTCCAGGACTTTCTTCGGACATGGTACTGTAGCCTCCGTCCCGGTCTTCTTGGACACGTAAGTAAGCATTCCGCGCGACACGTTGGTCTCGCTCACCTCCATCGCGTCGGAGATTCGCATCCCCGAGTACGCGCCTATCAGGAAACGCGCCCTCACGAGCTTCTCCAGTTCCGAAAGCCCCTCGCACTCCTCGACCTTCCTGAGGTCGTCTTTCGTCAGCCATGTCTTTACAGGCTTGTCCGCCTTGTTCTTGAGTATGCTCCTGTAGTCCATACATACCCCCCTCTCCTCGTCATGCCTTGCGAGGAAACCCTTGATTACGGCCATATATGTCTTTGCCGACGACGGGGCGCAGGCGTTCCTCAGTTCGTCGCGCAGCCTGTAGATGCCTTCCTTGGACCCGAAGCCCTGCCAGTCCGTTATCCCGGCTATCCCTAAGTGAAGCAGCAGTGACTTTGCATGATCCCCGGTTTCACTTATTATGGCCTCCCTCAGGCTCGGGGCTATGGTCTCAACGTCTATGATTTTCCCATGGTAGCGCTTCTTCCTTGACCGCTCCTTGAATGCCACGAGCTTTGCTAGTTCAGGCTCTATTTGCCTGTCCACGTCGTCCCGTGTCTGCCCCCGTTCATCCGCCCAATACCATTCGCTGACAATGCCCTTCTCCTTCTGCCTTATCTGGAGTGCCAGGGTGGTTTCTGTATTCTCGTCGCACTGGGCCATGAGACCCATGTATGTCCTTACCGCCTCGGCGCCTGAAATGTCCTTTTCTGTAATGTTTTTGAAGTCCACTCCCTCGTAAGGCCTCAGGTATATGCGGTAATACTCCCCGTCGTCCTTCTCTATATCCGCAAGTGGCATGGGATGCCTTTTTATTGTCTGCCACGGCCGTATCCCTTTGGCTTTGTTATTCTCGTTCTCCCGAAGTCTGGCGAGCATCCGCCGTGTTATCCTGTCGGCGGTCGTCCCGTCCATCCTTTCCTCCTCTGTGAGGCCGTCATCCTCGTCCTCTGCCGCCTTTCTGGTGTCCTTCTCCTGCATGTCGTCATTTCCCTCGGAGAAGTCCTCGCCCCCGTTCTCCTCGTCCGGCAGTTCGGCCGCTTCTGGGGTCTCCGTCGTGTCCTCTGGTATCTCTATCGGGGCAGGGGCGTTCTTTTGAATCTCCTCAATGAGTTTCAGGTTCTTCTCCATTCTGGCGATGTCGTCCCTGTTGTCCTTCAGGCCTGCGCCCATCTCGTCCTGGAGCCTGTCCCTCTCCTCCGCGAAACCATCCCTAACCTCGTCCATCACTTCATGGGAAATGCCATTCTCGTAACTTCCTATTATGTTTGTGGCGTAATTGGGGTTACTCGTTAGCAGGAACTCGCTCCCGTCCTTTGACCTGGAATATAGGCACGGCAATGTGTTGATTTTCGTAAAGGACATTTTCTTAATGCCGTAATACTTTGTCATACGCATGTACGCCTGCAGGTGTTCGCAGTTGAAATACAGTTCCATACCGCCGTTATGGATGGCGATATATGCGAGGCCGTGCGACTTCTTGTAGAGGTCGAAGAAGCCCAAAATCTGTTTCATTCTCTCGTAGTCTATGGCTATTGTCCCGCAGACGTTCTCCTTTGCCGGTTTCAGGATCTCAAGGACATCCGGATAGCTCGTGCCCTTGTTCTCCCCTGTCCTGCCGAGTACCTGACCTTCGAACTGCTCCGGATAGGTGCTTTTGCACCTGCCTAGGAGGCATCCGTTTGTTCCCGTTATATATCCGTCCTTGTGTTGGAAACCTGCATAACGGCTGGCTGTCCCTTTCCCCGCTTTCTGGAACTTGTTAAGAAGGGTAATGATTTTCTTCTCGTTCATGGTTGTAAGTTTTTGTTTCGTGGCCGGAGTTTCATTCGATGAAACGGCGTCGCGCCAGCATCCGGCCTGAGTTATGCAAAATTAAGTTATCCGAATATCATTTTGAGTATCAAGAATGTGAATATACCCGTAAATATCGCATTAACTAATTTTAGCGGTGTGAGTTTCCACGGGTCGTCCTCCTCGTCCTCTCGCGATCCCTTTAACTCGTTCACCTCCTCCACCCGTTCAGCCTCCCGTACCCTCTTTCTTGACTCCAATATGGCCCGGTGGAGTTCCCCGGTCTCTATCTCCAGCTCCACTCCCTCGTCGCTGTCCCTCTCCTCCTCCGTCATGCTCTCCAGATAAATCTGGTTTAGTTTTCTCTTTGCGTCCATCTGAGACACAGACCCGGGAGCCGAGTTCTTTATCCTTGCTTTGAGCTGAAGGACCTTTTTATCGTCCTTCAGGGCCTCCTGTATCTCTATTAGCCTTCTGTACTCTTTGGTACCTGTCTCGTTCAAAACGCGCTCGGCACGCTCTACTCTTTCATTCATTTCCATATCTGTAAAATTTATAAATTAGAACCCCCGGCGGTGTCGCTCCGGAATCGCCCACGCGGGCGGCGGCTGTCGTTTACATGTCGAAAGGGTCGCAGGTCTCGCACCAGTTCAAAAACTCTTCCCATTCTTCCGGGTGATTGCCCGGGCCGCAATCTAGTTCCGGCTCGTCGCTGTCAAATAGCCAATGAAAAAAATTAGGATCGTTTCCTGAATCGTTCTTTATCCAGTCCGTAAAACTAGCATTTTCTCCCTCACCTACGCAAAACCTATAATTTTCTGCGAGGATCGAAACCTTGTAATCTCTTATTACTATTGTCATATCATTAAAATTTTAGTGTTAATTTTCTTCTACTCCGATAATGTGGACATCAAGGTCAAAGCTGTAACACATTGAAAACAACGTAATAAAGAATTTATATACGCCGTTTTCGTTTTCACATAGCGCCGTATCTCCGTCGTCCATGTCGTCAATGGCTTCGGCTGTCTCCCTTACTTGCTTTGCAAGCTTTTCTGCGTCCTGTGGGTCTTCACATCGTGAAATTAATTCCGGCAGGGCTTCACGCATAAATTCCCAATACTCCCCGGAATTTGTAAACGTCTCGTAATTGTCACCGAAAAGCGTTTGCGCGTCTGAATAGTCGAAAGCCTTAAATACATGCCCTTTGCGCGTCCAAAATTCGTGGCCGTCAGGCTGCACAAATTCTGCAGTATATCCGCCTATCTCGTCCGCTACTCTTTCCGCCTCCTCGAAGCTCTTAAACCCTATTAGCGCGGGTTTCAAATCTCGCGGGTAGCCGTTAAAATCCGGCGTTGTCGTAATAATTTCAAGGCCGTAAGCCTCAGCGGCTTCTTTTAGTGTCTTTTTCATGACGTAAAAAAATTTAATGTTCAATATTTTGAGCCTCCGGGAGTTTTCGAAACTCCGGCCTCGCGCCTTGGCGGAGGCTATAAGCTTCTAAAGATAAATATAAATTGCTTGACATCTGCAAGTTATGGCGAACAATTTGCCGTTACTTGCCTTTAAAAGCGCACCGGAACAGCCATAAACGCCTGCGGCGTAGCCTATTTGAGATAATGGCCCGTTTTGTTCTTCTATCTCGTGCCGGTGCTCGTTGCCGGTTCCGTCCAATTTCTCAGCAATTCCGAGTTTTACAAGCTCTTTCAGTTCCTTTTGTGTGTATTTTTGTATAATTAAAGGGGATTTTAATTCTGGAAAAATGGCTTGTATTCGTTAAACCAGGAAACAAAGGAGATCAAATTTTTAATCGGTTCGCAGTTGGTCACGTTGTTAAGGTATTTTTCTATGATCATATTAGCCAATTTTGTATATTTGTCGAATTCCTTGATAAGTTCTAAGCCCTGGCGGCGGGCTTTGTTAAACTGTATTTCGTTGTCGTCAATGGCGATCATAATCTCCCGTATAGACTCATTGAGATTGTCGAGGCGTATATTGATAGTTCCCAATATTTTTAAAGCTTGGAGCTGTGAAAGTCTGAGCATGATGTTAAATTTTTAAAGGTTGAAGAAAATAAATGTTTTACGCTGTTATATAGCATTCGTGATCGTTGCAGTATGGCACATATTCAAAGGGTCCATTATCGCCATAAACGCAGTAATTAGGGATGTAATTGTGGCAACCATAGCGGCCTGCATCGTAGAAGCCGCAAAGGTCGATTTTTACGTCCTCGCTTTCGAGTACTGAGATTTCACGAGCTCCGAAAGGGTTGCTTTTTCTGATCTTGCCTGCTGGTGTCTTGTAGAGGTTGCGAAGCCAGTTGACACCTTTTGCCGTCTGGTCGTCGCTCAAAGCGATATAATCAATGAACAACGGTTCTAAATCGTCATATTCGCAGAGGCCGCGATTTAAACGGCTTTTCAAAAGGTTCAGATCCTTTTCAGAAATTACACCAGTTGAAAGGATTTTAGAAACGCGCTTGCGCGTGTCGATAGATTTACTTAACTTTGCCATAAGTTATAATAATTTTGCCCCGGTGTTACGTCGTGAGATGTGCTCCGGGGCCTTTGCATCTCGCGGGGGTCTGTCTTTCATTTCCCCATCACAAATATACAATTTATTTTCCATTCTGAAAAATTTATTTGATATTATTTACAAAGAAATTGAAAATATTTGACGCTCTGGAATGTATTATATTTCAATGCGTTACAAAGAC
>OIZS01000381.1_pt1 | contig 19497 bp, 17 predicted proteins | sample 1588641 | NCBI WGS metagenome assembly OIZS01 (sample SAMN03283240) | human gut metagenome | biome: human-associated habitat; material: feces | host: Homo sapiens | place: Peru | collected 2012
CGAAGCCGCCGTAGAGGGCATACTGTTTGCCTCCGGCGAGCCGGTGGCCGTGGATCGGATATGCGTGGCGCTGAATATGGACAGACCCACCGTGGAGCTGGTGCTGCAGCATTTGCAGGACTATTACAGCTATGAGCGGCGGGGCATGCGGCTGGTGAGGATGGAGGACAGCTGGCAGCTGTGCTCCGCGCCGGAGTACGGCGAGCTGATCCGCAAGGCCTTTGAGATACGCAAGCCTGCCAAGCTCAGCCAGCCGGCGCTGGAGGTGCTGACCATCATCGCCTACTACCAGCCCACCACCCGCGCCTATGTGGATCAGATCCGCGGCGTGGACAGCTCCTATACGGTGGGGCTGCTGCTTGATCGGCACCTGATCGAGGAGTGCGGACGGCTTCAGGTGCCGGGACGCCCCCGGCTGTACCGGACGACGCAGGCGTTCCTGCGGGCGTTTCACCTGAACTCGCTGGACGAGCTGCCGCAGCTGCCGGGTATGGAGGCGGACGGCCAGCTGCGTCTGGACGACGACATGGGCGAGGGCAGCCCGGAGCTGCTCTGAGGATAGAGGCAGAAACGGGAAGGAGGGCGAGACGTGACGGCGCTTTACATCATTCTGGGCATCCTGCTGGTGCTCTTTTTGCTGTCGCTGCTGCGGCTGGGCGTGCGGGTGGAATTCACAGGCAGCCTTGCGGAGACGCGAGTCACCGTCATAGCGGGGCCGGCGCGGATACAGCTCCTTCCCAAGCCCGAAAAGCCGGAGAAGCCCCAAAAAGAGAAGAAAAAGAAGGAAAAGCCCGCAAAAGCCAAGGCGGAGGGCGGCGAGAAGAAAAAGCTCCACCTGACGAAGGAGGACATCAAGACGGCGCTGCCCGCGCTGTGGGAGTGCCTGAAAAACGGCCTGCGCAAGACGCGGCAGCGGCTGTTGATCGACCCGCTGCACCTGTCGGCATCGCTGCCGGGTGCGGCTGACCCGGCGGGCGCGGCGGAGCTGTACGGCTACGTCAACGCGGGCATGTGGACGGTGATGCCGCAGCTGGAGCGGCTGATGCGCATACCGGATCCCCGGCTCCACGTGGAGGTGGACTTTGACGCGTCGGAGCTGCGTCTCACCGGCGAGGTGGGTGTGACGCTGCAAATACGCGACCTGCTGGCCATCGGCCTTGCCTTTGCCAAGCCGGTGCTGCGGTGGTATCTGGCCATGCAGAAGCGGCACAGCGCGCAGGAGAAGGCGCAGGCAAAGGAGAGCGGAGCCGCGCCGAAGGAGCATGATACCGCAGACCGGACGCCATCGGGCGATGGCGCAGACCATATAACAACTTGAGAAAAGGAGAGTACATCATGGAAATGACCGAAAAGAACAAGAGCTCCCTCTCCGCGATGATGGAGACATCCATGGACAAGATCCGCCAGATGGTGGATTCCAACACCATCGTGGGCGAGCCGATCACCACGCCTGACGGCGTGACGCTGATCCCCGTGTCCCGGCTGAGCTACGGCTTCGGCTGCGGCGGCGGTGACTACGGCAAGAATGGCGAGAACTCCGGCGCCGGCTGCGGCGCGGGCGTGCGGGTGGAGCCCATGGCCTTTCTGGTGGTCAAGGGCGGCGTGACCCGCATGCTGCCGGTGGGTACGCCCGCCATCACCACGGTGGATCGCGTCATCGAGATGGTGCCGGAGCTGCTGGATCGGGTGGAGGGCTTCGTGGATAAGAAGCGCAATAAGGATTTCTGATATATAAGACGAGCCAGCGTCGGAATAGACTGGAGGTATCCTGTAAGGAACGGGGGGCTTCCGGTGATCCGACGTATGGGAGCGGCGCTGTGCGCCGCGCTGACAGTGCTCTGTTGCATACCCGCTGTGGCGGAGGCTGTGGAGGTCTCCGCCACGGCTTGCGTCCTGATGGATGCGGACAGCGGACGGGTGCTGTATGAAAAAAACGGGCGGCAGCGCATGCTGATCGCCAGCACCACCAAGCTGATGACGGCGCTGGTGGCGCTGGAGCAGGGGGCGCTGACGGACGTCGTGACCGTTACGGCATCCCACATGGCGGAGGGCTCGTCCATGTACCTGCGGGCGGGGGAGAAGCTGACGCTGGAGGAGCTGCTGTACGGCTTGCTGCTGTGCTCCGGCAACGACGCGGCGCTGGCGGTGACGGAGTGTGCCGGAGGGCTGGAGCCATTCGTGGCGCTGATGAACGAAAAGGCGGCGGCGCTGGGGATGGCGGATACCCATTTCGCCAACCCTAACGGGCTGGACGATGAGGAGCACTACTCCACGGCGCGAGATATGGCGCTGCTGGCAAGGGCGGCAGTGAACGAACCGACGCTGCTGCGCATGGCATCTACCCGGCAGGCATCAATCGGCGGACGGACGCTGACCAATCACAACAAGCTGCTGGGTCGTATGGAGGGCTGCCTCGGCCTCAAGACCGGGTACACGAGGGCGGCGGGGCGGACGCTGGTGTCCTGCGCGGAAAAGGACGGACGGCGGCTGGTGGCGGTGACGCTGCGGGACGGCGACGACTGGAACGACCACGAGGCACTGTATCGCTGGGGCTTTATGCTTACCGGCGCGGAAAATGAGCTGCGCGCCCGGCTGCTGCGGGCGGCAGCGAATGTGGGAAAGAGGTGACGGCATGACCGAGCGCATACAGAAGCTGCTGGCTGCGGCGGGACTGTGCTCCCGGCGGACGGCGGAGGAATGGATCGCCGCGGGGCGGGTCACGGTCAACGGACGCGTGGCCCGCATCGGCGACAAGGCCGACCCGGAGACGGACACCGTGGCCGTGGCCGGCCGGCCGGTCAGACGTGCCGCCGGTCATGTGTACATCATGCTCCACAAGCCCCAGGGCTATGTCACCACCCTGTCGGACGAGCGCGGGCGGCGCACGGCGGCGGAGCTGGTGAAGGACTGCGGCGTGCGGGTCTATCCCGTGGGACGGCTGGACAGGGATTCCGAGGGGCTGCTGCTGTTCACCAACGACGGGGCGCTGACGCAGCGGCTGTTGCATCCCAGCCATCAGGTGGATAAGGTATACATAGTGTCCGTTTCCGGCGCGGATGAAGGCAGCGCCGGGCGTCTGCGCGCCGTGACATCACTGGACGGACAGCCCATCGCGCCGGCACAGGTGGACGAGCTGTACCGCCGGGGCGACAGGGCGGAATACCGGGTCGTCATCCATCAGGGGAAAAAGCGGCAGATACGCCGCATGTGCGCCGCCGTGGGGCTGACCGTGACCCGCCTGTGCCGGATAGCCGAGGGCGGCCTGGAGCTGGGGGCGCTGCCGCCGGGACGGTGGCGGTATCTCACGGCGGGAGAACTGGAATCTATCAAAGGAAGCGACTGACATGAACGAAAATGTCTTGCAGACCATTCGGAGCGGTATGGACGGCTTCTCCAAGGGACAGAAGCGCATCGCCGCGTTCATACTGGACAACTATGACCGGGCGGCGTTTATGACCGCCGCGCGGCTGGGAGAGACGGCCTCGGTCAGCGAGTCCACGGTGGTGCGCTTTGCCGCCCAGCTGGGCTACGACGGCTATCCGGAGATGCAGAAGGCGCTGCAGGAGCTGATCCGCGGCAAGCTGACGTCCATTCAGCGGATACAGGTGTCCCGCGACCAGATGTCCGGTGCGGACATTCTGGGCAGCGTGATGCAGCGGGACATGAACAGCATCCACAATGTCATCGATCGGCTGGATCGCGATGCCTTCAGCTGCGCGGTGGACAAGCTGCTGGGAGCCAAGCACATCTATATTCTGGGCGTGCGCTCCTCGTCGTTTCTGGCGGGCTACCTGAACTTCTACATGCACCTGATCTTCAAGAACGTGACGCTGGTGCAGTCCAGCGCCGCCGGCGAGATCTACGAGCAGCTGGCGCACATCGGCAAGGGGGACGTGCTGGTGGGGATATGCTTTCCCCGGTACTCCAAGATGGCCATACACGCGGTGGAATACGCCAGCAGAAAGGGCGGCGACGTGGTGGCTATCACCGATTCAGCGCTGTCGCCTCTGTATCAGATGGCGTCGGTGTCGCTGCTGGCGCCCTGCGACATGATCTCCTTTGTGGACTCCATGGCGGCGCCCCTGAGCCTGCTGAACGCGCTGATCTTGGCGGTGGGACAGCAGCGGCGGGACGACCTGTCCGCAACGCTGGCGGACATGGAGCAGGTGTGGTCGCGGTACAGTATTTTCGGAAAAGACGACGAGTGATATGGAAAAGAGCATCGTGGTGATCGGCGGCGGCGCCGCCGGTCTGATGGCGGCCATCACCGCCGCCCGGGAGGGCACGCAGGTGACGCTGCTGGAGCCCAACGAACGGCTGGGCAAGAAGGTGAATATCACGGGAAAAGGTCGCTGCAACGTGACCAACGACTGCGACCGGGAGACGCTGCTGGCCAACATTCCCGGCAACGGGCGGTTCCTGTACAGCGCGCTGACGCGGTTCACGCCGCAGGATACCATGGCCTTTTTCCGGGAGCTGGGCGTGCCGCTGAAGGTGGAGCGGGGCAATCGGGTATTCCCGGTGTCCGACAGTGCCTTTGACATCACCAACGCATTGGAACGGGAGCTGAAGCGCCGCCGCGTCCGCTGGGCGCGGGATCGGGCGCTGCATATAAAGACGGAGAACGGCGCGGTGACAGCCGTGCAGGGGGAGAAGGATGCCTATCCCGCGCAGGCGGTGATACTGGCCACCGGCGGCGTGTCCTATCCGGGCACCGGCTCCACCGGGGACGGATATCGCATGGCGCAGGAGCTGGGGCACACGGTGGTGCCGCCCCGCGGCTCGCTGGTGCCGCTGGTGTGCGCCGGGAGCGACTGCCCGGACATGCAGGGGTTGAGCCTGCGGAACGTGGAGCTGACGGTGTACAACGGGAAGAACAAGCCGGTGTTCCGGGAGTTCGGCGAGCTGTTGTTCACCCATTTCGGCGTGTCGGGGCCGCTGGTGCTGTCCGCCAGCGCCCATCTGCGGCGCTGGGAGGGAGAGACGTACCGGCTGGATATCGACCTGAAGCCCGCGCTGGACGAGCAGAAGCTGGACGCGCGGCTGCTGCGGGACATCGGGGAGAACCCCAATCGGGATATGAGCAATATCGCCGCGGGGCTGGTGCCCCACAGCATGATCCCGGTGCTGCTGCGCCGGGCGGGGCTATCCGGAAACGAAAAGGCCAACAGCCTGACGAAGGAGCAGCGCCGTGGGCTGGTGCAGGCGCTGAAACACTTTGCGCTGGACGTGACCGGCACGCGGCCGGTCAGCGAGGCCATCGTCACCGCCGGCGGCGTCAAGGTGGGGGAGGTAGCTCCCAACACCATGGCGTCCAAGCGGGTGGACGGGCTGTATTTTGCCGGAGAGGTGCTGGACGTGGACGCCTACACCGGCGGCTTCAATTTGCAGATCGCATGGGCGACCGGGTATCTGGCGGGGCTGTCCGCCGCAGAAAGCGAGGAAATGTATGACTGAGAAGCATTACGCCGTGGCCATCGACGGGCCCTCCGGCGCGGGCAAGAGCACGTTGGCACGGGCGGCGGCGGAGGCGCTGCATATCCTGTATGTGGACACGGGCGCCATTTACCGCACCATCGGCGTGTACATGTACCGGCACGACATCCAGCCCACGGACGCGGCGGCGGTGACGGCGGCGCTGCCGGAGATCACCGTGTCTCTGCGGTACGACGAGGACGGCCTGCAGCGGATGTACCTCAACGGCGAGGACGTGACGAAGGAGATACGGCTGCCCGCCATCTCCCGGTACGCCTCCGACGTGTCGGCCATCCCGCAGGTGCGGGACTATCTCATGGAGCTGCAGCGTTCGCTGGCGCGGGAGCACAGCGTCATCATGGACGGCCGGGACATCGGCACGGTGGTGCTGCCGGACGCGGATGTGAAGATCTTCCTGTGCGCCGACGTGGAGACGCGGGCGCGGCGGCGCTGTCTGGAGCTGGAGCAGCGGGGCACGCCCAAGCCCTTTGACGAGGTGCTGCGGGAGATGGAGCAGCGGGATTATAACGACACCCACCGGGCGGCGGCGCCGCTGCGCCCGGCGGACGACGCCATCATGATCGACAACACGGACATGGACTTCGCGGCCAGTCTGGAGCTGCTGCTGGATGTGATCCGGGGGAGCGTGGAGCGGTGAGAAACAAGTTTTACGCGGCGGTGTGGCGGGGGCTGCGGCCGCTGGTGCTGTTTTTCCTGCCGGTGGAGCTGCGGGGCACGGAGAACCTGAAGGAGGGGGAGGGGCCGTACCTGCTGTGTGCCAACCACTCCAATCTGTGGGATCCGGTGCTGTTCGTGCTGTCCATGCCGCAGGCGTTCAACGTGCGGATCATGGCCAAGAAGCAGCTGTTCTCCATACCGGTGCTGGGCGGTTTCCTGCGCGCCATCGGCGTGTTTCCGGTGGATCGGGGACACAGCGACATCGGCGCGGTCAAGACCGCTATACAGAGCCTGCGGGACGGATGGAACCTGTTCCTGTTCCCGGAGGGCACGCGGGTAAAAAACCCCGGCCACGCGGAGATCAAGTCCGGTGCGGGCATGATGGCCATCCGCGCGGGGGTGAAGCTGGTGCCGGTGTTCATCGGTACAAAGAAGCGGCTGTTCCGCCGGACGCCCATCATCATCGGCGCGCCCTTTGCCCCGGAGTACACCGGGCGGAAGGGCACGGCGGAGGAATACACCGCCAACGCCCGTGAGGTCATGCGCCGCGCCTACGCGCTGGGAGGCATCGAATGCGAGTGATACAGGCGCAGAGCGCCGGGTTCTGCTACGGCGTGGAGCGGGCGGTGCGCATGGCGGAGGAGGCCGCAGCCGCCGGCGGCTGCGTTATGCTGGGCAGCATCATCCACAACGACAGCGTGGTGCGGCGGCTGGAGGCGCTGGGCGCCCGGCAGGTGCAGTCCGCAGAGGAGGTGCAGCCGGGGGAGACGGTGCTCATCCGCGCCCACGGCGAGCCGGTGGAGACGTACCGGACGCTGGAAGCGCGGGGCGCGCGGGTGCTGGACGCCACCTGTCCCCATGTGCTGCGCATCCACCGGCTGGTGGAGCGGGCGGAACAGGAGGGGCGGACGCCCCTCATCATCGGGGAGGATCACCACCCGGAGGTCATCGCCGCCGCCAGCCGCAGCAGCCGCAGCGTGGTGCTGGGCAATGCGGAGGAGCTGGCGGAATGGCTGGCGGCTGTCCCCGCGCGGCGGACAGAGCATTTGCTGGCTGTCGCGCAGACCACCTGCATCCGCTCGATATGGGAAAAGTGCGTAAATTTTTTAAAAAAAGAGTGTACAAACGCCGAAATATTTGATACAATATGTGATGCTACGCAAAAACGTCAATCCGAGGCGGCGGATATCGCCGGGCGGGTGGACGTTATGGTCGTGGTCGGAGATCGTAAGAGTGCCAACACCAAACATTTATCGGAGATCTGCAGTACCCGCTGCGCCCGCGTCTATCAGATCGAGGGCGCGGAGGAACTACGGGCTGACTTTCTTAACGGATGTTCTGTGGCGGGGCTTACAGCCGGCGCGTCCACGCCAGCGGGCATCATTAAGGAGGTATATGCAACAATGAGCGACGAGATCAAGAACGTGGAAGCTACCGAAGAGAGCTTCGAGGAAATGCTGGAAAAATCTTTTAAGACTTTGAATACAGGAGAGAAGGTAACCGGTATCGTAACGGCGATCGGCCCCACCGAGGTGCAGGTCGATCTGGGCTGCAAGCAGGCGGGCTATATTTCTGTGGACGAGCTGTCCGCCGATCCCAACGTGAAGCCTGAGGATGTCGTCAAGGTCGGCGACGAGATCGAGACGTACATCATCCGCGTCAACGACGTGGAGGGCTACGCCATGCTGTCCAAGAAGCGCCTGGACGCTGTGAAGGTCTGGGAGGATATCGAGAAGGCCCGCGAGGAAAAGACCACGCTGGAAGGCAAGGTCACCGAGGAGAACAAGGGCGGTATCGTTGTCAACGTCAAGGGCGTGCGCGTGTTCGTGCCCGCTTCCCAGTCCGGCCTGCCCCGCGGCGCTGAGCTGAGCACCATGATCGGCCAGACCGTGTCCCTGCGCATCACCGAGGTCAACCGCGCCCGCCGCCGTGTGGTGGGTTCCATCAAGGCTGTCACCTACGAGGCTCGTCAGGCGGCGCAGGCCGAGATCTGGAACAACATCGAGGTCGGCAAGCGCTACACCGGCACCGTGAAGTCCATGACCAGCTATGGCGTGTTCGTGGACATCGGCGGCGTGGATGGTATGGTACATATCTCCGAGCTGTCCTGGAGCCGTATCAAGAATCCCGCCGAGGTCGTTTCCGTGGGCGACACGCTGGATGTGTATGTTATCTCCTTTGATCCCGAGAAGCACAAGATCTCTCTGGGCGTGAAGGATCGCAGCATGAATCCCTGGGATAAGTTCATGGCTACCTACCATGTGGGCGATGTGGCCAACGTGCGCATCGTGAAGCTGATGACCTTCGGCGCGTTCGCCGAGGTCGTGCCCGGTGTGGATGGCCTGATCCACATCTCCCAGATCGCTGACCGCCGCATCGAGAAGCCCGGCGACGTGCTGACCGAGGGCGAGATGGTGGACGCCAAGATCACCGCCATCGACGAGGAGAAGCAGAAGATCTCCCTGTCCATCCGCGCTCTGCTGGCTCCCTCCGCTGACGAGGACGCCGACGAGGAGTAATTTCCCCTATACGTTCAAAGGCGCTGTCCGAAAGGACAGCGCCTTTTGCCGCCTGTGCGGACACCCCGCCCGCCCATTGCACGTGCCCCTTGTGATTTCGTAGGGGACGGCGTCCCCGACGTCCCGTATCGTAGGGGGGGCGATGCCCACATCGCCCCGCCCATGTCATTGCGAGCCAGTGCTCACACTGGCGTGGGAATCCGTTGCCCTTGTGCGGCGGGGTGAGGGCACCCCGCCCTACGGCACGTGCGGTCACGCTCCGTAGGGGACGGCGTCCCCGACGTCCCGTAGCGTAGGGGGCAATGCCCACATCGCCCCGCCAGCGCGGCGCCCCTTTGTTCAGGGGGCGCCGCGTTATTTTGCTTGCCGCCGTCCACCTATAAAAAAGCGAAATGCCGCGCGCCCGCAGGCACACGGCACTTCACTTTTCAGGAGAGAAATGGTACCCCGTTTGCAAGGGTACGGGAACCACAGGGTCTGGCGGAACCCGGTGGGATCGGAAGCTCAGTAAGAACCGGCGTTTACTGCACGCCGAACAGCAGGTCACCGTAGGTGGGGAACGGCCAGCAGCCGACAGCGGTACGCTGCTCCGCCTCGTCGCAGGGCTTGCGCAGCGCCTCCATCTTGGGCAGCAGCACATCCCGCACCATGTTGGCGCTCTCGGTCACGTCGTCGATCTTGTGGAACGCAGCCAGCGCTGCGGCCAGATCCTCCACGGCGGCGTCGATCTCCTCAACAAGGTCGGACAGCCGCGTGACCAGCGTTATCTCGTAGATACCGGACACCACCGGCGCCACCGCCTTCTTCAGCGCGATGTCCTGTGCCAGCTTCGCGGAGAACTTCTCCACGGCGGGCAGGATCTGGCGGCGCGCCATGTCCACCATCGTTTCCGCCTCGATATTGACGGTCTTGCGATAGTTATCCAGCATGATCTCATAGCGGGAGCGTATCTCCGCCTCGGACATGACCTTCAGGGATGTGAGCATCTTCACGTTCTTTTCTTCCAGGATGCAGGGCATGGCGTCCGGCGTGGTGCGCAGGTTCAGCAGACCGCGCACCTCGGTGGCCTCCTTGATCCAGGCATCGTCGTAGCCGTTGCCGTTGAAGATGATGCGCTTGTGCTTCTTGATGACCGACTGGATCAGCTGATGCAGCGCACTGTCGAAGTCCTCGGCGCCCTCCAGCGCGTCGGCGTACTGGCGCAGGGACTCGGCCACCGCCGCATTCAGCATGATGTTGCAGCAGGCGATGGAGTTGGCGGAGCCCAGCATACGGAACTCGAACTTGTTGCCGGTAAAGGCGAAGGGGGAGGTGCGGTTCCGGTCGGTGGTATCGCGGATGAACTTGGGCAGCACATGCACGCCCAGCTTCATGACGGTCTTTTCCGTGCCGCTGTACGGCTCGTCCTTTTCGATGGACTCCAGGATGGCGGTCAGCTCGTCACCCAGGAAGATGGACACCACGGCGGGCGGCGCTTCGTTGGCACCCAGACGGTGGTCGTTGCCGGCGGTGGCCACGGACAGCCGCAGCAGATCCTGATAGTCGTCCACGGCCTGTATCACCGCGCACAGGAACAGCAGGAACTGTGCGTTCTCGTGGGGTGTCTCGCCGGGGGTCAGCAGGTTCACGCCGGTATCGGTGGCCATGGACCAGTTGTTGTGCTTACCGGAGCCGTTGACGCCGTCGAAGGGCTTTTCGTGCAGCAGGCACACCAGCCCGTGCCGGGCGGCCACCTTCTGCATGATCTCCATGGTCAGCTGGTTGTGGTCGGTGGCGATATTTGTAGTGGTATAGATGGGCGCCAGCTCGTGCTGGGCGGGAGCCACCTCGTTGTGCTCCGTCTTGGCCAGAATGCCCAGCTTCCACAGCTCCTCGTTCAGGTCGGCCATATACGCCGCCACGCGGGGCTTGATAGCGCCGAAGTAGTGATCGTCCATCTCCTGCCCCTTGGGAGGCTTCGCGCCGAACAGCGTGCGCCCGCAGAACACCAGATCCTTCCGCTTGTCGAACATGGCGCGATCCACAAGGAAGTACTCCTGCTCGGGTCCCACCGAGGTGCGCACGCACTTGACGTCCGTGTTGCCGAACAGGTGCAGCACGCGCAGCGCCTGCTTGTTCAGAGCCTGCATGGAGCGCAGCAGCGGCGTCTTTTTGTCCAGCGCCTCGCCGCCGTAGGAACAGAAGGCCGTGGGGATGCACAGCGCCTTATCCTTAATAAAGGCGTAGGACGTGGGATCCCAGGCCGTGTAGCCCCGCGCCTCGAAGGTGGCGCGCAGACCGCCGGAGGGGAAGCTGGACGCGTCCGGCTCGCCCTGAATCAGCTCCTTGCCGGAGAACTCCATAAGCACACCGCCGTCCGGCGAGGGGGTGATAAAGCTGTCGTGCTTCTCGGCGGTGATGCCGGTCAGCGGCTGGAACCAATGGGTAAAATGGGTCGCTCCATGCTCGATGGCCCAATCCTTCATGGCCTCTGCCACGGCGTCGGCCACCTGACTGTCCAGCCGGCCGCCCTCGTCAATGGTCTTTTTCAGAGACAGATAGACGTCATGGGGGAGTCTCGCCTTCATCACGCGGTCATCAAATACCAGTGTGCCGAAGATGTCCGATACGGTTTTCATGTGTTCCACCCCGTTTTTAATAAATTTGAAAATAGAAAAAGGCGTCACGAAGCCCTGAGCTTCAAGACGCCTTTGCCTTTCATGGGCGAAATTATAGGCGCATGTGAGAGATTTGTCAATCAGCTTTTTTCACAATTTTTGTCGTTTTATTCATTGACTTTATGATGCAGTCGTGCTATAATGCCGAACCATGATGAGCAAAGGCGTTCATCCGAGCAGGACATCTGTCCCTGCCGGATGGGCGCCTTTTTGTTTCCTTTTCCCCCCCTCGCTTGAAAGGGCGGGCTGGAAGCACAGGAAAACAACGGCTCAGGAAAGGACGGATACAGTATGAAACTGGAAGGACAGGTGCGCATCCCCTCCGGGTGCGCGATCTCGGCGGTCATCTCCCGGGAGGGGACGCGGATGAGCGGCGAAGCTGTTATAAAGAGCATGATCCCCATGCATGACCGCTCCAACGGCCTGGGCGGCGGCTTCGCCGCCTACGGCATTTACCCGGAGCACCGGGACGAATACGCGTTTCACATCTTCTTTGATGACAACACCACCCGCCGGGAGTGCGAGGCTCTGCTGAAGGAGAGCTTCGAGATCGTGGAGGCGGAGCTGATCCCCATCCGCATTATCCCGGAGATCACGGACATTCCGCATATCTGGCGCTACTTTGTGCGTCCGCTTGGCTCCGTGCTGGCGCGGCTCCAGCTGGACGAGAAGGAATTCGTCGCCCGGACGGTCATGGACATCAACACCCGGCTGAAGGGCGCTCATGTATTCTCCAGCGGCAAGAACATGGGCACGTTCAAGGCGGTGGGCTATCCGGAGGACGTGGGGCGGTTCTACCGGCTGGAGGAGTACGGCGCGTACAGCTGGACAGCCCACGGGCGCTATCCCACCAACACCCCCGGCTGGTGGGGCGGCGCGCACCCCTTTGCCCTGCTGGACTGGTCCATCGTCCACAACGGGGAGATATCCTCCTACGATGCCAACCGCCGCTGTATTGAAATGTACGGCTACAAGTGCAATTTGCAAACGGACACGGAGGTCATCACCTATATCGCCGACTATCTGCTGCGGCGGCAGGGGCTGACGCTGGAGGAGATGGCGTCGGTGATCGCCGCGCCTTTCTGGTCCACCATCCGCACCCGGGAGCCGGATGCCGCCCGGCAGCTGACGTATCTGCGGACGGTATATCCCAGCCTGCTGATCACGGGGCCGTTCTCCATTATTCTGGGGTTTAACGGCGGGCTGATGGCGCTGAACGACCGCCTGAAGCTGCGCTCCATGGTCACGGCGGAGAAGGACGACAAGGTGTTTATCGCCAGCGAGGAGGCCGCCATCCGCGTCATGGCTCCCGACGCCGAGAACCTGTACGCCCCCATGGGCGGTGAGCCGTTTATCGTGAAAGTGAAAGAGGGTGCCTATTGATGGCTCTGGATTACATCATACCGGAATTTGACGTGGTGCGGAACGATACGCGCTGCACCCGCTGCCGTATCTGCGAGACGCAGTGCGCCAACGGCGTACACACCTACAACGCCGACGGGAAGGTCATGGTCAGCGACGAGAGCAAGTGCGTCAACTGCCAGCGCTGTGTGTCCTTCTGTCCCACCCACGCGCTGAAAATCGTAAAAAACGAAAACTGCCTGCGGGAGAATGCCAACTGGAGCTGCGCCACTGTGAAGGAGATATACAAGCAGGCGGCCACCGGAGGCGTGCTGCTCAGCTCCATGGGCAACCCCCAGCCCCTGCCGGTGTACTGGGACAGGCTGCTGATCAACGCCTCGCAGGTGACGAATCCGCCCATCGACCCCCTGCGGGAGCCTATGGAGACGCGGGCCTTTCTGGGCAAGAAGCCGTCGGCCATCCGGCGGAACGCGGACGGTACACTGTGCACCGACCTGCCGCCCCAGCTGGAACTGTCGGTGCCCATTATGTTCTCCGCCATGAGCTACGGCTCCATCAGCTACAACGCCCACGCCGCCCTTGCCCGCGCCGCGCAGGAGCTGGGTATCTGCTACAACACCGGTGAGGGCGGCCTGCACCGGGATTTCTACCCCTACGGCGCCAACACCATCGTGCAGGTGGCCTCCGGGCGCTTCGGCGTGGAGGAAAAATATCTGAACACCGGCGCCGCCATCGAGATCAAGATGGGGCAGGGCGCCAAGCCCGGCATCGGCGGGCATCTGCCCGGCGCCAAGATCGTGGGCGATGTGTCCAAGACCCGCATGATCCCGGAGGGCGCGGACGCCATCTCCCCCGCGCCCCATCACGACATCTACTCCATCGAGGATCTGCGCCAGCTGGTCTACTCCCTGAAGGAGGCCACCCAGTACAAAAAGCCCATCATCGTCAAGGTAGCCGCCGTCCACAACATCGCCGCCATTGCCAGCGGCATCGCCCGCAGCGGCGCGGACATCATCGCCATCGACGGCTTCCGGGGCGGCACCGGCGCGGCTCCCACCCGCATCCGCGACAACGTGGGCATCCCCGTGGAACTGGCGCTGGCCGCCGTGGATCAGCGGCTGCGGGATGAGGGCATCCGGAACAACGTGTCCCTGATCGTAGGCGGCAGCATCCGCTCCTCCGCCGATGTGGTCAAGGCCATCGCCCTGGGCGCGGACGCCTGCTATATCGCCACCGCCGCGCTGCTGGCCATGGGCTGCCACCTGTGCCGCTCCTGTCAGACAGGCCGGTGCTGCTGGGGCATCGCCACCCAGCGTCCCGATCTGGTCAAGCGGCTGGATCCCCAGCAGAGCGCGGAGCGGCTGGTGAATCTGGTCACGGCGTGGAAGCACGAGATCAAGGAGATGATGGGCGGCATGGGCATCAACTCCATTGAAGCTCTGCGGGGCAACCGGGTGATGCTGCGGGGCATCCACCTGACGGACAAGGAGCTGGAGATCCTGGGCGTTGCCCACGCCGGCGAATAAAAGAGCGTCAAAAAACGATATTTATATGAAATATGCGTGGAAAAGCCACGAAAGGAGTGGTACAATATGGACTTCATAGAAGCGCGAGAGCTATCCTTCTCCCAATTGAACGAAACCATACGCCGCGCCGGGAAGGAGTGCCGCATCTGCGCCTGTCAGGGGCAGCGGTTCATCGCCGCCGGCATGAGCGGCAAGACGCTGGTCATTGACGGCGTACCCGGCAACGCGCTGGGCGCATATCTGGGCGGCGGCTCCATCACCGTCAACGGCAACGCCCAGGACGCCGTAGGCGACACCATGAACGCCGGGCGCATCGTCATCAACGGCAGCGCCGGCGATGCGGCGGGCTACGCCATGCGGGGCGGCGAGATCTACATCCGCGACAACGCGGGCTACCGCGCCGGCATCCACATGAAGGCCTACCAGCAGCACTTCCCTGTTATGGTCATCGGCGGGCGCGCCGGCAGCTTTCTGGGCGAGTATCAGGCCGGCGGCCTGATACTGGTGCTGGGGCTGCACACCGACGGGCGGCCTGTGGTGCATTTCTTTCCCTGCACGGGGATGCACGGCGGCAAGATGGTGTTCCGCGGCGACGTGTCCAACATCCGATTCCCCGATCAGGTGTCGCTGCACAGCGCCACCGCGGAGGACATGGCGGAGATCCGACCCTATGTGCAGGAATACGCCCGGCTGTTCGGCCGGGACGCGGACGCGCTGCTGCGCGATCCCTACACCGTGGTCACACCGGGCAGCAGCAACCCCTACCAGCAGATGTATGTAGCCAATTAGAAAGGCGGTATCACTATGAAATACACAGCGGACGAGATCAGGCAGTATGTGGCGGAGGAGGACATCAAATTCCTGCGCCTGGCCTTCTGCGACATCTTTGGCAGCCAGAAGAACATCTCCATCCTGCCGGACGAGCTGGAGCGGGCGCTGACCTACGGCATTGCCTTCGATGCCTCCGCCGTGCCGGGCTTCGGCGACGAGGTGCACTCCGACCTGTTCCTGCACCCGGACACCGGCACGCTCTGCATGCTCCCTTGGCGGCCTGACCACGGGCGGGTGGCGCGGATGTTCTGCCATGTGCTGCGTCCCAATGGCGCCGCCTTCGATGCCGACTGCCGCGCTCTGCTGCGTCAGGCTGTGGCGGACGCGGAGCAGATGGGCATCTCCTTCTCCTTCGGCACCGAGATGGAGTTCTACCTCTTCCGCCGGGACGACAACGGCGAGCCCACCCGCATCCCCTACGACAACGCCGGGTACATGGACATTGCCCCGGAGGACAAGGGTGAAAACGTCCGCCGGGAGATCTGCCTGACGCTGGAGCAGATGGGCATCCGCCCGGAGTGCTCCCACCACGAGCAGGGGCCCGGTCAGAACGAGATCGACTTCCGTTACTCCGACCCCCTCACCGCCGCCGACAACGCCGTGACCTTCCGCGCGGTGGTGAACTCCGTGGCGGTGCGCAACGGCCTTGCCGCCGACTTTTCCCCCAAGCCGCTGGCCGACAAGCCCGGAAACGGCATGCACATCAACATCTCCGCCAAGAGCCGGGACGGGGAGGACGTGATGCCCCGCATCATCGCCGGTATCCTCAGCCATGTGGCGGAGATGACCGTGTTCCTGAACACGCGGGAGGAGTCCTACCACCGCTTCGGCAGCAGCAAAGCGCCGCGGTACATCTCCTGGTCCAGCGAGAACCGCTCCCAGCTGATCCGCATCCCCGCCGCGCAGGGCGAGTACCGCCGGGCGGAGCTGCGCTCTCCCGACCCGCTGTGCAGCCCGTATCTGGCCTTCACGCTGCTGATCCGGGCGGGACTGGACGGCATAAACCGCCGTCTGGTGCTGCCCGACGCCGCCAATGTGAACTTCTACACCGCGCCCGCCTCTGTGAGAGCGCAGTTCCGCACCCTGCCGGAGACGCTGGAGGACGCCAAAACCGCAGCCGCAGGCAGCGATTTCATCGCCCGGTGCCTGCCCGACAGCATCATCAGGCCGTACACCCGCTGACCATTACCTGCCGCGAAAGGAGGGACGAACATGGACGACAGCCGGAGCACCTACAGTGTGCTGGTGGTATCCGCCGCGGCCAAATTCCATACGTCCCTCCGGGAGCTGCTGCCGGAGGATCGCTACGCGCCGCTGTGCGCCGCCTCCAGCGTGGCGGAGGCGCGGCGTGTGCTGCTGGAGCGCCCCTTCGACATCGTCATCATCAGCGCGCCCCTGCCGGATGAGTTCGGCACAAAGCTGGCGCTGCACATCATCGACAAGAGCAGCACCGGCGTGCTGCTGCTGGTCAAGGCGGAGCACTACCCCGACCTGTCCGCCCGCCTGTCGCCCCAGGGCATCCTGCTGCTGCAAAAGCCCACCTCCCCGCCGCTGCTGCTGCAATCGCTTCAGCTGCTGTGCGGCACGCGGGAGCGCCTGCGGCGCATGGAGCAGAAAACCGCCACCATCGAGGAGAAAATGGCGGAGATACGGCTGGTGAACCGCGCCAAGTGGCAGCTCATCGACCAGCGGGGCATGACGGAGCAGGACGCGCACCGCTATATAGAAAAGCAGGCCATGGATCGCTGCGTCACCCGCCGCGCCGTGGCGGAGGACATCCTCAGCGGCGTCCTTTGACAGTCCTTTTGTAGGGGCGGACAGAGTCGTCCGCCCCGTTTTCTGTCATTCCGTAGGGGGGCGATGCCCACATCGCCCCGCCGTTTTGCTCCTGTCATTCCGAGCCAGTGCGCACACTGGCGTGGGAATCCGTCCTTCCACAAAAATCATAACCACCAGTAAACTGGTGGTTTGATCTGCCCCTAAAAAGGACTATTACGACCGCAGCCCCTAAAAGGGGCGTTGAAGGTTTGACGCCGCATTACCATTTCAGGCAGCCGCTTCAAGCGGCTGCCTTTTTTTATGCCTTCTTATTCTTGTCACCCGTAAACGGGTCTACATATTCTTTGATGCTGATCTGATCCGCGGCATAGTCCTCCTCCAGTTGGTTTCGGATATACTCCGCTATGATCTTTTTGTTGCGTCCCACAGTATCCACATAGTACCCTCTGCACCAAAAACTTCTCGATCCGTACTTGTACTTCAAATTCGCGTGCCTCTCGAAAATCATTAGCCGAAACGGAGGACAAACCTCTTGCATTTAACAGGGCTTTCCTTTATAATTAAATACCGCTTTTACATTATTGACAATAAGGAGTGTGAGACAATGACCGAGGAAAAGAAGACCAATACCCCTGAGACGGAAGAGGTAGCGGAGAGCAGGAACTTTATCCTGAACTTTATCGACGAGGACATCGCAGAGGGTGGTCAGTTCCAGGGAATGACCGTTCACACCCGTTTCCCGCCGGAGCCTAACGGCTATCTGCACATCGGACACTGCAAGGCGCTGGCATTGACTTCGGCACCGCGGAGAAATACAACGGCCTGTGCAACCTGCGCATGGACGACACCAACCCCACCAAGGAGGACGAGGAGTTTGTGGAGGCCATCAAGCAGGACATCCACTGGCTGGGCTTCGACTGGGGCGACAGGTTCTTCTACGGCAGCGACTATTTTGAGGAGGACTACCGGCAGGCGGTGCTGCTCATCAAGAAGGGGCTGGCCTATGTGTGCCAGCTGACGCCGGAGGAATTCAAGGCCAACCGCGGCGACATCGGTATCCCCGCCGTGTCCCCCTACCGCGACCGTCCCATGGAGGAGAGCCTGGACCTGTTTGCCCGCATGCGCGCCGGGGAGTTCCCCAACGGCGCCATGACCCTGCGCGCCAAGATCGACCTGGCCAGCGGCAACTTCAATATGCGCGACCCGGTGATCTATCGCATCAACCACATGAGCCACCACCGGCAGGGCAACAAGTGGTGCATTTACCCCATGTACGACTTCGCCCACCCCATTCAGGACGCGCTGGAGGGCATCACCCACAGCCTGTGCTCGCTGGAGTTCGAGGCGCACCGCCCCCTGTACAACTGGGTCATCGAAAACTGCGAGCTGCCCGCCCATCCCCGCCAGATCGAGTTTGCCCGGCTGGGCATCGACCACACGGTGATGTCCAAGCGGAAGCTGCGCAAGCTGGTGGAGGAGAACTATGTGTCCGGCTGGGATGATCCCCGTATGCCCACCCTGTGCGGCCTGCGCCGCCGGGGCTACACCGCCGCCGCCATCCGCAGCTTCTGCGAGCGCATCGGCGTGGCCAAGTCCCCCAACACCATTGAATACGGCTTCCTGGAGCACTGCCTGCGGGAGGATCTGAACGCCCACGCGGAGCGCACCATGGCGGTGCTGAACCCGGTGAAGCTGACGGTCACCAACTATCCCGAGGGCAAGAGCGAGACGTTCACCGTGGAGAACAACCCCACCGATCCCGCGCAGGGCACCCACGAGATCACCTTCTCCCGCCACCTGTGGATCGAGGAGGAGGACTTCATGGAGGTGCCGGTGCCCAAGTACAAGCGGCTGACCCCCGGCGGCTTCGAGTGCCGGCTGAAGGGCGCGTATCTGGTCACCTGCACCGGCTGCGTCAAGGACGAGAGCGGCCGCGTGGTGGAGGTGCTGTGCGAGTACGACCCCAACTCCAGCGGCGGCGACCCCGCCGATGGGCGCAAGGTCAAGGGCGCTACGCTCCACTGGGTGGATGCCGCCAACTGCATGGACGCCGAGGTGCGCCTGTACGACAACCTGTTCTCCGACGAGCAGCCCGACGGCCCTGATAAGGACTTCCTGACCTGCCTGAACCCGGAGAGCCTGACGGTGCTCACCGGCTGCAAGGTGGAGCCGGAGATGCACAAGGTGGCGGCGGAGTTCGACAAAAAGGAGAACCGCACCGGCGTCAACGCGCCTACGTTCCAGTTCATGCGGATGGGCTATTTCTGCCTGGACAACCGGGACAGCTCGGCGGAGCATCTGGTGTTCAACCGCAGCGTATCCCTGAAGGACAGCTTCAAGAAGTAAAGAGAAAGCAAGGCGGGCGTGCCGAAAGGCGCGCCCGCCACAGCTTGTCAAAATCGCAAAATAAACAGACGTTTCAACATAACGGGATATTGTATATGCACATGATAATTTTACAACATCCCGATATATGAGTAAACAGTTGAAATGTCATGCCTGACATGATATAATGCCGTGGCGCGAAGGGAGGTCTTTACATGGACACCATCAAATGCGAACTGTTTTTGGCGGCGGTAGACCGCGGCAGCCTGACCGCAGCCGGCGAAGCCTTTGGCTATGGCTACACCAAGGATTACCCGGTAGAGCGTATGATGCGGGATGCCAAGA
>OIZS01000384.1_pt1 | contig 19391 bp, 12 predicted proteins | sample 1588641 | NCBI WGS metagenome assembly OIZS01 (sample SAMN03283240) | human gut metagenome | biome: human-associated habitat; material: feces | host: Homo sapiens | place: Peru | collected 2012
GCGGCGGCGGTTCATGGATATGTCCCTGTGCCAGCTGCGTCCCCGGTACGCCGAGGCGCTGAGCCAGTACAGCCGCCTGTACGACCACAAGACACGCATTCTGCGGGACAGCGAGGACAAGCCGGAGCTTTTAGACCTGCTGCCGGAGTTCAACGAGGGGCTGTGCCGCAGCGGGGCGGTGCTCATCGGCTACCGGGCGCGGTTCTGCGCGGCGCTGGCGGAGTATGCCCGCGCCGCCCACTATGAGTGCAGCGGCCGGCGGGAGGAGCTGGCGCTGGACTACCGAACCGTCAAAACCGTCACCGACCCCATGGGCAGGCAGGAGGACATCTATTGGCAGCTGCGGCAGCACATGGACGAGCACCAGACGGCGGAGCGGGCGTCCCGGCTGTGTCTCAGCGGGGCGCATAAGGACGATATCGAGGTGCTCATCAACGGTCGCGCCGCCAAGCAGTTCGGCTCACAGGGGCAGGTACGGACGGCGGCGCTGAGCCTGAAGCTGGCGGAGCGGGAGATACACCGCAGCGCCATGGGCGAATACCCGGTGATGCTGCTGGACGACGTGCTCAGCGAGCTGGACCCCCGGCGGCAGGAGTATGTATTGAACCGCATCAGCGGCGGGCAGGTGTTCATCACCTGCTGCGAAAACGACCGGCTGGACACGCTTCTCAAGGGCAAGGTGTTCCATATCCGGGGCGGGGAGGTGCTGTGATGGCCTATCTGCATATCGGCATGAACGTGATGCTGGAGGACAGGCGGATCATAGGCATATTCGATCTGGACAACACGTCCACGTCCAAGCATACGAGAAGGTTTCTGACAACACCTCCACCTCACGGCGGACAAGAGAGTTTTTACAGGGAGCCGAGCGGGAGGGCGTGGTGCAGTCCGCGTGCGAGGACATACCGCGCTCCTTCGTGGTGTGCGACCATCCCTATCACCGGCAGATCGTGTATCTGTCGCAGATCAATTCCCAGACGCTGGGCAAACGAGCGCAAGGAAAAGGAGAGTAACGCATGGCAGACATGGAACGACCCGTGGTGGACACGGAATATAACGCATCGGAAATACAGGTGCTGGAGGGCTTGGAGGCGGTGCGCAAGCGCCCCGGTATGTATATCGGCTCCACCAGCGCCAGCGGACTGCACCATCTGGTCTATGAGATCGTGGACAACTCCATCGACGAGGCGCTGGCCGGGTACTGCACGGATATCACCGTGACCATCAACCCCGGCGACACCATCACCGTCACCGACAACGGACGCGGCATCCCCGTGGACGTGCAGGCGCAGACGGGACGTCCCGCGCTGGAGGTGGTGTTCACCGTGCTGCACGCCGGCGGCAAGTTCGGCGGCGGCGGCTACAAGGTCTCCGGCGGTCTGCACGGCGTGGGCGCCAGCGTGGTCAACGCCCTGAGCGAGTGGCTGACGGTGCAGGTACACAAGGACGGGAAAATTTACGAGATGAAGTTCTCCCGCGGAAACATCACCCAGGAGATGCAGGTCATCGGCGACACCGACCACACCGGCACCACCGTGACCTTCAAGCCCGACCCGGAGATGTTCGATACGCTGGAGTACGACTACGAGACGCTGCACACCCGCATGCGGGAGCAGGCGTTCCTGAACGCCGGCCTGCGCATCACCATCAGCGACGCACGACCCGGCAGGGAGCAGTCCGAGACCATGTGCTACGAGGGTGGCATCCGGGAGTTCGTCACCTATATCAACCGCAACAAGACCCCCCTCCACGAGGAGGTCATCTATCTCTCCGGCGCCAAGGGCGACAGCACGGCGGAGATCGCCATGCAGTACAACGACGGCTATAACGAGACGCTGGTGTCCTTCGCCAACGACATCCACACGCCGGAGGGGGGCATGCACGAGACGGGCTTCAAGGCCGCGCTGACCCGCGTGCTCAACGCCTACGGCCTGAAATACAACATGATCAAGGACGGCGACAAGGTGTCCGGCGAGGACGTGCGCGAGGGTATCACCGCCGTGATCTCCGTGAAGCTGACGGAGGCGCAGTTCGAGGGACAGACCAAGGCCAAGCTGGGCAACGCCCATATCCGCACGCTGGTGGACAGCATCGTCAACGACCAGCTGGCGGTGTATCTGGAGGAGCATCCGGTGGTGGCGCGCACCATTCTGGATAAGGCCATGACCGCCAACCGCGCACGGGAGGCGGCACGCAAGGCGCGGGAGTCCATCCGCCGCAAGACGGTGCTGGGCGGCGCTGCCATGCCCGACAAGCTCCGGGACTGCAACGAGAATAACCCCGAGCTGACAGAGCTGTACATCGTGGAGGGCGACTCCGCAGGCGGCTCCGCCACGGCGGGACGGGACAGCCGTTTTCAGGCCATCCTGCCCCTGTGGGGCAAGATGCTCAACGTGGAGAAGGCCAGGGTGGACAAGGTCTACGGCAACGACAAGCTCCAGCCGGTCATCATCGCGCTGGGCGCCGGTATCGGCGAGGAGTTCGACGAGAACAAGCTGCGCTATCACAAGATCATCATCATGGCCGATGCCGATGTGGACGGCGCCCATATCCGCACGCTGCTGCTGACGTTCTTCTTCCGCTATATGCGGCCTCTTATCGAGCAGGGCTATGTCTACTCCGCCGTGCCGCCGCTCTATAAGCTGACCCGGGGCAAGACCTCCCGGGTGGCCTACTCCGACGAGGAGCGGGATCGTATCTCCGCGGAGATGCGCGGCGGCAACCCCAACGTGACCATCAACATCAGCCGGTTCAAGGGTCTGGGCGAGATGGACGCCCACGAGCTGTGGGAGACCACCATGGATCCCACCACCCGTACCCTGCGGCGCATCACGCTGGACGACGCGGTGAAGGCTGACGCCACGTTCACCGTCCTCATGGGCGAGAAGGTGGAGCCGCGGAAGGAATTTATTGAGAAAAAAGCACAGTACGCTGTGAATTTGGATTATTAAGGAGGGCTGGAATAAATGAGCAAAAAGCCCCAATACGACCCGGAGGAGATACGCTATCCCGACCAGCACATCGTGGAATCCCCCCTTGTGCCGGAGATGGAGAACTCCTATATCGAATACGCCATGTCCGTCATCGTGGGACGGGCGCTGCCCGACGTGCGCGACGGCCTGAAGCCCGTGCACCGGCGTATTCTCTACGCCATGTACGAGGACAACCTGACCTCTGACAAGCCCTTTAAGAAGTCCGCCACCTGCGTGGGCGACGTGCTGGGACACTATCACCCCCACGGCGACGCCTCCGTGTACGACGCGCTGGTGCGTCTGGCGCAGGATTTCTCCATGCGCTACATGCTGGTGGACGGCCACGGCAACTTCGGCTCCGTGGATGGCGACCCCCCGGCCGCCTACCGATACACCGAAGCCCGTCTCAGCAAGATCTCCAACGAGATGCTGCGGGACATCGAAAAGGACACGGTGGACTGGGATCCCAACTTCGACGAGAGCCGGAAGGAGCCGCGGGTACTCCCCTGCCGCTTCCCCAACCTGCTGGTGAACGGCTCCAGCGGCATCGCCGTGGGCATGGCCACCAACATCCCGCCCCATAACCTGCGGGAGGTCATCGGCGCGTGCATCTGCGTGCTGGACAACCCGGACGCCACCCTCAGCGACCTGATGGAGCATGTGAAGGGACCCGACTTCCCTACCCGCGGCATCATCATGGGCAGGAGCGGCATCCGCGCCGCCTACGCCACCGGCCGGGGACGGCTGATGGTGCGCGCCCGCCACGAGTTCGAGGAGTTCAACAACGGCCGCACCCGCATCGTCATCACGGAGCTGCCCTATCAGGTGAACAAGCGCATGCTCATCAAGGCCATCGCCGATCAGGTGGAGGACAAGCGGCTGGAGGGCATCTCCGACATCCGGGATGAGTCCGACCGCAACGGCATGCGCATGGTCATCGAGCTGAAGCGGGACGCCAACGCACAGGTGGTGCTCAACCGCCTGTTCGCCCAGACCCAGCTGCAAACCACGTTTGCCATCAACATGCTGGCGCTGGTGGAGAACCAGCGGCAGCCGAAGATCCTGTCCCTGCGGCACATCATCGACGAGTACCTGAAATTCCAGGAGGAGATCATCGTCCGCCGGACGCGCTTCGACCTGAAGAAGGCGCAGGAGCGCGCCCACCTGCTGGAGGGTCTGCTGGTGGCGCAGGACAACATCGACGAGGTCATCCGCATCATCCGCAGCAGCTACGACAACGCCAAGGAGAACCTGATGTCCCGCTTCGGTCTGGACGACGTGCAGGCGCAGGCCATTCTGGACATGCAGCTCAAGCGGTTGCAGGGGCTGGATCGGGAGAAGCTCCAGACCGAGTACAAGGAGCTGGAGGAGAAGATCGCCTATTTCCTGCGGGTGCTCAGCGACGAGGGGCTGGTGAAGTCCATTCTCAAGGAGGAGCTGACCGCCATCGCCGACAAGTTTGGCGACGACCGCAAGACGGAGATACAGGACGTGGAGGACGAGCTGGACATCGAGGATCTCATCGAGGAGGAGCAGTGCGTCTTTACCCTGACGGAGAACGGCTACATCAAGCGCACGCCGGTGTCCGAATATGCCGCCCAGAGCAAGGGCGGCATGGGCAAGAAGGGCATCACCACCCGGGACGAGGACACCGTGGTGGACGTGTTCACCGCGTCTACCCACGACTATATCCTGTTCTTTACCGACACCGGCAAGGTCTACCGCAAGAAGGGCTATCAGATCCCCGAGAGCGGCAAGGCCGCCAAGGGCGTGAACATCGTCAACATTATTCAGGTGGAGACGGGCGAGCGGGTGCAGGCCATGCTCCACTTCCGCGAGACGGGGGACGAGGAGCTGTACCTGTTCATGACCACCCGCGACGGCACCGTGAAGCGGCTGGAGGTCAGCGCCCTGAAGAATCTGCGCAACAATGGCATCCGCGCCCTGACGCTGGACGAGGGCGACCAGCTGATCTCCGTGGTGGAGACGCGGGGTCACGACCGGGTGCTCATCGCCACCCACGACGGGCAGGCGGTGTGCTTCGACGAGACGGATGTGCGCGCCATGGGGCGCGTGGCCGTGGGCGTCCGGGGCATCCGGCTGCGGGAGGGCGACTACGTCATCGGCGCTGCCCGCGCCGACGAGGGCAAGACCGTCCTCTCCATCACCGAAAACGGCTACGGCAAGCGCACGCCCATTGAGGAATACCGCGTCACGGGACGCGGCGGTCTGGGCGTGAAAAACTACATGGTCACGGACAAGACCGGCGACGTGGTGGGCATGAAGGTGGTGGACGGCACGGAGGATCTGCTGCTGGTGACGGCGGCGGGCATCCTGATCCGCACCCCTGTGGAGAATATCCGCGTGGCGGGACGCGCCACGCAGGGCGTTATCGTCATGCGCTTCAAGGAGGAGGGCGACCGGGTCATCTCCCTGGCGCTGGCCGATCCGGAGGAAAAGCAGCCCGAGCCGGAGGAGGCCTCCCTGTGAGCGCCCCGGCGTGGGACATCATCGCCCGGATAGAGACGCCCTTTGACCAGAAGTTCGGCGTGCCGCGGCAGAGCGGCATCGCCGACTGCCCCGGACGCATCGTGTTCGAAAAGCCCTTCCGGGACGCGGACGCGGTGCGGGGTCTGGAGGGCTTCAGCCACATCTGGCTGATCTGGCAGTTTGACCGGGCGCTGCGGCAGGGCTGGTCGCCCACCGTGCGCCCGCCCCGGCTGGGCGGCAACGAGCGCGTGGGCGTGTTCGCCACCCGCTCGCCCTTCCGCCCCAACGGGCTGGGGCTGTCCGCCGTGGAGCTGGAGCGTGTGGCGCTGGACGAGCCGGATGCCCCGGTGCTGTACGTCCGGGGCGCGGACATGGTCAGCGGCACGCCCATTCTGGACATCAAGCCCTACCTCAGCTATGCCGACAGCTATCCCGACGCCTCCGGCGGCTTCACCGGCGGCGACGCCGGGGGGATGCTGACGGTGGACTTCCCGCCGGAGCTGCTGGCGCGGTTCGACAGCGGGCAGCGCCATGGGCTGATCAGCGCGCTGGCCGCCGACCCGCGTCCCCGGTACCAGGACGACCCGGAGCGGGTGTACGGCATGACCTACGGCGGGCGGAACGTGCGCTTCACCGTGTCCGACGGCACGGTGCATGTGATCGCCGTGGAGGGATAGGGACGGCGAGGACGCAGCCTCTCCCCTGCCGTTCCGGGTTTGTAGGGGCGGACGACCCTGTCCGCCCGCGTACACCGGCGCGAGCACCATGCACCTTCGATAAGGAGTACCTATGAAAACCATAACTATCTACACAGACGGACAAGCCGGCTTCGCCGCTTGAAAAATGCCCCCACTCGCTCGCCGCTGAAGCGGCAACCGCTCGGGGATGGCGAGCAAGCGCCGTCGGGGTCGGCATGGAGCAAAGCACGAATACAGCAAGGAACAGACTACTATGAAAACTGTCACCATTTACACCGACGGCGCTTGCAGCGGCAATCCCGGGCCCGGCGGGTGGGGAGCGATCCTCCGCTACCGGGACACGGAGAAGGAACTGTCCGGCGGCGCGGCGGAGACCACCAACAACCGCATGGAGCTGACCGCCGTCATCGAGGCGCTGCGCCTGCTGCGGGAGCCGTGCATCGTGGAGCTGTATTCCGACAGCAAGTACGTCATCGACGCGCTGAGCAAGGGCTGGGCGCGGGGCTGGAAGGCGCGGGGCTGGGTGAAGTCCGACAAAAAGCCGGCGCTGAACCCCGACCTGTGGGAGCAGCTGCTGGCGCTGACGGAGGTGCATCAGGTGCGCTGCCACTGGGTGAAGGGTCACGCCGAAAACGAGCACAACAACCGCTGCGACCAGATGGCCGTGGCGGAGAGCAAAAAATTCCGATAAATGCAAGCGAATTCACAAAATGTTCATCTGGATTTCATGATTCGGTCAATTTTGTGGGGTAATATAGCATCATCAAAAGGAATTACTCTTCCTGATGTGATTTTCTCTCTCTCCTAACACAAACACACAACGAAAGCGCCCCCACCATCCGGTGGGGGCGCTTTCGGTCGTATGGGGAACTGCGTCCGGGACATGGGGCTGTAGGGGACGCCGTCCCGCAGTGGAGCGCAGCGGAACAAATGCCCTTGGGGTACGACGCCCCGCCATGCCTGCACGTTATCCATTCGGGCGGACAGAGTCGTCCGCCCCTACAACGAGTCATGCCGCCTTTCTCTGTCATTGCGAGGAGTACCCCAAGGGCACTTGCTTCGCGGCGCAAAGCGACGTGGCAATCCGTTCCCAGCGCGGCACCGCCGCGCTGCAGGCCTCTCTTGTGTAAAGGGAGACAGAGGACGCGGATTCCCACGCCAGTGACACGGTCACTGGCTCGGAATGACAGCGAAGCGGGACGTCGTGGGCGCCGTCCCCGACGCACCGTCCATTGCCGGTGCCCCGCGTGAAAAAAAGAAACCGCCACCCTGCCCGGTGACGGTTTCTTCGTATTTTTACATATCCACGACTTCCAGTTCCTTCTCGTCCACCTTGCGCAGGTCGCGTCTGTTCATGATCTCGTACATGCAGGGCACCACGAACAGCGTCATCAGCGTGGCGTACAGCAGTCCGCCGATGCACACCACCGCCACCGGCTGCATCAGGGCGGTGCCGGCGTTCTTGGCTGCGGCGGTGACGATCAGACCCAGAATGGTGGTGAGACTGGTCATCAGGATGGGGCGCAGACGGGTCACGCCCGCGTCGATGATGGCCTCACGGCGCTCCATGCCCGCCAGACGCTGCTGGTTGATGTAGTCCACCAGCACGATGCCGTTGTTGACGATGATGCCCACCAGCATCACGAAGCCGATCAGACTGATGACCGACACCTCGATGCCCGTCACCAGCAGCGCCAGGAAGCCGCCGGTAAAGGCCAGCGGGATGGTGAACATGACGATGAACGGGGATTTCAGCGACTGGAACTGTGCCACCATGATGAAGTACACCAGCACCACGCCCAGCAGCAGCATCAGCAGCAGCTGCCCCATGGCATCCATGATCTGCTCATTCTCGCCGTTGAACTCCACGGTGACGCCGTCGGGCAGCACCGCGCTGCCCAGCGCCTGCCGCGCGGCGGAGGTCACATGGGTGACGTTGTAGCCGTCGGCTACCGTGGCGGTGACGGTGACGCACCGGCGCTGCTGGTCGCGGGAGATGGTGTTCATGGACACCGTCTCCTGCACCTTGGCCACATCGCCCAGCTTGAAGGTGCCGTCGTCCTTCTCCGTATCATCGCTGCTGCCGGACAGCTGGCTCAGGGCGCTGCTGCCCGCGCTGCCGCCCATGGCGGAGGACAGGGTCGCGTCCGGCGTGATCTCCAGCTCCAGCAGCTTCTCACGGGTGACGGTGCTGCCCTCCACCGCGTCCACGCTGAGCGCCATGCTCTCGCCGCCCAGCGTCACGTTGGAGACGCTGGTGCTGCTTTGCAGCGCCGCCGCCACCTTCATGTAGATCTGCGCCACGGTCATGCCCTTTTTGGCCGCCGCCACGCGGTCGACCACCACCTGCAGCGCCGGGGCGGATTCGTCCAGCCCGTCGTCTACCTCCGCCACGCCGTCCACCTGCTCCAGCCGCTTGGCAAGATCCTGGGCGGCGGACTGCAAGTCCTCCATATCGTCGCCGAACACCTGTAACGACACGCCGCTGCCGGTCATCATGCTCATCATGCTGCTCATAACGCCGCTGGCCGTGACCTCGCAGGGCAGGTCGGCGCACAGGGAGGTGATCTCCTTGGCCGCGTCGGAGCCGAAGGTGCCCTCCGGCATGGTGATGTAGCCCTCCACGTCATAGCTGCCGCCGGAGGAGCCGCCCATGGCGGCGCCCATGTTCAGGCCGCCCATGGTGCCGCCGCTCATCATAAAGCCCGCGTCCTGCACGTTGTCCACGGTCATGACCCGCTCCAGCACCGTGTCCGCCAGCTCCACCGCCTGCCGGCGGGTGGTGCCCTCCGGCATGGTGACGGTCAGGGACAGGTTGTTCATGTCCATCTCCGGCATGAACGTGAAGCCCCGCATCACCGCCGCGCCTGCGCTTGTCACCAGCAGAACCAGCGACAGCAGCAGCACACCGGCCTTGTGATCCAGCGCGAAGGTGATGGCCTTGCGGTAGGCGGGATAGATCTTATCCAGCAGCCCCGGCTTCTGCACCATCTCCCGGCGCAGCATGCCGCTGGCCATGGCCGGCACCAGCGTCAGCGCCACCAGCAGGCTGGCCAGCAGAGAATAGGTGATGGTCAGCGCCAGATCGGTGAACAGCTGGCGGGTCAGCCCCTCCACGAACACGATGGGCGCGAACACGCACACGGTGGTCAGGGTGGAGGCCGTCACCGCGCCCAGCACCTGCTGCGCGCCGGACACCGCCGCCTGAATGACGGTGGCGCCCTTCGCCCGCAGGCGGTAGATATTCTCGATGACCACCACCGAGTTGTCCACCAGCATGCCCACCGAAACGGCAAGGCCGCTGAGGGAGATCATATTGATGGTCACGCCGGTGAAGTACATGAGCACCACGGCAAAGATCACGCTGACGGGGATAGACACCAGCGTGATGACGGTGGGACGCCAATCCCGCAGGAACAAAAACAGCACCACCACGGAGAACAGCGCGCCCCACAGCAGCGAGGAGGTGATCGTCTCCACGATGAGATAGATGTAGTCGCCCTGATCCATCAGGGGCGCGAAGGACAGACCGTCGTACTGCGTCTCCAGCTCCGCGAAGCGGGCGTTTATGTTGTCGGACACCTCCGCCGTGGCGTAGTTGGACTGCTTGGTGAAGGTGACGAGGATGCCGTTTTCCCCGTTGACGCGGGTGTACAGCTCATCGGCGTCGTCGAGGACCACCACCGTGGCCACATCGCCCAGCGTCACCGGCTCGACGCCCTCTATGCCCAGATCCAGCAGCACCATGTCCTCCAGCTCCTGCCGGGAGGTCACGTTGTCGCCCACGGACACCATGTACTGCACGCCGTCGTTGTCGCTGATGTACCCGGCGGGCATGGAGAAGTTCTGCGCCGTCAGCAGCTGGCTGACGGTGGACATGGACAGCTGCCCGCCCACGTCCGTCTGCTCGTCGATGGTTTTGTACGCCTCTTTGATCTGGGCGAGGCCGTCCTTGATCTGGGTCATGGCCTCCTTCAGCTGTATGTCGGCCTCGGTCATCTGGGTCAGACCGTCCATCAGCGTCACCAGCAGGTCGGACGCGTCGCCCTCCAGCTGGGCGCGGAGCTTGCCGCTTTTCAGATCCTCCACCAGCTTTTTCAGGTCGTCCGGCAGGTTTTCCAGCTTTTTCAGCAGCTCCTCCAGCGCCTTGTCCGGGTCGCTGTCGTCGATGATACCGCCGAAGCCGCCCTTTTTCAGCGCCTCGATGAGCTTTTCCAGCTCCTTGGCGGCGGCGTCCGCCGCCTTGCCCGGCGCGGTGACGATGCCGTCAGCCATGGCTTTCTTGGCGCTGGCCAGCGCCGCACGTCCCTTCTCCACCTCTTTTTTGGCGGAGAGCAGCTGACCCTCGGCCTTGCCCAGCTGTTTTTTCACCGCCTCCGCCAGCTTCTCCGACAGGGCGTCCAGCTTCTTCTCGTCCAGGATCACGTGGGCTTCCCGCGTGACAGCGCCGCTGACGGAGATGCTGGCCACGCCGGACACACCCTCCAGCTTGCCGCTGAGCTCATCGGTGACGAAGTCGCTGAGCTCGTACACGTCCATGTCCTCCCTGGACACGGCGGCCACCATTACCGGCAGCATGGAGGGGTTGATCTTCAGCACGTATGGCGCGGAGACGGTGTCCTCCCAGCTGCCCTGCAAAACGGAGATCTTCTGCTGGATGTCCACGCTGACGGTGTCCATGTTCACGCCGTCCTCGAACTCCAGCAGCACCATGGACACGCTGTTCTGGCTGGTGGAGGTCACGTCCTTGATCTTATCCAGCGTGGACATGGACTGCTCCATGGGCTTTGTGATGGCCTGCTCCACCGATTCGGGGCTGGCGCCGGGGTCGGAGGTGACGATGATGACGTAGGGGAAGTCCATGTTGGGCAGCAGGTCGGGGGTCATTTTCAGATACGCCACCACGCCCAGCACAATAATGCCCAGCACCGCCACAAAGACGGTGAGAGGTTTTTTTACACTGAAGCCTGCCATAGATCCTTCTCCTTTTGCCCATTAAACTGCGGTTCTGAACCAGTCTACCACCGGGAGAGAAAAGTTGCAAGAGAGGAGGCGCATTATTAACGGAAGCGTTACAAATCGCGGACTTTTGCGGCAAAATAGTTCGGGGTTCGTAGTATTTTGCGGCGGGTTCGGATGCGGTGGGCGCGGCAAACCGTTCACTTTGGTACGGCGTCCCGCACGGAATGCCCCGTTAGACGTTCGTAGGGGCGGATGTCCACATCCGCCCGCAATCGCCGCACCCTGTAGGGCGGGGCCCGCGTGCCCCGCCGAAATCAACGCATATCCTGCGGCGGGACACATGGGTCCCGCCCTACAAGGGCATATCCTTGCATCGCGTAGGGCGGCGGGGGGAGGGCACCCTGCCCAACGAAAAACGCGGACGCCTGCGCGTCCGCGTTTTCCGTGTTAAGAGAGAAAAAGAAAGAAATCTGAGTAAGATAAGGGTGCCGCGCCGTTACAGCAGCGTGCACAGCAGCGTCAGCTCCGCCACGAACCACACCGGCGTCAGCATGGCGGTGACACGGCTCAGGGGAGTGATGTTCCCCGTGAAGAGGCACACGAAGGTGTAGACGATGATGGCGGTGACCAGAACAACAGCGATGGCCATAGCGGTAACGGACTTGGAATGGGTTTTTGTCATGAGGAACAACTCCTTTCTTGAGTGTGGCCTTATGATAGTACAAGATATTATACTTGTAAAATTGATTATTATGCGGTATAATATAGGAGCAAGCTATAATTACGGAGGGAACGCCATGACCAATCAGGATATTGAGACGTTCTTCGCCGTGCTGGATCACGGCACCATGACGGCGGCGGCCGAGGCGCTGTTCATCACCCAGCCGTCCCTGTCCGCCCGGCTGCGGGCGCTGGAGGACGAGGTGGGCGCGCCGCTGTTCCACCGGGGCAAGGGGCTGCGGCGCATCACCCTCACCGACGCGGGGCAGCACTTCCTGCCGCTGGCGCGCCGGTGGCAGAACCTGCTGGCGGAGACGCAGACCTTCGCCGCGGCGGAGAAGCGGGAATTTCTCCACGTCATCGCCGCCTACACCGCCAACCAGTACATCCTGCCGCCGGTGTACCAGCGGTTTCTGGAGCGGGAGCTGCCGGTGAACCTGTGGGTGGAGTCCATGCGGACGGATCAGGCGGTGTCCGCCGTGGCGCGGGGCGACGCGGATATGGCCATTGTGGACGGCGGCCTGCACTACGACTTGCAGATCGAGGCCAAGCCCCTGTTCCGGGAGGGCTTCTTCCTGGTGGTGCCCAAAACGGTGGCGCTGACGGAGCCGGTGGAGGCCACGACGCTGCATGTGCAGGACGAGATCCTGATCTACGGTCAGCCGGAGATATTGCAGTGGCACGACTACTGGTTCGGCGTGGACGCCCGTCCCCTGCTGTACGCCGACACGCCCCAGCTGGCCGAGACGCTGCCCGCCTGCGGCAAGCGGTGGAGCATCATCCCCGCCGGCGCTACCGAGCCGTATCTGCGGATGTTCAGCAACGTGCAGGTGCTGCATCTGGCGCACCCGCCGGCGGAGCGGACGTTCTATCTGGTCACGCCCAAAGGACGCGCCCTGTCCGCCGCGGCGGAGACGCTGCTGGACGACCTGCGGACGCAGATACAGCATGTGGAGGGCATCACATGGTATTGACGGAGCTGACAGCACAGGCCGGGGCGCTTCCGTCCCGCCGGACAGACATATAACACGGACAAAAAGGAGAATAGGGATGGCGCAGCTATATTTCAAGTACGGAGCCATGGGCTCCAGCAAGACAGCCAACGCGCTGATGGCGCGGTTCAACTACGAGGAGCGGGGGCAGGAGACGCTGCTGGTGAAGCCCCGGCTGGACACCCGGGACGGCGACCACATGGTCTACTCCCGCATCGGTCTGAAGCACCCGTGCATCTACTTTGACGAGATGCGCGCCATGCCGGAGGACGAACTGAAGAAGTACGCCTGCATCATCATTGACGAGGCGCAGTTCCTCACCAAGGAGGAGGTGTACTATCTGGTGCATCTGGTGGACGACTGCAATATTCCCGTGATCTGCTACGGCCTGCGGGCGGACTTCAAGGGCGACCTGTTCCCCGGCAGCTACCACCTGCTGGTGCTGGCGGACAAGCTGGAGGAGGTCAAGACCATCTGCTGGTGCGGCAAGAAGGCGGCCTTCAATGCCCGGTTTGACGAGAACGGTCATGTGGTCAAGGAGGGCGCGCAGGTGGTGCTGGGCGCCAACGACAAGTACATCGGCCTGTGCCGCCGCCACTGGATGGCCGGTGACTTAGGCCCCGACTTCGACATTCACAAGGTATGACCTGTACCCTCTGTCCCCGCCTGTGCGCCGCGGAGCGCACACCTGCGCGGGGAGACGGCTATTGCCGTATGCCCGCCGGTCTGCGGGTGGCGCGGGCGGCGCTGCACCAATGGGAGGAGCCGCCCATCTCCGGCACGCGGGGCGCGGGCGCGGTGTTCTTCTCCGGCTGCACCCTGCGGTGCTGCTACTGCCAGAACGGGAGCATCTCCGCCGGCGGCCAGGGAAAGGACATCACACCCCGGCGGCTGCGGGAGATATTTGATGAGCTGATCGCCCAGGGCGCCCACAACATCGAGCTGGTGACGGCCACCCACTTCCTGCCGTGGATACTGCCGGCTCTGGAGCCGGGGCTGCCGGTGCCGGTGGTGTACAACTGCGGCGGCTATGAGCGGGTGGAGACGCTGCGGGCGCTGGAGGGTCGGGTGGACATCTACCTGCCCGACCTGAAATACGCCGACGGCGATCTGGCCGGGGCGCTGTCCGGCGCGCCGGACTACTTCCCCGTGGCCTGCGATGCCATCCGGGAGATGTTCCACCAGACGGGGCGGCCTGTCTATGACGAAAACGGCGTCATGCAGCGGGGCGTCATCGTGCGGCATCTGGTGCTGCCGGGGTATCTGGACAACACCCGCCGGGTGCTGGACTGGCTGTCCGAGACGTTCGCGCCGGGGGACGTGGTGGTGTCGCTGATGAGCCAGTACACGCCGCCTGCCGGCATGACCGGGCGGCTGGCGCGGCGGGTGACGGCGGCGGAGTACCGGGCGGCGGTATCGTATATGCGCGCCTGCGGCATCACAGACGGCTTCGTGCAGGAGCGCACCTCGGCGGAGGAGGCCTATACCCCGGCCTTTGACGGCACCGGGGTGTGACGCGGCGGCGCTGCCGCGCCGACGGGACGTCGAGGACGCCGTCCCCTACGGAAGCAGCAAGCATGCAAAAAAAAGAAAGCCCCGCGGGACTTTCTTTTTTTGCGCTCATTTACTCTTAATACGCCAGCTTCTCGGCCAGATACGCCTTCAGCTCGGAGATAGGAATACGCACCTGCTCCATGGTGTCGCGCTCACGGACGGTGACGCAGTTGTCGCCCTCGTGCTCGGCATCGCCCACGGTGTCGAAGTCCACGGTGATGCAGAAGGGCGTGCCCACCTCGTCCTCGCGGCGGTAGCGCTTGCCGATGGAGCCGGTCTCGTCGAAGTCCAGCATCCACTCCTTGCTCAGCTCCTCGTAGATCTTGCGGGCGGGCTCGCTGAGCTTCTTGCTCAGGGGCAGGATGGCGGCCTTGTAGGGAGCCAGCGCCGGGTGCAGGTGCAGCACCACGCGGACGTCGTTCTTCTCCGCGTCCACGACCTCCTCGTCATAGGCATCCACCAGCACGGCCAGCACGCTGCGCTCCACGCCCAGAGACGGCTCCACCACATAGGGGATGTAGCGCTCGTTGGTCTCCGGGTCGAAGTAGGTCAGGTCGCGGCCGGACACGGTCTGGTGCTGGGTCAGGTCGTAGTCGGTACGGTCGGCCACGCCCCACAGCTCGCCCCAGCCGAAGGGGAACAGGAACTCGAAGTCCGTGGTGGCCTTGGAGTAGAAGCACAGCTCCTCGGGATCGTGGTCGCGCAGGCGCAGGTTCTCGTCCTTCAGGCCGATGCCCAGCAGCCAGTTGTGGCAGAAGGTGCGCCAGTAGTTGAACCACTCCAGGTCGGTGCCGGGCTTGCAGAAGAACTCCAGCTCCATCTGCTCGAACTCGCGGACGCGGAAGATGAAGTTGCCCGGCGTGATCTCGTTGCGGAAGGACTTACCGATCTGGCACACGCCGAAGGGCAGCTTGCGGCGGGTGGTGCGCTGGGTGTTGACGAAGTTGGTGAAGATGCCCTGCGCCGTCTCAGGCCGCAGATACACGGTGTTCTTGGCATCCTCGGTGACGCCCTGGAACGTCTTGAACATCAGGTTGAACTGCCGGATGTCGGTGAAGTTGTGCTTGCCGCAGCTGGGGCAGGGGATGTTGTGCTCCTCGATGAAGTCCTTCATCTCCTGCTGGGAGAAGGCGTCGATGGGCTTGCTGAGCTCGAAGCCGTTCTCGTGGCACCAGTCCTCGATGAGCTTGTCGGCGCGGAAGCGCTCCTTGCACTCCTTGCAGTCCATCAGAGGGTCGGAGAAGCCGGCCAGATGGCCGCTGGCCACCCACGTCTGGGGGTTCATGAGGATGGCGGCATCCTGTCCCACGTTGTAGGGGTTCTCCTGCACGAATTTCTTCCACCAGGCCTTTTTGATGTTGTTCTTCAGCTCCACGCCCAGAGGACCGTAGTCCCAGGTGTTGGCAAGGCCGCCGTAGATCTCGCTGCCGGCGAAGATGATGCCGCGGTTCTTACACAGAGCCACGATCTTGTCCATGGTCTTTTCGGTGTTTTTCATGGTGATGTTCCTCCTATATGAAGTGTTCTGGCAACAAAAAACGCCCCGATGTCCGTCAGGACATCGGGGCGAACGATACTCGTCCGTGGTTCCACCCGAATTTGGATACTTCCACACTCTCATGCCGGTAACGGGGCATCCGGCGGGCATTTCCTCCCGCGGCTCCGGGCAGCCACGCCCATCATCGCCTGTAACAGGGAAAGAATAGCACGTTTCGGGGTGGTTGTCAAGCGGGAAGCATTGACATTTCTTCGTCAGATTGTTACAATATGTCGAGGAATAGAGTTGCTGCGCTACGGCAGGCGGTTTGGCTACGCCCTCCGAAAGGGGGTGACAGTATGCCTATCACGTTGACCATTCACTTGTTTGGACTCGTCTTTACATTGAAGGTAAAACGCGAAAGCCGCCACTCTGGCAAGTGACGGCTTTCTGAAAAGATAAACGAATCAAACCAGAGCCAAACCGCTTGTCGCAGCTGCTCTATCTCCATTATACCCGGTGACGGACATTTGTCAAGTCACCGGGTATATTTTCACTTCCCGGCGGCCATGACCTTTCCGGCGGCATCCACCACCAGCCGGTCGGTCTTTGCGCCGGCGGCGCTCTTGCTGAAGCTCACCGTCCACGCGCCGGAGGTGACGTCATAGGTGGCGTACACCTGGTCGTACTCGCCGGTGTACTGCGCCTTGGCCGCGTCCATGGCGGCCTGCATGGTGACGCTCTTGCGCCCCAGCTGCACGGTGCCCAGAATGGACAGCAGCTCATCCCGGTTGGCGTTCCACACCTCGGTGGTCATGGTGTCGGAGGGGGAAGCCACATAGCTGCCCGGCGCGTCCTCAAAGAAAATGTCCGCCATGCCCATGGTGCCCTTTTCCGTGTCCTCCTCCGTGTGCTGCCAGACCTTCATGCCGTTGGCAAGGGTCAGCTCCTCGCTGGTGACGCCGGTGCCGCAGATACCATAGCCGCCCGTCCAGCACAGCAGGGTGTAGCTGACAGCGGTGTCGGCGGTCTTGTAGAAGCGGATGCCCTCGGTCTTGTCGCTGCCGTTGTCAGACACCGTCTCCCAGCTCCAGCCCTCCGGCAGCTGCAGCGCCATGTCCACATAGCCGTGGGTGAATTCGGCGGTGGTGACGGCGGGCTTGGGCTCCGGCGCGGGGGTGGGGTCGGGCGTATCGTTGTTCTTCTTGCCGCAGGCCATCAGCGACAGGGCGCAGGCCAGCGCAAGGATAAAAGCCAGAAGCTTTTTCATGGGGGAGTACCTCCTTTTCTTTCTCTATCTTATAAGACGGAACGGAGCTGCGTTTCGTTCCGTTACTCGTGTCCCTCCGGCAGAGGGGCGATGATGGTCTTGTACATGCGGGAGAAAAACACCAGCGTCAGCGTCAGGGAGAATATCTCCGCCAGCGGATAGCACCACCACACCAGATCGCTGTTGCCCACGGACGCGCCATACCGCGCCAGCACATAGGCGATGGGGATCAGGAACACCAGCTGGCGGACGATGGACGTGACCATGGAGTACATGGACTTCCCCAGCGCCTGGAAGGAGCTGCCCAGCGCGATGCACGCGCCGGCCATGCAGAAGCTCAGGGAGATGATACGCAGGGCGGGTACGCCTGCGGCCAGCATCACGTCGCTGGCGTCAAAGAGCCGCAGCAGCGTATCGGGTATGGTCCAAAACAGCACCGTGCCGAACACCATGATGCAGCAGGCGTACAGGGTGCTGCGCTTGATGGTGGCCATCATGCGGCGGCGGTTCTGAGCGCCGTAGTTGTAGGCCACGATGGGGATCACGCCGTTGTTCAGGCCGAAGATGGGCATGAAGATAAAGGAGTTCAGCTTGAAATAGACGCCGAAGGCGGTGGCCGCCGTCTCGTGGGCGGCGTGGTAGGTGATGAGGATCTTGTTCATCAGGAACGTCATCACCGAGCCGATGGCGATCATGATGACGCTGGGAAGGCCGATGGCGTAGATCTCGCCGATGAGCCGCCAGTTGGGGCGGAAGCCCCGCAGGGACAGGGTGATGTCCGTGTTCTTTTTGTGGTTGAAGTAAATAGCCAGCGCGCAGCCGCAGAACTGGCCGATGATGGTGGCGACGGCGGCGCCGGCCACGCCCATTTTCAGTCCGAAGATAAAGATGGGGTCGAGAATGATGTTGATGATGGCGCCCAACCCCTGGGTGTACATGCTGAGGATAGACCGCCCGGTGCCCTGCAAGAGCCGCTCGTACATGATCTGGCAGAACATACCCAGCGAGCCGATGGTGACGATCCGCAGATAGTCGTTGCCCATCTGGATGATGCTCTCCACCTGCGTCTGAGAGCGGAAAAACAGGTCGGAGCAGGTCAGACCCAGCAGGGCGGAGATCACGAAGCCCACCACCGCCAGAAACACGCCGTTGTTGGCCACCTTGTCGGCGCGCTCCCGCAGCCCTGCGCCCAGCGCGCGGCCCATCAAGGCGTTGACGCCCACCGCCGTACCGGTGGCAAGGCCGATCATCAGGTTCTGCGCCGGGAACGCCAGCGATACGGCGGTCAGCGCCTGCTCGCTGACGCGGCTGACGAACCAGCTGTCCACGATGTTGTACAGCGCCTGTACCAGCATGGACGCGATGATGGGCAGGGACATATTCCAGATCAGCTTCGTAATGGGCATGACGCCCAGCTTGTTTTCCTCGTGCAAGGGTATCACTCTTTTCTCTTCGGATTCTGTCAGTACTGTTCATTGTACCATGGCACCAGAGAAAAGGGAACCCCCGGAATGTGCTTTTTCCACACATTCCGGGGGTGTTTTTTGGCCAAAACGCGCAAATTTATTTCGCCGCAGGAAGCAATTCCGCGGGCGTGATATGCCGGGGACACCGTCCCCGACGTCCCGTCGTAGGGGCGGACGACCCTGTCCCTGCCCCTACCTTTCACTCCAGCGCCTTCACGAACGCCCGGAACGCCGAGGGGATGGCCTTTTCCTCCCGCGCCGCCGCGTCCGCCCACAGCCAGTCCCCCTGACCATTGCCCTCCACCGCCAGCACCCAGCCGGTCATGTCCCAGCGCCGGTGGGTGAACTGGTGGACGGCGTGGATGCACCGCCGCCACTCCGTTACCCGCAGACCCCATTCCGCCAGCTGATGCGCCGCCGCCTGCTCGTCCAGCGTCCCCGGCACATGGGGAAATTCCCACAGTCCGGCCAGCAGCCCCTTCTCCGGCCGCTGCCGCAGCGCCGCAGCGCCGTCCGGACGGGTCAGCACGAACACCGTCAGCTGCTCCGTGGGCTTGGCGGTGTTCTTCTCCCGCACCGGCAGCTCCCGCTGCCGACTTGCGGCCAAGGCCGCGCACAGCATCCGGGCGGGGCATGCCTCACACGCCGGCTGCCCCGGCAGACACACCCCCGCGCCCAGATCCATCAGCGCCTGATTGAAGTCGCCGGGGCGGTGGGGCGGCATCACCGCTGCCAGCGCGTCCCGGAACCGCTGGCGTGTCTGCGGCAGGAGAACATTATCCCCGCAGCC
>OIZS01000391.1_pt1 | contig 19105 bp, 25 predicted proteins | sample 1588641 | NCBI WGS metagenome assembly OIZS01 (sample SAMN03283240) | human gut metagenome | biome: human-associated habitat; material: feces | host: Homo sapiens | place: Peru | collected 2012
GCGAGGCTAAAAAAGACAACGTGCTGGATGTATTTATGGGCTCCGGCACCACGCTGGTAGCGTGTGAAAAACTGGGCTTGCACGGTACGGGCATTGAAATCAACGAGAAGTATTTTGACGCCGCTTGCCGCCGAGTGGAAGGGGTGGCTTGTAAGGGCTAAATGTGAAAGCACTCCCCCGGGTGATGCCGGGGGATGTTGACTTTACTAACAAGATTTGCTATAATATTGAAAACTTATTTATAACCACATTACTATATTGTTGTCTATTGCTATTCTTAAGTATCAGATCAAAAATTTTTCTAATATAAATTTATCTATCGTTTAAATTGCAAAAACTGATATACTATAATTATCTATTCAAAGTATGTCAGGGGCATATTATGAAAAAAGCAATAAACGAAAAAGATGAATTAGTGTCGCCTTCTCTCCCACAATTTCCCGTAGATTCTGATGTTTATGTGTATAGTGGGCCTATCTCTTACAACAATGTAGATAAGTTGCGCGATTTGATACTAACTAAAAAATGCGATAAAAATAAGACTTGTATTTTGTTCATTTCTACTTTTGGTGGAGATGCCGACTCGGCTTTTCGACTGGCAAATTGTATCAAACAAAATTATAAAGAATTTAAACTTGTAATTCCTTGTATGTGTAAAAGTGCTGGTACGCTTATAAGTATGGCCGCAGACAGTTTATATTTTGGTCCTAAAGGAGAATTGGGGCCACTTGATGTTCAAATGTCAAAAAGAAAAGGTGGGGATACCAACGAAACTATTTCTGGATTAGATATATTCTTTGCTTTAGATGTATTGACAGATAAAATGTTAAATGCTTTCTATCATTTTAATTCTATCTTACAGAAAGGTACTCGCGTTGCAATGAAAACATCGTTAGAAATATCTGCTATGATGGTCACTAAAATGTTTTCTCCTGTGATGGAGCAAATAAATCCTTTGGATTTAGGAGAGATGCATAGGGCAATGAATATCGCTCAGGGATACGCAAAAGTTATGGCTTCACATAATTTTAAAAAAGAAACTATAGGAACTCTAATTGGTGGATATCCTTGTCATAGTTTTGTACTTGATGAAAATCAAGCAAAACAGTTTTTTAATTCGGTTTATGCAATGGAAAATTGGATGTTGTCGGTAAAAGAACAAATCCCTTTTTTGGAAATACCGGATAATGTTGGACAAATAATAGATTTAACTGCTGCCCCAATGGGCAAGGAGGAGCAGAAATGAATAATTTTAATGAACAGATAAAAAAAGCATTGGCAGAGCAGTCCAAAGGGGCAATTGAATTAAGTCGGATTATAAGTAAAAATATTATGAATGCTTCTATAAATGAAACTAATATCTAATACTTTGCCTCTGTTGTAGTAAGTTATTTAAGGACCTATATTTTCTAGGTCCTTTTTATACTTGATAAAATATAGCCAAATGGATATAATATAAATATAGAACAGGAGGAAAAGACAATGCCCGAAATTACAAGATTTTACGGAATACTGATTAAAATGTTTTTTAGTGAACACAATCCGCCCCATTTTCACGCCATTTATGGGGAATACAATGGAACATTTGAGTTAGACCCATTAAAGATGACGGAGGGCGACCTACCAAACAAGGCCCAAAAACTAGTTATGGAGTGGGCTGAAAAGTACAAAGACGAACTTTTAAAAATGTGGAACGAACAAAACATCACCAAACTTCCGCCCCTTGAATAAGGGGCAGAAGTAAGGAGGCAAATATGGAATTTAAAAAAGCGCGTAAAGTGTATCCGTTAGACGGAATGGTCATCGGCGTATTGTTTGAGGGGGGCGAGTTCAAAAAGTACGATTTGGAACCTCTTACCCGCAAATGGCCTGTTTTTAATGCGCTCCGCTACCGAAACTTGTTTGAATCTGCCCGGGTGGAAGCCGGCGGACACGGTATTGTATGGAACGAAGACATAGATCTTGCCGCCGAAGAAGTTTATTTAAATGGTGTTCCGTGGCCGGATGCCCCGCGGGAGGATGAAGAAGTGGTGGAATTGGTTGCTCGTTTTGTGGAATTGCGTAAAAAGGCAAAAATAACCCAAGCGCAAGTTTCCGCCAAAACGGGTATCAATCAGTCCAGCATTGCCCGTATGGAAAACGGCGGACGTGCCCCGCAACTGGCTACCATATTGCGTTTATTTGACGCCGTCGGGTATAGTTTGCAACCCGTGGCAAAATAAAACTTTTAGTAAATTGAAATTATAGGAGAATTAAATATGAAATTTTCTATTGGACAGCATGTGGAGTATAAAAACGTGTTAGACAATACTTGGGGGCATGGAATCATCATTGCTATTACTCCAGATTCTTTGTATCGCGTAAGAGAGGAAGATGGACGTGTAGAAGATTTTGCAGAAAGTGATTTGTGTGCGATGGCTTGAAATCTCATAGTTTTTTAGTTATACTATTAGTGCTATCCACAAAAGGAACGTCTCCTAAACCAAAAGGGGTCGTTCCTTTTTGCGTTTAGAAGCGGATGTCGTCCCCGGGAGTTCCCGGGTGCAGACAAAAAATTATCTTTTCAAAATAAACCTTTCCGGCTTGGGGCAATGGAGCAAAACCAACCGTTCCGTTACCCCGGCCGCTTCGTTGCATCCTAAAAACAAAATCCAACCTTTTTTAAAACCCTTATTTTGCACTGGGGACGTCCCTTTGTGCCAGTTTCGGCAAGGGGGTGGCTGTGCCTAAAAAAGAACGTGTGGGCAAAAACGGCAAATTGCCGCCCAAAGAGTGCCGCTTTTCGGCGACCAATCAGCCTTCGCCTGCGGCCAAAAGCGCGGGCCTGTACAAGTGGCACGAACGCAACCGCTTAAAGGATAATTTAGCGCACGTGTTTGCGGAGGTAATATCCACCAAAACGGGCGAAAAAGTAGTGGCTATGGAAGCATTAGCGCGCCGTCTGCGTACCTATTTGCTGGAAAAGAACTCCGCCGGGATGAACGGCAAGCAGGTGGATGCGGCCCTTAAACTTGTAGAAATGTTGTCCCCGGCTGAAAGCAAGGTAGATTTGACCCTTAAAACCGAGAAAATTTCGGAAAGCGACCTTAAAAAGATAATGGCGGAGCGCGTGTATGTTGCAAAGCAAAATGCGCCGGGCGCTACAAAGTGATTTCTATTTGTTCTACCGATACGTCAGTGGTGTAGAGCAAAAAACAAACTGGTGGGTCAAAGCGTTTTGCGATTTTTTGCAGTACCAAGTGTATTGGCAGTTTTTAAATGGCGGCTTACCCGTCGCCACGGTGGAAGCACCCGTCCAACACGGCAAATCCACCCTTATGCGGCATTTTTTGGCGTGGTTGGTAGGGTTACACCCCGACAAACGGTTTAACTACTACACCGCCTCGGATAAATTGCTCTTTGAAACGTCGCTTGCTGTAAAGATGATTTTACGCTCTCCGCGGTATTTGGCCATATTCGGGCCGCGTACCGGGGGCGGGCAGACGGAAAACATCCAAACGCTTGTTTTGCTAACGCCGGACGGAACGGCAGGCGGGCAGGTGGATTTCCGCTTAATGGGGGCAGGGAACATTGGGCACCCGTCTCACGTGTCTTTGATTGACGACCCTTACCGCAACCGGGAAGAGGCGTACAGCCAAACAATGAGGGATAAGATTTTAGACCGTTTCCGGGCAGATATTGTCAGCCGCCGCCAAACGCCCAGTATGATTGTGGTGGTGCACAGCCGCTGGCACGTGGACGATTTAATCGGCACGTTAAAGCGCGAAATAAAAGGCGTGCTTTCGTTTCGTTATCCGGCTATTTCACCCGACGGAAAAGCATTATTTCCCGAATTGCGCCCCTTGGTGTTTTTGGAAGCACAAAAGAAAATGTTGGGGTCCTTGGCTTGGGAAGCGCTGTACCAACAAAGTCCTACGGTGGCAGGCGGCAATGTGCTAAAACTGGTGTGGTTCAAACGGTATAGCGAAATGCCCACTCCGCCTACGCGGGTGATAATCGTGGCCGATACGGCGCAAAAAACGGGACAAAACAACGATTTTACCGTTTTTCAAGCGTGGGGATTGGTACAGGGAAACGCCTACCTGTTGGCGCAAGTACGGGGCAAATTTGAAGCCCCCGAACTGCTCTCCACGGCCCGGGTGTTTTACCAACAAATCCGTATCCAGTTTGGCACGGTGGGCGCGTTTTACATTGAGGATAAAGTCAGCGGAACGGGGCTTATACAGGAACTGGCGCGCGAGACGTTGCCGATTGTACCGCTTACCCGCCAAAAGGATAAGTTTTCCCGCGTGCTGGACATTGTGCCGTATGTAGCGGCGGGAAAAGTGTTTGTTCCGCAGGAAGGAATGGATGACTTTTTAGATGAGTGTGTGGCGTTTCGGCAGGATATGAAGCACGCGCACGATGACCAGGTGGACTGCCTGGCCGACGGCGTAAACCAACTTTTAAATGACAATACCCCGGTGGTGGTGTGGGGATAGAGGAATATGAACATTAAAAAATTATGGAAAAGTCTTTTTAAGAAAACGGATTCGGACGAAACTCCGGCGGCCGCACAGGTTTGGCAACCGCTTGTTGGTTCCAATATGCCAAGTGCCTTTGCGGAGATTCCCGAAGTCTATCAAAGTATTTTATTTATTTCCACCAACGCCACCCAGGCCGAACTGGGCTATTTCCGTTTTAAAGATAATGCCGAAGTGTACCGCGATAACCCGCAGGTACGCCCACTATCAGAACTGTTGGACCGTCCCAACCCGGAAATGGATTTAAATACTTTTTTGGAGTTTGTGTACGGCTTTTTGGCTTACCACCGCGAGGTTTTTATCCTCAAAGTAAAATCCCGCGGGCAACTGGCCGGCACGCGTAATTTGCCCGCCCAGTTGTGGCCGGTTAATCCCAAGGAGTGCACGGTGGCCTCTTTTGACGCGTGGGGTGTGTCGGCTTGGAGCATTAAAGGGGTGATTTATCCGGCGGAGGATGTTATCCATATCCGCTATTTTAACCCGGTGGATATGTTCCGCTCCGTTTCGCCCTTAACGCCGCTAACTGAACTCATCAAGGCCAATAAGGCCGCCATGAAGTCCAACCGCGCGTTTTATGAAAACAATTCCCAAACGCCCTTTATTTTGGCGACAGACCGGGATTTAACCAAAACGCAAATGGACGCTATCAAAGACGCGTGGGAAGCCGGGCACAAGGGGAGCGAAAAGCGCGGCAATACGGGCTTTTTGTCCGGCGGGCTTAAACCGTATGCTATCAATACCAACAACGGCACGGCAGAATTTGTGGAAAATTCCAAAAACACAAGCGAGCGCATTTTGTCTGGCCTGCAAATGCAAAAAGCACTTTTAAATATGACGGACACCACCAACTACGCCACCTATATGGGGCAGTTGCGTACTTTTTGGCAGAACGTCATCCGCCCGATGGTGCGCAAGGTGGAAAGTGCGCTCAATACGTCAGTTGTCCGCCCCTTTGCACCGGAACTGGAAATTCGCTTTAAGTACGACAATGTAGAGGCGTTCCAAGCCGATTTTGCCGAAAAAGTAAAAACGGCCCAAACGCTTGCTTCTATCGGTTACCCGGTTAACAAAATCAGCGACCGCCTGAATTTGGGCTTTGAGCCGGTAGCGTGGGGAGATGATTGGTGGATTAATTTTGGCTTAGTGCCCGCTTCGGATTACCGCGCCGGGCTTACGGCGGAAACGGACGACACTAAGGCCTGTACTTGTACGCATACCAAAAGCACGCAGGACTTGCGCAAGGAGACCGTTTGGAAGCGTTTTGACCGTACTCAAATTCGTACAGAAATGTTAATGGCACAGAAAATGGGGCGCTTCTTTTTGGAGCAGGGCAGCCGCTTAAAACGCGCCGCTAAGGACGGGACATTAAACGCCTACGACTGGGGCGCGGAGGATAAAGCCCTTGAAAAACGCTTTTTCCCGGTGGTGGCTGATGCGGTGCGCGTAGGCATTGGTTTTGGCCGGGAACAGTTGCAAAAATCCGTTAAAGCAGAGGCGGAAGAGGCGGCCGAACGCCGCTATTTGGGCAAAGTGGCTACGCGTTTGACGGGCATTAACCGCACGACGCGTGCTAAGGTAGAGGATATTTTGACGCAAGGCCTTGCCGACGGGCAGAGTAATGAGGATTTGGCCGAAAAGTTAGCCACAGAGGTTCTAAGTGGTTTTAAAATGCGGGCGCGCAACATTGCCCGTACCGAAAGTACCGGGGCGCTTAATGGCGGCACAGTAGAATATGCGGCCGAACTGGGAGCCACTAAAACATGGCTGACGGCCCGCGACAGTGAAGTGCGTGAATCACACGCGGAACTGGACGGGGAAACCCGGGCCGCGAACGAGGTGTTTTCCAACGGGCTTTCCCACCCGGGCGACCCCAGCGCCGCAAACGCAGGCGAGGTGTGCAACTGCCGCTGTACGATTTTACTCAACTATAAATGAGGAACTTATGAACGAAAAACAAAACCTATCTTTTGAAGTAACCGTCAAATCGGTAAATGAAGAGGAAAACAGCATTGAGGCTGTTTTTTCGCACAAGCAGAAAGACCGCGCCGGAGATGTTTTGCCACCGGATGTGTTGTTGGACGGGGCAAAGAATTTTTTAAAAAACCCTGTATTGTTGGATTCTCACAATTATAACAGCGTTAAAAACATTATTGGGCGTGTGGAAGATTTGCACATAGAAAACGGCGGCCTGGTTGGAAAATCCGTTTATTTTGTAGGAAAGGGGAACGACGCGGCCGATTGGGCCTTTGCCTTAGCCAAAGAGGGATTGGCGGCGTTTTCGGTAGGGTTCCGTGCCTTGGAATACGACTATATCAAAGAAAAGGACGCTATGGGCAACGAAATGGTAACGGGCTACCTGTTTAAAAAAGTGGAACTGTTGGAAATTTCGCAGGCGGCCGTGCCGTGTAACCCCCGAGCGCTTAAAAAGATTTTTACCCCCAAGGCAACTGCTCCGGCGGCACCCGTGCCTATGGCCGAAAGCGGCAAAGGGGAAAAAGAAACCATCGCCAAAGCGTTTAAAAATGCCTTGGCCGAAATTAATCAAGAGGTAAACAAATGACTGAACAAGAAATCAAAGACTTGGCGAAAGCCGTGTTTGATAATGGCACGAAAGACCTTTCCGCGCAGGCGGAAAAGAGTGCCGCGGCTGTTGAAGCCCTTAAAAAGGACGTCAACGGCAAATTGGATACTTTGACGGAAAAAGTGTCCAAATTGGAAGCCGCCCCCGTGGGCAATCCGCTTCAAACCAAGGCGGATTTTGGCACGCATTTGGGGGCCAACGTAAACGAAATCGTTTCCGTGTTGCGGGAAAAAGGCTACTTCCAAAATCAAGAAAAATCTGTGGAAGAGAACCGCGCTAACGCGGCCCTGTTTACGAAATGGGGCATTAGCCTGTTCAAGTCCATTTCCACGCACAACCCGGCCATTTACAGCGACTTTTGCAAAGCCGCCAATGTGGAAGGCACGGACGCCAACGGCGGTTATTTGGTGCCCAGCGTGATTGTGCCGGAACTCATTAAAGCCGTGCGTAACGACAGTTTCGCTATGCGCGAGTGCAATGTGTTCCCGATGTCCGCGCCGGAAGTTTCCTTCCCGGCGGAAGACGGTCTTGCCACGGCCTCTTTTACGGGCGAAAATACCGCCGCCGCCAAGAGCAACCCCACGTTTAAAAATGTGGTTATCAAGGCTTTAAAGGCGGTGTCCTTGACGGACGGCGTGTCCAGCGAACTGTTGCAGGACAGCGTGGTTTCGTTCGTAGGTATTTTGGTGGACCAAATGACCTACGCCATTGCGCAACTGATTGACAATGTGGTGCTCAACGGTATTTCCGGCGACACGGCCAACTTTAAGGGTATTTTAAATGCCTCTACGGGCGTACAAGCCGTTGCGCTTGCCAAAGGCAAAGCCCTCAAAGATGTAGATTACGACAGCGTAGCCGACTTGGTCGGGCTTTTAAAACCCGGTGATTTGGCGCGTGCTAAATTCTGCCTGTCCAGTTACGCGCTGACGGTCTTGCGCAAGGTAAAAAGCACCGACGGGGTGCCGCTCTTTGCCAATGCCGTAGCGGGCGACCCGTCCACGTTTTTGGGCAAGCCGTACTTTTTGAGCGAATTTGCTCCGGGTGCGACGGATGCCTCCACCGCCGCCAAAAACGTCATTGCGTTTGGCGACTGGAAGAAATACTACATTGGCTTAATGCCCAACACCTTGGCCATTGAAGCCGATCCGTATTCCAACTTTGACAAGGATACCATCCGCTATCGTATGAAAATGCGTGTCGGCGGCAACCCTGTCAGAACCTCTGCTTTTGCGGTGCTCAAATCCGGCGAAGCGGCCTCCTAAACAGAAAAATCTCCCCCGGGTAACACCGGGGGAGTTGGAGCGTTTATGAAAAAGAACGAACAAAACGACAAGACGGAAACGGCTCCGGCCGATAAACCCGACCAGCAAACAGCGCCCAAATGGACCAAGCAGAAGGTTGTGTGCGGGTTTTGCCACAATACCGTGGTGTTTGAACGGGTAAAACCGGGGCAAAAAATTGCCTGTCCCAAGTGCAATTTTACGTTGGAGATGAAATAAAATGAGCCTGATTACCGCAGACGAAGTATTGGTGTTTTTGGCAAACGAGCCCAAAACGGAATCCGTGAAAGAGCAGATTTCCGCTTGCATTGAGTTGGCACAGCCGCAGGCGGCAAATTATGCCAAGATTTCGTTTGCGGAGTACACCGCCCAAACGGTGCCTGCGGACATCAAGGCGGCCCTTATAAAGTGGGCGATTGCGGAATATATTGCGGCCTATTCCAGCACCAATTATGTGGACGGGGACGGCAACTTTGTGGACCGCGCTTCCCGCTACCGCAAAGAAGCACAGCGTATTTTAGACGCATATCGCCCGGTGGTGGCATTATGAGTCTATCGTTTAACCCGGCGGAATTAAAGGAAATTAAGGGCTTGCTCGCGCGTATTGGGGCCCTTAAAGCGCCGGAAGTGCTTATGGCGTTTCGCCGAGCGGCACTTCTGGTGGAAAACCGGGTTAAACTCAACACCACAAATGGCGGTGTTTTGAACGCACCCACGGGTAAATTGCGAAGCAGTATAGGCTCCGTTGTGCGCGAGCAGGACGGCAAACTAGCCGCTCATATTGGCAGTGGGCAACGCACGGGCAAACCCGTAGTTTATGCCAACATTTTGGAAACGGGCGGCATTATCCGCCCTGTCAACCGCCAATGGCTGACGATTCCCACCCAGTACGCCAAGTCTCGCGCGGGCGCGGGCAATATGCGGGCGCGGGAAGTGCCCAACGGTTTTTTTCAGCGCACCAAAGAAGGAACGCTGATTTTGTACCAAGGCGGCAAGACAAAACCTGTGCCGATGTTTGTTTTAAAAAAACGCGTAACCATACCGGCCAAGCGTTATTTGTCTTTATCCTTGGAGCAGAGCCAACAGGCGGCTTTGGAGGAACTAAAAAACGCACTTGGCAAACTGGTGGAGGGCTGATGAACGAATTGACACCTACTTATTTTTTAAATGCACTTTACGCGCTCCTTACGGTGCCGGGGGCATTTGTGCAGGATGTACTCGTTTTAAAGGGCTTACGCAGTAATATCACCGCGGAATACACCCTGCAAATTTACCCCACCAACCTGCGCGAGGAAACACGCGCACAAAATGTGCTTACCTGCACCGATACGTGGATTATCGGCGGCGTGGTCAAAACGGGCGAAGAAAACTTGGTGGACAAAACCCTTTCTTTTATCCAGGACACCAAAAAGGCCTTGGATAAACTTACGGAAGACAGCGGGGATTTTACATACGCCCTGTTGCCGGACGTGCAAGTCTCATACGACGGTTTCCCGTATGTGGCGTTCAGTATGACGGCGGAAATCAAATACCAAAGGAGAATTAACAATGGGTAGCAAAGCAAGAGCCGGTTTAGGCGTAAAAGTTTCAATTAATGAAAAGGCAGTGGCAGAACTGTCCAGCGTGGGCGGCATTGAGCCTTCCACCGAAACGATTGACGTTTCCAATCACGATACGGAAGGCGGCTTCCGCGAGTTTATTTCGTCCATTTCCGACGCGGGCGATTTTACCATTGAGGGTAACTTTGTCGCAGGGGACGAAGGACAAGCCGCCGTGCGCGAGGCCTTTTTTGCCAAAAGCATTGTACCCGTTACGATTGAGTTCCCCAAAGCGGCGGGCGAAACGGCGGGTGCCAAGTGGGCCTGCAACTGTATGATTTCGTCCTTCCGCGCTGTGGGCGACGCTACGATTGACAGCCAACTCACGTTTGCGGCTACGTTAAAAATTTCCGGCAAGCCGACCTTTACGGATGCCGTAGGAGCGTAATATGTCCAAGAAAGAAACAACCTTCACGCTTAACGGCAAAGAATACACGCTCAAATTTTCTATGCGTGTTCCGCTCTATTGGGAACAAGCCACCAAAAGGAACTATTTTGAAGCATTTGGGCCGGGTTCCAAGCCCTCGCTCACCGATATTTTAACGCTGGTATGGGCGGCGTTTAAAAACGGCGGGTGTACGCTTTCGTTAGAAGAACTGGCCGAGCAGTTAAGTGATAAAGATTTGCAGGTTCTTTCCACCAAAGTAATGGGGCTGGTGGCTGATAATTCCACCCCGGCTAAAACAGGGGACAAAGAACCCCCTTTGGCAGTTGCGCCCCAACGCTAGACAGCCTATGGGCAATAGGCCGTTATGACTTGGGGCTGACGGAAGAGGAATTTTGGGAGTTATCTTTTAAGGAATTTGACCTGCTGAAAAAGCGTCAGGAATTGGACGAATACCGCTCTTGGGAGCGGACGGCAAGCCTAATGTGTGTAATATTTAATGCACACCGCGGCAAACACCAGCGGGCCTTGAAGGTAAAGGATATTCTTAAAAATCCGTTTGAAAAGCCGGCATCGGCAAGCGATGTGGCGGCTATGCTAAAAGAATTAACCAAACGAAAAGGCGGCAGTATAAATGGCAAGTAAAACGCTTAGCATTGAACTTATTTTGGAAAGCAAATCGTTCACCGCGCAAATGCAAAAGGTAAACGACGCATTTGCCAAGACAAATAGCGACCTGCAAAAATTCGGCAAATCTATGCAGAAAGTAGGGGCAAGTTTTGCCGCGGTAGGCGGGGCTATTACGGCCGCCTTGGGTGTAGCGGTAAAATCCTTGGCAAACGCCGCAGACGTGGCGGACGATACGGCCAAACGCACAGGCCTGACGGTGGAAGCCGTGCAGGAACTGGGCTATGTGGCTAAAATGACGGGCTCCAATTTGGCTACGGTGGAGGTGGCCCTGCGCACTATGCAAAAGGGCTTAACGGACAGCGGCACTGAGAGTGCGGCCTTTACGAGTGCATTAGAAACCTTGGGGCTGTCGCTTGCGGAACTTCGCGCTATGAACCCGCAAGCCCAGTTTGACGCACTATCCCAAGCCATTGCAGGCGTAGCGGACCCCAGCCAACGGGCAGGCCTGGCTATGACGGTTTTCGGCCGTGCCGGAACGGCCCTTTTGCCAATGCTTGCGGAAGGGGCGGACGGCATAGCCAAACTAAAAGACGAGGCCCACAAATACGGTTATGTGATGAGCCAAGAGGTCGCAGAAGCCGGGAGCAATTTTAATGACAATTTGGATAGATTAAAGGGCTCCCTTGGTGGGCTTGCCCAGCAAGTGGTGGCCGGGCTTTTGCCAACGCTAAACAGTTTGGTAAAATGCGCGGCCGATGTCGTCGCCGGCATTAAAGAGTGGATAAACAATAACCCTAATTTAGTTTCCACGTTAGCCCACGTGGCGGCAAGCGTAGGCGCGGTGCTTACGGTATTTGGGGCGTTAGTAGCGGCGTGCGGCTCTTGGATTGCGCTTGCTCCGGCTGTTGGTGCGGCCTGGACGATTGCCACCGGGCCTATTGGCATAACGATTATGGCGATTGCGGGCGTAGTAGCCGGAATTGTGGCCTTATGGAAAAATTGGGACAAGGTTTGCCATTATATGGCGCAGGCGTGGAACACTTTAACGATTGTCATTTGCAAAGGGGTGGAACTGTGGCTATCCTCTTGGGAAACGGCCCTCGGGTGGATTCCAGGCATTGGCGAAAAACTGCGCACGGCTATGTATCAGGTTCAAAATGCGGCGGCGCAAGCATCGTTTGATATTGGACAGCGACAACTTCAATACGAAAAAGATAAAAACGAAAAGTTACTGGCGGAAACGCAAAAATTTACTTCTGCACAAAATGAAGCCTTGATAAGCGCTCAAACAGAGCAACAGGATATTGCTTCCAAGAACACGGAGGAGCATTTGGCATCCACTACTGAAAAGGTGCAAGGCTTTTGGCAGACGGTGTATGATGTGTCTGCCCAACAAAGCCTAAATATTACAAGCCAGGTGAGTTCTGTATATAGTGCATTACAAAGTAATCTTTCAACATCTTTCCAGGCATTATTCCAACAAATAGGAAATGGGTGGAGTGGGCTAAAAGATATAGCAATCAATTTTTGTCAAAGTATGTACCAAAGTTTCGTAAAAATACTGGCAGATCTTGCGGCCGAACAGATAAAAAATATTATTGCTGTACAGGTGGCAAATGTTGCCGCGGCTAAGGTAAATATAGCGGCCAATGCTGCTGAGGCTGGTTCAAAAGCGGCGGCGGCTTCTGCCGGGTGGGCCTTGTGGGGTGCTATTGCCATCGGCGCCGGGATTATGGCAGCCGTTTTGGCTTTTGCAGATGGCTTTGCAACAGGCGGGGTGGTGCCAGGAAATTCGTTTAGCGGGGATAATGTACTCGCACGCGTAAACAGCGGGGAAATGATTTTAAACCGCGCGCAACAGGCTAGGCTTTTTGATATTGCCGATGGAAATACCGAGCCTGGCGGAGCCGGCGGTGCGGTTATCAACCAAACGATTAACGTGCAAAACGGCGGCGATTTAACCGCTATTACGCAAGCCATTAAACGCGGAACGGTAGATGCCTTGGAATTTGCCAATGTGGCCTATAAGGCGGGTGCGAAACGCAATAAATATGTCGGTTAGCGTTCGGTTGTTTTCCAAAGAGTGCATTGCTCTTTTGCATAAGCGAGATTGGAGTATGAAGAGCAAGTAGTAAGTAAATTTCCGCTTGTCTCTTTGGTAGTCTTATATTCTACACAAGGTTTTTTTGCATAGTCTAAGGAAGTATAAGCGCTACATTCGGTAGAATAAGAACCATTTTGACCAAGCGTGCTTTTCCACTGGACACAAGTTTGCAGAGTTAAAGAGGTCCTAACAACGCAAGAGGTCCTATAAGAACCGTCTTTATTTTTAATGGAGTTCCACGTGTAACAAGGTAAAAAATCCATAGAGGAATGTTCAATACAAGAAGTGGTGTAAGAATTGTTCCCGTTGGGAGTAGTTTTATAAGCAAAGCAAGGAGAAAAATTCAAAGAGACTCGGGCGGCACAAACGGTCTTAAATTCCGTTGCAAAACCGAACAACGGGATGAGCACCAAAATAAGAGCGGACAAAACTTTTTTCATAAGAGCCTCCTCTTATTAGTATAACCCATTTTCAGGGGAAAATATTGCATTATGGTTGAAACAATACAAATTAAAACGCCCATTAAATGCTACGGGCAGAACTTTATTACCAAGCGTTGCGCGTTTACAGGCGATGTGCAAAATATGTCCGCCTTGTACGATAACGCCGCCGATACTCCGGCCACTTTTTACAACACGGACGTTACCCAGCCTAAAAACTGGCACGTGGCCTTTAAAGATAAGTACGGGCAAATTACGTCCCGCACCATAGACACAGTTATTTTGGAAAATTCCACCGCGGACAGCGTGGCTATTTCGTATTTAAACACACAAGGGGAAACGGTGGCGTTAGGCACTTTCGCGCTTGCGCAGAACAATATCTTAAAACTGACTCCTTTTACCGCGCAGGAAATTACGTTTGCGTTTACCTGTTCCAAAAATTACTTTGAAATTGGCGAAGTGCGCTGCTTAAAATACCTGTTTGATTTAAAGGCTACCTCGCAGGTTTCTATCGTTCCCAATACGCAAGGGGGCGAATATACCGCGCAGGACGGCAGTTATTATGCTTGGACGGATTACCACCGCCCCGGTGTGGAAATAAAGGTGTCTAACGGGAGTTATGCCCAATATAAGGTCTTGCGTGCGCTGGTGCAAAACAACGAAAGCATTACCGTTGTTCCGTTTAAAGAATTGGATTTTTTTGTGCTGGAAGGGCTGTTAGATAGGGATTTGTCTCCCGATTTAAACCGCTTTTCCGGCTTACTGGATTATACCTTAAAGGTGGTAAGCAAATGAGAACTGTACCCGAACCGATAAAATTAGCCTTGGCGGATGCGTCGCTACCCATTAAAAAGCGGTTGCTACTTTACCGCCGCAAATGGAATGCGGATACCCTTAAATATGCGCTAGAAACCAAGCCCATAGACGTTACGGATTTACTTATTGAGGCGGGCTCTATCAAAATGGCCCTTGATACCGACGAGGTGGATAAGTGGGATGCTTCCAATGTTACGCTCATTTTTAATAACGATTTAAACTGCTTTAAAGAGGGCTTAACCGGCGGGCTTTTTGAGAACGCCGTTTTGTGGGGCAGTAAAGTAGTTTACAACATAGAAACGGCCGAAAAGGGCGCTCCGACTGCCAGCATCACGGTTTTTACTGGTTATGTGTATTCCTCGCCCGTATTCCGGGATAACGGCAACCGCTTGGAACTGACGGTTACGTCCAGTTTGGATGCGCTGGAATACGTCAGCGCGGAATCTTTTTGTTTAACCAAAACGGACGAACTTGCCACGGCGGTAACCTCGCAAAATTCCAAGGACCAAGGCAAAGAATTTGCCACCGCCGAAACAGGTGTGGGGTATGTGGACGAAGTGAAGTATGGGGCGGATTTTGAGAGCGCGCAAACACTTTCTGCCGGGAACGATTATGACCTTTCGGACACCAACGAATACACCAAACCCGCCGTTGTAAAATTAAAATTTACGCCTACGGTCGGATACAAAATGTGGCTTTCGTACCGTTATTGGCATAAAGATATGGCAATAGAAGACATTGTCAACGCCCTGCTAGATTTGGCTGGCGTGGAAAAGCGACAGGTGGAAAAAGCCGTATTTAATGTGAATAATGGAGCCGTTTTATATGAAACCGATTTACAGCAGAAATATAGTACCTTCTTGTTTGATTACGATGAAGAAAAGGCTATTTGGAAACAAAAAACTTTTCTAAATCTTATTAAAAATGATAGCCACCCTTTGAGCATTGGTTTGTGGCGAAAAGCTGGAAATGGATATGAACAGACGGGGCCAGTTCGGGTCCCGAAGAAAGGCTATTTTCACATCGGTTATCCAAGTACGGGAACCTATGTTATTGCAGGTGATTTTTCGGATGATTATGCTGAGTTAAAATTTTTAGATGCCGCAGAAAATGGGCTGATTATTCGTTTTCGGGTACAGAATGGGCATCGTAGTCAAGTTCTGACTATACAGGATGGAACAGAAAACTTATTGTATGATGGCTATCATAGAGCTATCGTAGGGTTTGAACTGTCGGAAAGTGCTTTGTACCTATATACAGATGGCTTAACGGATAAAGGAACTAATGATGGTGGCATTATTCAGCGGATTGCCATTCCCGGAAAGTATGACGGTTTTTTTACGCATTTAACAGTATCTATGCAGGGAACTATGTATAACGACCAATACAATATTTTTGTTGCCCGTTTGGGTTGGCGGGAAGAAGCCTTGACCGAAACAGATTGGACGAATAAAAATAGAGTTTCCTTATATCAACAAGTATTTAATGACACAAACGGGTGTCATACATTTAAAATGGCTGGTGCATATTGGAATCTTGCTTTGTCCGAAGAAGCAACAAAATGGCGCAAATTAGAATATCAAAAATCGGTTGTAAATAATGGGCGTGGCGAGTGGCTATTTCATACCAGTAACGATGGGATAAACTGGACTTCTCTTGCCAGAATTGATAACGGAATGAGTTTTTTGTCTTCTGATAAATTTTTGGAGTTACATTATCGGAGTACATCTCAGACCGGTTACGAAGTTTTTGAAGAACTAAAAGTCAGTTCTTTTATTACTTCATCAGAATTACCTTTCGTAGATCTCACTGGGTTAAATGTTGGCGAGGCCGTGGCGCAACTTGCAAAAATGGTGGCCTACGAAATTGGATTCAATCAGGATGGTGTATTTTTCTTTCGTTCCCGGCGGGGGCGGTATGCTGAAACAGAACTAACACCCAATGTATTGGTAGAAGTGGATAACCATTCGGCCGATATTGATAGTTTAGCCAATCGTATTAGTGTTGAATATGGGCAATTTAAAACAATTATAGATGATTTTACCGAACAAAAAGCCCGGCCAAATTCTATTGATCAGTATGGAGTACACGAAAAGACGATATCCAACGATAACTTTATTCCCGCTGACAATGTAGATATTTCCGGTGCAGTGGCAAAGGCCAATTACGAGGCTTTATCCACGCCGGGATATACTTTGCAAGCGGAGTGCCGCCCTGATTTAAGTTTGGAGTTGGGCGATAAAATTACTGTCTGTGCCGAAAACACCAACATTGCCGCCAAAAATTGGAGCGATTACAATAAGTTCTTAAAATTGCCCGTTTGGAAACGTGTTTTTAAAATTACCGGGCTGGAACTTTCTTTTGCTAAACGCTTAATGACGCTTACGCTTAAAGACGTTACCACGGCCGCCGATGTGCCGACTATGGAATACAATGTGTATCAAACACAATTCCCGACCCCATTAAATTACAAGGAGTAACTATGTTTATTGAAGACAAAGAGGACAAGGTTTTTATTCCGCAAACAAAGCATACTATCACTGCGAGCGATTACAACCAAATCAAAAATGAAATTCAGGGCGCGATAGAACTGGCCGGTATGGAGCCAGAAAAAGATGTTATTCAGTTTCCAACGGCCATTAAACAGTTAACGGAGCAGAGTGGTGCGACCGAAATGGAAAAGATTACGGCAGAGGGCACCAAGCAGGTTGGAATTGTTACTGCCACCGGGACGGCACAAAAGAGCGCGGTAGAAACTGTCGGCGCGGAGCAAGTATCGGCTGTTGAGGCGGCTGGAACTGCGCAAGTAAGTAAGGTCCAAAAGGAGGGGAGCGAACAGATTGCGACCGCTAAAAACTGGGCCAGCAAAACAGACGGCCCGGTGGAGGAAGACCTTTATTCGGCTAAAAAATACGCGCAGGACGCGGCGCAGGCCGCTGCCTTGGCCGTTGCGGCAGTAAATATACCAATTACCAGTCTGCCGTCCGAGTCAGGTAATATATCCCTGCAGTCTAACACTGTTTATAAACTGAATATTAATGGGGCGACGACATTCGCCCCTCAAACGCCGGCGGACACAACCATACACAACCAAATTAAAGTGTTTTTAAGCGTATCTGGCACGCCGACCATTAATTGGGGAACCAGCAATTATTTCAATAAAACCGCCATTGAAATTGAAGAAGGAAACTATGTTGTTTATTTTGATTATGACCCTAATTTATCCGCTTGGGCGGTTGGCGCTATGACTGTGGGAGGTGTGGAATGAGACTTTTTTCACAGGAACTTTTATTAAACGCTGGAGGCGGAGGGAAATTTGACCCCATAACTTTTAATGTGGGAGGGAGCACTACAGAATGGGTAGTTCCCAGTGGAATTAAACAAGTGCGAGTAGAATGCGTGGCGAGCGCAGGACAAGGAGTTTCAGGTAAATATGGCGGAAAAGGTGGAAAAGTTACCTGTATTTTAAACGTTAATAAAACAAAGTCTTTCTTTATTACAGTTGCTGCAGACCGCAAGGTTGTAGTAGGTGGTTATAATTCATCTTATATATCAACAGTAAAAAATAGTATGGAAAATAGGATAATCGTAGCCGGAGGCGGAGGGGACGGTGAATATGGTGGTAATGGTGGTGGTACTATAGGCGAAAATGCTTCTTATTCAAGGTATCTTCCTGGTTATAACGAATGGGATGCATATTGTGGGCACGGGGGGACACAGACTGCTGGAGGTGCTGGGCGGGGACAGTCTGGAAGTTTTGGATATGGTGGTTCGCCAAATGGGAACCGTGGAGAACGTTTTCAGCTACCCGGTACGGGTGCAGATTACCAAACTTCCGACGGAGGCGATGGCTGGTATGGTGGTGGGTCAGGGACTGGAGACTTCCTTGGCAAAGGAGGAGGTGGTTCTTCTTATACCCACCCAACGCTTTGTTCCGAAGTCACCCACGTGCAAGGTTTTAATGCAGATACTACTGGATGGGTTACTATTTCTATGGTTTAGGAGGATTTTATGAAATACGCAAAATTAGTTAATGGGGCTTTGCAGTATGCCCCGAGAAATAAAGGTTCGGTAAGCAATTATAATCAAGATGTTACTGCTATGCTGGCGGACGGATATTTGCCGGTAGAAGAAACAGAATATCCAAAAGACGGCAATAACTATTCTGTAAACTATGCCGAAGCGGAAGGGAAAATTGTCCAAAGCTGGATGCTTGTGCCTACTCCAGAACCAGTACCGCCTACTATTGAACAGCAAGTAGCCACACTAGAAGCCGTAACCGGGCTTACCCGTGCGGTGCGGGAACTGGTGCTGGCGGAAAACTCTGGTGTAAGTGATTATGTGCGGGCCAAAGCACAGGAAATTGAAGCGTTGGCTAATCCGTTGCGCGGGGTGTCGGCTGAGTCTGCGCAGGCCGAAATCCAAAAAGAGGAGGGCCAATAATGGAATTAGACTTTAATGTGCTTTGGAAAGTGGCCGCTGTGGTATTTGCCGCCGGCGGGTTATGGAACGAACTGCGCGCTATCCGCAAAGACCTGTCCCGCTTGGAATCCAAGCAGGATAAATATAACCATCTGCAAGAACGTGTGGCCAAGTTGGAAGACAGTTGCGCCAACGCGCATAAGCGTATTAGTGAAATGCATTATCGCAGGAGGGATGATTAATGGATAACGTAAAAGCCGCGGCCTATATTCGCCGCTATGAGGGATTTTCAAAACTTCCTTACAAATGTCCTACGGGCCATTTAA
>OIZS01000393.1_pt1 | contig 18962 bp, 20 predicted proteins | sample 1588641 | NCBI WGS metagenome assembly OIZS01 (sample SAMN03283240) | human gut metagenome | biome: human-associated habitat; material: feces | host: Homo sapiens | place: Peru | collected 2012
CAGAGAGGACACCACCTCCAGAAACGACGCCAGGGCGTGGGGCTGGTCGGGCAGCACCGTGGCCAGACTCACCGTGCGGCCCTCCTTGGCAAGGCCGCGGGTGAGGATGCGCTCCAGCATGGTCACATCCACGTTGCCGCCGGACAGCAGGGCGCAGACCTTCTTGCCCTCGATGTTCACCTTGTGGTACATGGCGGCGGCGATGCCCACGGCACCCGCGCCCTCGGCCACCAGCTTCTGCTTTTCCAGCACCGTCAGGATGGCGCTGGCGATCTCGCCCTCGCTGACCGTCACCACCTCGTCCACATACTCCCGGCACATGTCGAAGGTCAGGTCACCGGGGGTCTTGACCTTGATGCCGTCGGCCACGGTGTCCACGCTGGAGAGGGTGATGATCTTCCCCTCCTTCAGGGATTCCGCCATGCTGGGCGCACCGGCAGCCTGCACGCCCACGATGCGGCAGTCGGGCTTCAGGTTCTTCACGGCGTAGGCAAGACCGGCGATCAGCCCCCGATGGGCACGAAGATCATGTCCACGTCCGGCAGCTGCTCCAGAATTTCAAGGCCGATGGTGCCCTGCCCCGCCATGATGCGGTAGTCGTTGAAGGGATGGATGAACGTCAGCCCCTGCTCATCCCGCAGGCGCACCGCCTCAGCGTAGGCGTCGTCGTACACGCCGGGCACCAGCACCACGTTGGCGCCGTAGCTGCGGGTGGCCTCGATCTTGGAGATAGGCGCGCCCTCGGGGATGCATATCGTGGCCTTGATGCCCATATCCCGGGCAGCGTAGGCCACGCCCTGGGCGTGGTTCCCGGCGGAGCAGGCGATGACGCCCCGCGCCTTCTCCTCGTCGGAGAGGGTGGCGATCTTGTAGTACGCGCCCCGGAGCTTGAACGCGCCGGTTTTTTGCAGGCAGTCGGCCTTCAGATAGAAGTCGCAGCCGGGCACCAGCCCCTTGGTGGGGATCACCGGCGTGCGGTTGATGACGGGCTTGAGCACCCGCTGGGCATCGTGCAGCATGGCCATGGAGATCATAGAACGCGCCTCCTTATTTGTATATATGTCCATTTTACCATAGCCCATCCGTCCGCGCAATACGGGCAGCACACAAAATTTCCGTTTTTGTCCTCTCTGCGCAGACACTCCAATCTGTCCCGCACACAGCAGAAGAATTCCGGAAGTTCGGCATTTCGCTCTTGACAACCGGCATGCTGGTATAGTATAATGATTCTCGCTGATACGGTGACATAGCCAAGTGGTAAGGCAAGGGTCTGCAAAACCCTCATTCCCCGGTTCAAATCCGGGTGTCACCTCCAGATGAAAACCTCGTAACCATACCGGTTACGAGGTTTTTCTTGTGCTCAGAATTTCAGTTTTCCCTTATTTTTTCCCTTTAGCGGTGAAACAGGCCCCTGATGCGCTGACATCAGAGGCCTGTTTTTATGCGTCGATCACGTGACCTGTGCGGTAGCATTCCGCGATGTAGTCACGGGACTGATAGTAGAATGAGGAGTTATAATCGCAGAGCTTTTCATCGATCCACGATGTATATACGGCTACCAGTGTTTCGGCCACGTCATCCTGTCCGGACACGTCCTCAATCAGGCGGGCGTATACCTTGCCGATTGTCCATACATCCGGCACGGCGTATCTGGCCGCCGCCACGTTATCAAACTGGCCGTGGGGCAAGTCGAAGTGCTGCTGCATATCATCGGACACCTTTTCAATGGGCTCACAGTGAAACACATCGGCATGGCTTAGGATCATCTGCACGCCCTGTAAGCCCAACGCCTCTACCACGTCGCAGCGTTTCAGTTTCAGGTCGCGACCCAGCTGCTCCACCAATGCGCAGGTGAAGAACAGTCCGCTATGGTTTCGTTCACACATGTACCTCGTAACTCCTCTCGAAGGTCAGCGCCGCCAACGCTCTTGCGGTATGGAAGCTGATCTGATGGGTGGGATGCTTGAACCGTGCCAGTTCCCAAAAGGCGGTGCGGCTGATTTCGCCATCTGTATAGCTCTGCACATAGTTGAAGATGGTATCGTCGGCCATCGGCCCTTCCACAATGTCGTAGTTGTGGGGTACACCGCTGCGGCAGGCCACGATGAAGTCCAGCCACTCATCGCTCATCTCAGGGAAGCGCTTGATCGACAGTCCCGGCTGTTCTTCGAACCGGTAGACGTTCACAATACCGCTGCCGAACCGCGTGGCCCAGCGGACAGCCTGTGCCTCATACTCCGTGCAGTAAAAGCCCCAATAGAAGTCCTTGTGGAACTTCTGAATGCGTATTTCCGGCTGTTCGACCGTCACCCGGCTGCCGTGATACAGTGTCCGCATGGCCTGCCTCCTTCCACGTTTTTTCCTATTATACCCGATTTCACCGCTCTGCGCAACAAAGAAGTTGCTGTGACGCTCACCCCTGTGAAACACGGCGGATAAAATCCTCCATTTTATCGGCGCTCTCACGCTTCATGCGGTCGGTCACGTGGCCATAGACATCCAACGTGAAGGCAGCCGTGGCATGACCGAGGTTGCCCTGTACCGTCTTGATGTCGATGCCGGAGCTGATGGCGGCTATGGCATAACTGTGGCGCAGATCGTGGTAACGGGCGTCCGGACGGCCAATCGCCGCGACCGCTTTCTTATAGTGGCGGTAGACTGTCGGCTTTGTCAGGTGATGCCCCAGGGCATCGGTGAACACCAAATCGTTGTCCTCCCAAGCGCAGCCTGCCATGAGACGCTGCTGTGCCTGTTCCGCCTTGCGATGACGCAGGTGGGCGATCACCGTAGGAGACGCCACCAACGTGCGGCTGCGACTATTCTTAGTAGGAACCAGCGCATAGGCCGCAAGACCCTTTTCCTGATGAAGCTGGAGCTGCTTGTTCACGGTGATCACGCCGTTGTCAAGGTCTACACAATCCCAGGTCAGTCCCAGTGCCTCGCCCTCCCGCAGGCCAAGGAACAGCGTGGTCAGAAAGAGATCCTCAAAGGGATTTCCCTGAATGATCCGGATAAAAGCAGCCACATCATCCTCATCCAGCGGCTTAATCTCTGCTTTTTGCCCTCGCGGCAAGGTGCAGGCATCGGATGGGTTTGTTCGAATATAGCCATTGAGAACCGCCTGCTTCAGCGCCTGATGCAGTACGCCGTGGATGTTCTTGATGGTCTTTGCCGACAGGCCGGGTTTGTCAGGCTTATCCGACGCCAGCGCGTTATAAAAGGTCTGCACGGTGTGGGGCAGGAGATTTTCCATCCTGACTGCCCCCAGTGCGGGCTTGATATGTACCCGAATGTCGCTCTCGTAAATCTGCCGTGTGCGCGGCTTGCAGGCACTCAGGTAGTTTTCCACCCAGATGTCCAGCCACTCTCCCAGCGTCATCCGGCACGGCTCCTGATATGTACCGCTGTTGACCTCCACGGCCAGCGCTTGCAGCTTTTCCCGCACCTCTTTTTGCGTCTTGCCGGTAACAGAACGCTGCTTCTGCCGACCGGTTCCGGCATCGTAGCCCGTGGTGATGCGTGCCTCCCAATAGGTATAATCCTGCCCGTTCCGTGTGACGGTCTTCTTCCGAATCGTGCCGCTGCCGTGGGCAGCTCTTTTGTTGTTTGCCATATTTCCCCTCCAGAGTCTTGTGTTTGGTAAGGGTGGGGTATGTCCCCCACCCCGTCAGCTTGCGAGCTGCAGGTACTCGACCAGCGCGTCGCGAGGGATTCGGATACTTCTCCCGATTCGGACGCTCCGGAGCTGTCCAGAGCGGACGAGCTCGTAGGTCACGCTGCGGCCAACCCGCAGCACCTGTCCGGCTTCCAGCACGGTCAGTGCCAGGGGAAGGTTATCGAAGTTGGTGATGGTGCTGTAGTTTGCGCTGTTGTCGTTGTGATTCATGATGTCCTCCTTACGCGCATTTTTGCGACTTTTCTTCTATTTTCACGTTCCGACCGCGACCGGTCATCTCTGCACCGTACTGCGCCAGCAGCGGCGCAAATCGCTCGCTTTTGCGAAGCTTCTTCCAACTTTCCGCGCCGATGTCTGTATCGTGCAGAATGCTGCTCAGCGGTGTCGGCACTCTATCCCAGCCGCTCAACCACGCCACGAAACGGGCATAGACGGTGGGGTTGCCGTCGTACTGTTTGGCAGTGGCCTTCGCTCTGGCGATGCAGGCCGGTATCCGGTCTTCATACCACAGCTTCGCACCCTGAAACCGTTCGGCGAGGCGGTGCAGCAATTCCAGTGACGGAGCGAACAGAAACACGTGGACGGCCTTATCGCAGACCGCATTTCGCAGCTGACAGCGGTAGATCTCCTGCTCCAACCGCGCCGCCAAGTGACATACTTCATACGCCATCGTCAGCGGCAGCTGCGCGTGGAGATCAGGTCGCTGCTGCACATTCAGCGGCGACCACTGGACCATCTGCTCCTGAACCTGCTCCCGAATCCCAGAGCGCCCCCAATACACAAAGGCGCGTTCCAGATATGTCTGAGGGGACAAACGCGGATAGCCCAGCAGCATCACCAACGAGGCGGTGTTAAATTCATTTGAGCCGTTGGTGCCGCCGAAATACGGACACGTTTCCCAATCCAGCAGCAGGCGGCTCAACGCCTGCGGATCAAGGAGTTTCGGAATTTCCGCGGCCAGGTCTTTGTAGGTGGTCAGGAACATTTTTCCCTCGTAGCGTCGCAGGATGTCCTCCATCAGAGCACAGAAGCCGGGCAACTTCCAGCTTTTCCGCATGGCCAGTCTGGACACGTTCACGTCTGCAGAGGTATAGACGTGCAGGCAGAGTTTCTCCATATGGTGGGGCTTGGAGGCCGGCAGCATTTCAGCATCCAAATACTGGTAATCCCCGTCCACTTGGGCGGTGGCGTCAAACACCAGCGTCAAGCTATCACCGAAGCTGATTTGCGGCTCGTCCGCGCCGAGAATCGTGAACGCCCCCAGCTTCGTGAACAGACACTCGCCGCGATATAGGCGGTCGATAACCTCAACGGCCTCCGATAGTGCCGGTGTCCGAAAGGCCCTGCCTGACCCGTTCATGTAGTCCCGGAACTGACCGAAGCGTTCTTTTTCCGCATTATCCGCATCCATCAGGCTGCAAAGGCCATAGGGGATGTCGGCCATAGCTTTGATCGTCTCGTCCAACTCGATGCAGGTGCGTTCCCGCAGCAGCGAGAACGGGCGCCGCAAAAGTGTTGTTGTCCACCGCTGCTTCTCAAACACCCGGCGATCCTTCAGGTCGCGTTGGGTGATCAGCCGCTCCAGCTGGCTGGAGGCCGTGTCCAATGTGGTCTGCGTCAGTCGGTAGATGGGCGCAAACTCAAATTTTTCATCGAAAATCAGGATGCGCGGGTGGGCATTCTCGTCCTGGTAGAGAAGGCCGTCCAGCGCATTGCCCTTCCGCAAGAGGTCGAACCGCGCCTGAGAGACACCCAGTACGAACGCCTGCCCAGCCAGCTGACCGAAACGCAGTACGCCGCAGGAAGCCGCGTAGGTGCAATTGTCCCTGGGACACTGGTCGAAAGAGGTGACCTGTGCATTCTTGCAGAACCCTGCCTGCCGACTGGCAGTCGTCCACCCTTGAAGCGGGACGACCAACGTCTCCGGTGCGTCTGGGAAGAAGGCGGTGATGGTATCGCGGATGCTGTTCAGCGACTCGACTTTTTGCAGTACCAGCAGGACGCTGAACACACTGGCCAGCGGGTCGCCCTTGATCTGAAGTTCACAGGCCGCCAGCAGGAACGCCGAAATCCACGTTGATTTTCCTGAACCAGCCCGTGCCGGGCACACCAGCGGCTTGCGGTCAGCGACACCCTTAAGAACACTCTTTGTGATCTTCCGCCAGTAGTCGAAGTCGACAGACGCGCCGCGCTGATGGCACAACTCACGAATGTAGTACATGACCCTGTCAGCGACGAAGGTAGTCTGCGCGGCGGTAAGTCTGTTGAAAGACTTCGGCAGTTCGGTCTGCCTGCGGCGCAGAGGTGCAGGTCGTAGCGACTGCGGCAGCTGCTCGGTCACAGCCAAATCGGTGTAAGGATGTGCAGCATCATTTCCCGCAAGGGGTGCTATCCCGTTCGCCGTGGTTTGCGTCGTTTCCATTTCAGCCGCATCATGCGCGTATTCCTCGTTTTTCATTGTTATTCACCGCCTTTCTCGCGTAAATCGTTCGTGTTTTTCGCATTGTTTCCGGCAAGAGCTCCGGCAATTGGCTTTGCCGGGGGCGAGGCGTTTTGCCCCGCCTTTTGCCCGGTTTCCTGCAGTAATCTGGCCGGTATCGCCACCACATAGGTACTGTCCCGGGTGCCGTTTCCCAGTAAATCGTACCGATAGCGATATCCGGAAGCCGGTAGCTTGATGACCCCGGCCTGTCCCAGCAGCTTCTGTAACTCGGCAGCCCATCTGTCATTTTGAAGGAAAGAAGCGTCAATAGTACTGTCGGCCTTGACAGCTTTGGCATACCATGTCATCCACACCTTCTCCTCCATGACCAGATACTCCTCACCGCCGATTTGTCGCCAAGTGGCGGCAACCTTACCGCGCTGGGGGCGGGCGTAGGGCTTCCCCAGCGGAACAATCTGGTCAGGGTGGTCGATGAGCAATTTTAACTTTTCAAGGAATACGTCCGCATCCTCAGCCCGGCGGGGTGCCGTTGGGGGAGGTAGCAAAACTGGGTCAAAGATATCCCGTAGGCGTTGCCGGTAGCCATCCGCCACATCAGGCGGCAGCCATTGGCGATCACCGGTCAGCGCCACGAAGTCCAGCAGCGCCTGATAGGCCACCGCCCGGCAGAGAGCCTTCGACTCGTAGGCAAAGGTCCGGAAGCGACCACCCGGGTTTCCAAGCTGATCATGTGCACGGCGGATAACATCCTGCGCCCAGTCATCTCTGCTTGTCCCCCACCACCAGCCCAAAAGCCACGCCGCCTGCGGTGATTTGGCGATGACTTTCTCAAGAAGATCGTCATCCCAGGCAGTCAGGCTGTATGTCGGAACGCTTGCCGCACCCCAGCCGTTGGCAGACAGGGTGCTGTTCACAAACACCACCCCAGTCCGGGAAAGGTCATCACCGAACTTGCCCCAGGTGGTATCCCGGCCATGCAGAACCAGCAGCATGGTGTCTTCAGGCGGAAGTGGAAGCCAGATGGATTTCAATTTGTCCACCCGGATCTTGACCCGTGAGATGTCCACCAAGCTGAGGGGCTTGTTCAGGTCGACCATACGCTTTCGCCGAAAGAAAAAGCGCTTGTCTTTCCAGCGCTTCCGCGGTAAAATCGACTTGATCAGACGTTTCATCACTTGTTCCAACTGCGGTGGCCCACGGAAGGCCACGCAGGGCCGCAGAGATGGCTCACACTGTTTCAGGTCTGCAGCACACAGGCCCATCAGCAACGTTGCCAGCAGCATCGCACCAACTTCCACGTCAAGAAACACGTCCAGCAGTGACAGCAGTGCTTCCGCACCTTGACAGCAGTCCGTCTCCGTGGGCGCGTGCTTGCCGTCATCGTTGTGAATTTTCCGCCATGCCGGTGGCTGATCCGCTTCTGCGCAGACGGTTTTTACATCAGCAGTTTTCAATAATTTTTTCTGCTGCTTTTGCCGGCCGTTTTCTGTAAAATACCGGTAATTGGGTATCTTTCGCCGCCAGAAATCGTCCGGAAGCGGGATGTACCGGCCGTCCTCCTCGGTGAGGAAGATGGGCTGGCCTGAGTCAGTTAAAACGCGAATAATTTCCATTTTTACCTCCTGCATATTTTGCCAAAGCGCGCTTTGCAGGAGGTATCCTACCATCAATAGCCCACCTTCGCTGACCAGTTGGCGGGTGTAAAAACGCTATCTTAAAACCGCAAAATCCCTTTTGCCATAAGGCTTTGCACTGGTTTTTACCTACTTTCCTTTGAGAATTTTTGGGGAGGTTATTTGTGATGGACTTTTCAATTCTGCTCGACAATGTACGCCCTATCGGGCAAGGCTTTCTCCCAAAAGAGAAATCTACTCCCTTTTCTGAAAAAGCATCTACTTCCCCACTTCACAAGGAAATGGATGCATATCGAACTGAAATTCAGTCCAAAATTCTGAATATGCTGGGCAGCGAGGCCACTCACGATGAATCCAGGTTCATCTGTAAAGCTGCTTTGATTGCCGAATGTAGTACGCATAGCCCCAATGTACTTGACAAAAGAGGTGTACTGATTCCGCTTCTCTGTGATCAGGACGTGCTTTGCTCCCTGCAATACCAGGACTATGCATCCACACACGGCGAATACCTGGCAGAACGAAAAGCATATCTGAATGACAGGCAAAATCCGACACTGTATGACGTTGCCCCGCCGGAAATGCGCGATGCCTATCGGTTCCTTTCAGAAGCCTTGCATAAAAAGGCCATAGAGCATGCGCGAGCTGACGGCACCTCTTCCGCAACCGTTGCCAGTGTTCTGGGCAATATTCAGTCAGAGGTAACATTTGCCTATGCCGAAGGGGATGCCCCTCCGCAAACGTATAAGTCCGCAATAGCGGACATTCTCGGCAAGGATGATCCTGCCGCCCTGCAGTATCTGGCCTCTATGAGCGAAGAGGATTGCCGCTTTTTTGCGGAAGTCATATTTCGCCGTTATGTCAGTTTCATCAGGACAGATGAGATGATCGAAGATGCCAATGCCCACTTTCGGCAAAAATACTACATGTGGCAATATGACCGTCTTAAGGAGCGTAAGCACCTGAGGTCGCAGATAGATGAATTATGGGCTCTTGCAGAAAAGCCATATCAAGCAGGACTTGAGCGCACTTTGGCTTCCATTGCAAGGAGGCTGATGGGGGAGGCAAAAGAGTATCTTCTTACCGCCGAAGATGAAGATTATGCATACGATAGTGACTCCATAGCGGCATTGCTCCAAACCTCTGTAAATGAATACACACATGTGATGAGTGGCCGCAGGGTTGATGTGCCTTACAGCTATATAAGCGCCATGCTGGATGAATGCGACATATACGCAAATCCATTTTTGGCTCTCTGCATTCTCGCCGATGTGCGATATGGCGGCAGGCTGCCAACCGAAATCACGGCTGATACGCTTTTGACTGTACTCAGCAAATTCCACAAAGCGACTGCCGCTCAGCGTATTGCGGCGATACGATTTCTGGAAAAGATCACGCAGGTCTTGGCCGTAGATAATACACATTGCAGGGAAGCATGGACATACCTATCCATTACCCTTGGTCGCTCCATTGCGTCCCAAGAAGAGGCTGCAGAGTGGGAATACGTACTTGCCACTGACTTTATTGCGGGCGATGATCTCCCGTTGATCCGGCTCAATATGCTGCTCTGGTCGGCAACTGACAAGTGCCTCACTATTCAGGAGGAGCGCTTGTATAGCTATCGTCGAGGTTCTGTTTTGCAAAGGGGCGGGTATGCAAGATTTCTTCAAGATCACTCTGACGCAGTAGATGAGATAGTACGGCGTATTACGCAGAACAGGCAGACCTGGAACATCTCCCTGCTGACTTATCAGAAGATGTGGGCTTCCCCGTATACAAACAAATCGTCTGTCGAAGGGCTATGCGAAAAAAGCGTGTCTCTTATCAGATGGTCGTCTGTTAACCGTAAATACGACATCCCCGCATTTTGCAAAGGTATTATCAAAAAAGGACGTGATTATGAGCCTACATTGCTGGAGTTAAAGTCTCTGCTGACAGAGCATGCCATGCGCCAGGTTTTAAATGATGATGCGCGGCAGACACTGAAAGCCGCGATCAGCACAATGTTGAATAGGTGTTTCTGGCTTAAGGGCAAAATCCTCCAGGGGTAAAACATCCATGCATATACCTTTTATAAGATTTATCCCCTTCGAGGTGTTCTTGTCCAGCTGACCGAACAAGAACAGAAAAAGGATGGCCCGTATTAAGCACAAGGTGCTTGTTAAGCGGGTCAGACTGCATGCTGTTCTTGTGAGTATACGGGGAAACTTTTTCTGTAATTGTGAGGGAAGCTGAGAATGAATACGGAGCTTCCCAACGCCCAAAAGGGACTAAAAGAACACAAAAACATTACCCCGGTAAGGGGCATATCGCCCTACCGGGGTAATGCTCTGCTTTCACACCCCCGGTTCCTCCACCGGTACGCAGAGGATCTGACCGTTGACGTTGACGAAGAATTCCGGCTTGGCAAAACGTCTGAGCCAGTAGGCAACCTGCTCGTCCGTCAGAGACGTGAAGTTCTCGCTGTCTGCCGGTGCGCCACAGACGAAGAATGTTCCGGCGATGGCATCATAGATTTCTCCATCCTCATCCCGCAGAGCCCGGTTCAGCGGCAGCCCCAGCAGTTTGCCCTCCTCGTTGCAGATCAGGGCTGCGTCTCGTCCTCCGGGTTCGTACACAGCTTGAATAAGACCGCCAACAGCACGCTGCGTACTTGCAAGGCTATCTTCCAATTCCATTTCACAGGCTTTCCTCCCAACTTCTACCATTACTACTCGCATTTTTTATACCTCCCCGCAGCACATGATCTCCTCTATCTCCTCCGGGCAAAGGCCGTAGCTAAGGAACACGTCTATGTCGTGGGGTGTGTAGCCGTAGGCGGACGCTACGGATTTCAGATCATTGATGTACTCGTCCTGCCCAGCGTACACGTCCCAATACGGCCAGCTGAAATGCGCCGTGCCGTCCCACAGGTTGCGGGTATCGAAGCGTTCAACGGTGTACTGCCCCTGCCGGTCTATCCGCAACATATCCCCCTCCCGGAGCATCACCTCAAAGGGCTGTTCCTTGCGCGGCATGCCCTTTTTCAGTCCCTTCTTGAGTATCTGCTCCGTGCTGGCGTAGACGTACAGGCTCATGCGTGGAAAGTGGTACAGCGTCAGCGGATTGTTACCCTTGATGATGTAGAGGTTGTCCCTACTGTCCAAAACAGACAGCGTCAGCGTACCTCTGAGGGGCTCTACGGTGCTGCGGATGCTCCGGAAGCTCAGATTGTCCTGCTGTGCCAGTAACTGCACGGCCACATAGCTGTCTGTCTCGATTCGGGTAGGGGGCAGGTTCTTGTCCTTGCGGAGCGTCAGGTCATTGTACAGCACACCGTTGTGCGCCAGCGCAAAGGGGATACCCGCTGTGCCCTCAAAGGGGTGGTTGTTGTAGTTGTGCTTCTCATCGCCCTGCGTGGTCATGCGCGTATGTCCCATAATGCAGGCAGCATCATCGGGCAGCTTGAACCGCATCAGGTGCGCGGGATAGGGGCGCTTGTAGACAGTCAGATGACCGTTGTGGTTATAGGCAATGCCGGTGGCATCCGTTCCTCTGTCTTCACTGGCAACGGCCAACGCGGAAACAAGCCGCTTCTTCTGTGCGGCGGTCAGACTATGGCCGTAATCATAAATTCCAAAAAGGCAGCACATCAGACTTCCCCCTCCACTTCCACGGGCTCATTGATATAGAGATTGCGCTCCTTCAGGTACTGCACCAGCTCTGGCTCTTTGATGGCACTGACGAAGCTGCTCCAGGACAGGTCGTGCAGCTCATCGTCGGACATAAAAATCGCCGCATCGCAGATATGATCCACCATCTGCAATGTGGCGATAAGTGTATCCAGTTTCAACGTACCCCGGAACATACGAAATTCAATGGTGTCCGCGTTGGTGAGGTTGACGCAGGTGTAGCGGCTGCCGTGGCCTTTCTTGACGTGTTCCAGCATCTCACCGGGTCGGTCGCGGTAGCCGTAGCGGGCTGCCCACTGCTCCAACTGCCGCTGGGTGCGGCGGGAGAAGCGCAGCAGCTCCGCCCAGTGCCGCTCCACGAAGTACAGCACCCGGGCCACGGCGTTATCCTGTGCGTCCAGCGTGTCGCCGAAGGCACGGCGGGACACATGGACGTGCAATCCGCAGGTACCCGCCTGATGGGACAGGTAGCCCAAGTCGATGGCCTCGGCCAGCACCTCCGGCCACGGCATTTCGTGGAGCTGGTACTCCAGCGACATAGGGTGGGTGACGAGCTCGAAGCCGTCATCCAGCGAGCCGTCATGCTTACAGTAGGCCAGCGTTTCCCGGCGGTTGGCGATGGCCAGCAAGGTCGAAGCGCTGCTGTCGTCCTCTCCAGCGTCGTCGATCTCCAGCTCCACGCCGAAGTAGCGGGGGGCGTCTCCGTAGAAGATGGGGCGGGGCTTGAAGTAGTAGTCGTGGATCGGGCTGTTCTCGATGGTAGAGCAGCAATCGGCACAGTAGGGATCGTCGTTGTCCAGCGGGTGCCAGCAGTTGTCGGTGTGAACGGCGTGGCCGCAGCGGACACATCGGGTGTAGTCCCGGTCGTAGCATTCGGGACAGATGGGGAAGTCATCATTCTCACTGCGGTTGTGGGTGCGCAGGAAGCGGCTGCCGCAGTCATTGCAGACAAGGGTCAAATCATCCAGACAGTCCTCACAGTAGAGCCGTCCGTTGAACTCGGTAAGCTCTTCTTCGGCGGTGCCACAGTGGGCACAGGTGCGGGGTTCAATCATGGCAAAATTCCTCCAAAATACAGAAATAGGCCCCCGGGAATTACCCGGAGGCCTTCACTTATATATTACATATTTGGAGTTCCCTGTCAAAGCGGAAACGTAGGGTTCTTCTCCCAGTATCACTCATCAAAAAGCAAGAACTTATACGGTTGCACATCCAGCACTTCCGCAATGCCAAACAGCGTATCCAACGAGATCGCTTTGTTGATATTGGGCGCTTCTACATGTCCGATAAAGGCCGGACTTCGCCCAAGCTCCTCGGCAAGCTGCTCTTGCGTCAGCCCCCGCAGCTTACGATAATAGGCAATTTTCAATCCCAACTGTAAATATTTGTCAGCGTACTTCTCTTTCATTAGCATCAACTCCCGATAATATGGTATCGGAAATGCAAAGCAATTGACATGAGCTTTCAATTATAGTATTATATTTATCAGATATAATTATGTGTTCTGTAGCGCACAATTCTTTTGCGAAAAGTAACTATTCAAGTTTTAATACAAATGGGGTGATATTTTGAGTTATCCTATATTCGAACAACAATCTGGCGAAGTATCCCATACTGCGGTAGCGATGGTCTATAACGAAACAAATCAGCTTGCGACAAGACTAATAGGTTCCTATATGAGCGAGTTAGATTCGTTATATAGTGATTTGGATACGTTTATCCGAAATGCAGACGATGATGTGGAATCTATATTTGATGCTTTGGATCAACAATTTTGCGAGTTTCTGCGTGGGCAGCACATATATCAGTACGACGAAGATGATATAGCTGATTATACCCGCGGAGAAGATTCTGTATGGCAGCGATTTATAACTATCGTCATTGAAGAAAGGGATGCAATTGATGGAAAGGAAGCCAGCGAGCGTGCCTATAGAAGTGCCCGGAAGGACGGCAGAGGTCGTGTTGTGGGCGGTGGATTTGGCTTTTCCGGAGCAGTAAAGGGAATGGCTGCAGCGGGAGCCATCAACATGACCACCGGCCTTTTTCACGGGATTGCCAATGCTGTCGGCAACGCTGCCAGTGCAGCGGAAGCTGCTCGAAATAAGCGGTCGCTCTTTAAGGACGGAGAAATGCGTCAAGCACTTCAAAAGAGCCTTTGGGTTGACTGCGAAAATATGCTTGCTGGATTTGTCAGGCTTTGGAATCGGTTGGGTATAGGGCTGATGCCATGGTATTCTTCCGACGATCTGCGACAGGCAGAAAACATTCAGCGTGCAGTGCAGCAAGGGAAGGTGCCGTCTAACCAGCTGGAACAGGCTCTTACACAGATGCTGCGAACATACCCTCTCGATTTATCGTTATACGTCACAGCGGCAGATTTTTTGCCCGAACGAGAAGCCGATATATTCAGCGCGGCTGCCGAGTATGGCATTGATATGTATGCCCGAAAACAGCGGTTTGAGGAAACTGCTCTGACCTGCGCTAGGAATCTTGCCGAATCGGATGTGTTTTCCCAATATCATGAACATATCGGATATAACTTTCAAGAAACTATAGAATATATAGCGTGGCTATATCGATCCAAGTTTAATAGCAATTTCGCTGTACTATCCTCAGAAAATCTATCCTCTTATGACAGTCAATTGCGCAGTGCGCATAATAGTTTCGCAGAGTGCAGCCCTGGGGAAGAACCTGTCTGCTTCATGCTTTCGGGCAACAAGTGCGGAATACTTCTTACCGATAGCCATATTTACCTGCGAGGGACCTATCCGCAAGCAAAGCAGAAAGAGATGGATTATGGCTGTTTCCAGCAAATAGAACTCATCCGGCTTGATGGCGGAAGCTATATTCAGATCAATAATGATACGGCAGTTAAGGTCCCAGATGGAACTGAAGGCTGGATCGTAACCGATGTGGTAAAGTTTTTTGCTTCTTACTTTGGCTTCATGACTTATGCACGGCTTAAACAAGGCGAGACACCGACAGATGCCGTCCTTCGATATACCGGCATCACAGAAGCGCAATTGGAAAGTGGCATCGAGTTTGCACCGATTGAAGACAGCGGGTTCCTCATGCCCGCAGGTTCTTCAGAAAAGGTATACTGCTTTAATTGCGGCGCAGAAAATGACGCAGGTTCAAAGTTCTGCATGGAATGTGGAACGGAATTATAAATATAAAAATATGATAGGAGAGGTACATTATGGCAAAAGTGTTTGGAAAGTGTCCGTTTTGCGGCGAGGTGATCCCGGTCAACGATGAAAAGGACACCGGCTTTTGCGGCAAATGCGGCAAACAAATCAGTGTACAGCAGAGCATTCAAATTTTGCAGGAATTGGGTGGTGAGCCGGCAAGAACCTCTGCCGCACAGACACAGGAGACTCCCCGCGTTCGCACAAAGGCTATAGATCCCGGTAAACAGATTCAAGATATGTTCCAGCTTTGCGGGAGCGAAGATGACTTTCTTAATCTACGCGGGCAAATTTTAGCAATGGATATTTCCGATCATGAGAAAGCAAGCCTATTGGAGGCGCTGGATGTAGCCACGCGGCAACGACTTTCAAATGTGCTGGAAAAAGCGCAAGCTTACGAGGAAGCACAGGCCTCCCCGCGGAGTACGATTACGGGTGCTATTTGCTTGGTCATAATCGGCGCACTTTGCAGCTATTTCTTTTCTGTACGCTGGCCTATAATCGTAGGTGCAGCCATTGCAGTTTTAGGTGTTATCAGCAACTTTGCGGAGCGAAGCAATAGCAGCAAAAATAAGGAAAATGAGCAAGCCGCAGCGCTGATTGCTGCATATCGGCAAAAGGGATATAAACTGTGATGCCTTTGCACACAAATTTTCACTTTTCCCGTTTGTTTAATCGAATGGCAGGGCTATGAGAATAAACCATAGCCCTGCCATTCAATATGCAGGCTTCGGTGTCTTACTGTATCACTCCATCTCGCTCCGCAGGAACGCTTCCAGATACGCCTTGCTCACCCTCCATTCTCTTCCGATCTTCAGCGCAGGTATCAGCTGCTGTGCAATCATTTTTCGTACCTGCTGCTTTGTGGTCTTCAGCAGCGCGGCAGTTTCGGATACGGTCAGCAGTTCAGTCACGCCCATGGGTCGTCACCCTTTCGACCACCTACGTCTTTCTTGTCTTCGTAGTACAAAAAATTATGCAGCTTTCGAACATCAAACCGGGTCAAGCCCCAGTCTCCCACTTCGTTCTTCTGTGGGCTGATGCCATATTGTCCACACTTCTCTTTCAGCTTGTCCTTGTCGATTTTGAACAGACTGCAGACACTTTTCAGTGTGTGGAATTCTTCCAAGCTATTATAATCGATGTAAGGAACCAACATGGTTTACCTCCTTCTGGCGTGAAATAAAATTTGCGCTTGCCGACATATTTCGCCGTGCGCAGCTCACGCCTAATTATAATAATGTTAGGTAATTCACTTTATAATTGCGCAAAAAACGGACTGCATAGGATAAGAACAGATGCAAATCCACGAGCAGGAGCACATGATTTCGCTATCAAATTTTCAGGAAAAGTTTTCCCTTATTTTTTCCCTTGAAGGAGAAAAAGCGTCCCAGAAGCAATAACACAGGTAAGCACCAGAAGTGGCTGTATTCCGCATACTAAGCACCCGAATCGTAACAAATGCGCCACAGCAATACATACCTCGGGCAATTCAAATCCGGGTGTCACCTCCAAACAAAGCTCCCGAAACACAGGTGTTTCGGGAGCTTTTTCATGCCCGAAAACAGGTTTTAGCCTTATTTTTAGCCTTATTGGGTCAACCGACGGAAACTGTACGGATAAAACGCTCCATGCGGTCGGCACTTTCGCGCTTCATCTGGTCGGTCACATGACCGTATACGTCCAGCGTAAAGGCCGCTGTGGCGTGGCCCAGATTACCCTGCACTGTCTTGATGTCGTCGCCGGCGCGGATCGCGGCGACTGCGTAGGAGTGACGCAGGTCGTGGAAACGGGCATTGGGACAACCGATGGCCGCAACAATGCGCTTGTACTCGCGGTAGACTGTCGGCTTCGTCAGGTGCGTCCCGAACTCGTTGGTAAAGACCAGACCCTCCGGATTTTGCCAGTCGCTGCCCAGCAAGAGCTTCTGCTGCATTTGCCATCGGCGCTGCTGCTGCAACCGGGCAAGGACAGTCTGTGCCGCGGCGATGGTACGGCTTCGGCCATTCTTTGGAGAAACAAGCTCATAGCCCTTGCTCCCCTTGTCTTGATGCAGCTGCATTTGCTTTTCCACAGAGATGATACCTGTATGAAAGTCGATGCAGTCCCACGTCAGACCCAATACCTCGCCCTCACGCATACCGGTGAACAGCGTCAGGATAAACAGTGTTTCAAAGCGGTTTCCCTGTATAGCGGTCAGAAATGCGGTGATCTGCGCGTCATCAAAAGGCTTGATCTTCTTACGCTCTATCCGCGGCAGGATACAGGCATCGGCAGGGTTGTATCGCAGATAGCCGATCAGTACCGCTTGTTGAAGCGCTTTGTGGAGAACGCCATGGACATTCTTTACCGTTTTCGCGGAAAGACCTTCCGGATTTTGCTCGGACGGCTCTCCCATCGCGTTGTAAAATGCCTGTATCATCGGTGCGTTCAATGCCTCCAACCGCACCGCTCCCAGCGCAGGCAGAATGTGCAGCTTGATATCGGATTTGTAGATGTGTGCCGTTCTGGGTTTCACGCCGCCCAAGTAGGTCTTTGACCATATCTCCAGCCATTGTGCCAATGTCAGCTTGCACGGCGCATGATACACACCGTTATCAATATCCAGCGTTACCTGCTTCAGCTTCTGCGCCACTTCCTTCTGCGTTTTTCCGGTGATGCTGCGCTGGATCTGCTTGCCTGTGCCGGGGTCGAAGCCCTCCGTGTAGCGGCCCTGCCAGTAGGTATAGGTTTTTCCGTTCCTTGTTGTTGTGATCTTTCTGATGGAACCGGCGCCGCCGGCTCCTTTTCCTGTTTTTGTACGCGGCATATACGCTCCTTTCCGCCGCGCGGAATGTACCACCTCCATGATATATTCCGCGCGGCTGTTGTGCAAGTTTAATTTCTGCGACGAAGAGGTCTACTTCCGCAGAAACTCCAGCAGGGCTTCTCTCGGAATGCGGATCTGCCTACCGATACGAACGCTTCGTATCTGGCCGCTGCGGATCAGCTCATAGGCGGTGTTGCGGCCGATGCCAAGGATGGGCATCAAGTTCTCTACCCGCAGGATCATGGGGAGGTCGTTTAGATCACGATACTTATTCTCCACGGGCAGAACCTCCCTTCACGGACGCCAGATAGATGTCCGTCACGTCCGGACGCTCATGTCCCAGCAGGCGGGATACGGTAAAATGGGCGTCCAACGGCGTCATGCCGCCGCTGACGAGAGATGTATACTTTTCGGCGGCGTAGGTGTGCCGCAGCCCATGGAAGGTAATGCGCCTGTCCGGTGCGGCGGGGTTGCAGATGGCATCACGGTGGCGGAGGATAAACTGCTGCATACCGTTGATGGCCCGGTCAGTGGGAACGCCGTCCGGCACCAGCAGCTTGTGGCCACGTTCCGTTTTCTCCAGCAGCCTTTGTAGCATCATCGTGATGCGGTCGTCCTCGATGGGGACGATACGCACCTTGCCGCCCTTGCCCTTTACGGTGAGGGCATTTTCACGCAGGGCACGCTCCGCCGCAGCGGTGTCCATACGGAAACACTCGTGGATGCGCAGACCGGCATAGCGAGCCAGATACAGGGCGAGGATGTAGTCCTCTCGCTCCTCCGCCATGGCGCGGCCGATCAGCTTGCCGAACTCCGAGTTCGTCCATGTGCGATCCTGCTGCCCAAAGAGGCGGCGCTCCAACGCAACGCCCAGTTCTTCGTTGTCCGGCAGCGTATAACGTGGATGAGACATCTTGTCATGGAAGAAGCGGATGGCGGAGAGGTCGGTCTTGACGGTGCTGGCGGACTTGCCCTGCGCCTGCAAATAGAGGACATAGCTCACCAGATGCTTGCCGCTGATGTTCTCCAGCTTTTGCAGATGGTAGTGGGCGGCAAGGTAAGCGCAGAACCGCTTGACCGCCTCATAGTAGCGATCCTTCGTGCGGAAGCTGCCCTGTCGGTTGTGCCGTGCCAGCTTGTCCAACTGGGTAACGAGGGTATGGTAAATACCTTTTGTGGTCATATAAAGAAATCTCCTTGTAATCGTAGTTGTGTTCAGATGGACGCACTTCACCTGTTGGCAAGGAGAGTCGTTTCCGGCGCATCTCCGCAGAAAGAATAGACTGCCGCAGGCGGAAAGCCTTGGTATTGCGTGGTTTTTGAGGCTTGCCTGTGCGTCTGTCTCTCTTTCCTTGTGCTGGGTCAGTACGCTGCCACATGGGGCAAATATGCCCTGCTCCGATGGAGCGGTGGCGGACACCATGCCGCTGAACTCGGCTGCGGAAGGCTCCGCCGGTGTCCTGTGATCCGCCCGGTGACGGATCGGGGGATGCGCGATACCCCGTATGACCGGCGCCGCACTCTGACTGCGGCATACAGGGCGG
>OIZS01000394.1_pt1 | contig 18925 bp, 9 predicted proteins | sample 1588641 | NCBI WGS metagenome assembly OIZS01 (sample SAMN03283240) | human gut metagenome | biome: human-associated habitat; material: feces | host: Homo sapiens | place: Peru | collected 2012
CCACTATGCAAGCCACCACAAACAGGATGCCTCCGCCGTGGAAGAGGAGTCGCACGTTGATGAGCATGCCCACGCCGATGAGGAAATAGGGGATAAACAGTGCGTTGCCTATGAACTCGATGCGGTTCATCAAAGGCGAGAGTTGCGGTATGTAGCGGTTCATCACCAGACCGGCGAAGAACGCGCCGAAGATGCCTTCCAAGCCGACAAGCTCCGACAGCGCGGCGCAGAGGAAGAGCACGGCCATTACAAAGATAAACTGCATCACCGCGTCGCTGTAGCGGCGGAACCATCGTGTCAGGCGTGGGATGGTGAGAAGTATGCCCACCGCGTATATGGCGAGCTTGCCAACGAACCACAGCCAGAACAACACGTCGCTCTTGCCTTCATTGGAAGCCACCAACGCGGCGAGCACCACGAGGGCAAGGAAGAGGCTCACCATCGTGGAACCCACCGACAGCGTGACGCTCTTCTGCTGCTGTATGCCATATCGAGAGACGATGGGGTAGGAGACAAGCGTGTTTGATGCCATGACGCAAGCCAGCAACAGGGCTGCGATGGGCGCATAACCGAGGATGTCGATGCCCATCAGCCATGTCAGGAAGAATGGGCAGCCGAAGGTGAGCAACCCGAAGGTCAGTGTTCGCCACTTGTTCTTGCGAAGGTCTTCCATGTCCATCTCCAAGGAGGCGAGGAACATGATGTAATAGAGTCCCACCCTGCCGAAGAGCTCAAAGCTGGAATCCCTCACGAGGACGTTGAGGCCATACTTGCCAATGGCTACGCCGGCGAGGACCATGCCTATGAGGTGGGGTATGCGCAGCTTGCCCATGATGACAGGGGCAAGGAGAATGATGATGAGCACCACGAAAAACACCAGCGTGGGGTCGGTGATGGGAAAATATGAGGCAAAAGTTGCCATTTGTTATCTTTGTTTCCTATTTTAGTGGCAAAGTTACTCATATTTTCGCATATTTGTTGTAATTTTGCCCCAAAGGTTTCAATTATTACACAATTATGAGAGTAGCTATTGTAGGCGCAAGCGGTGCCGTGGGACAAGAGTTCCTGCGCATCCTTGCAGAGAGAGAGTTCCCCATCGATGACCTTCTGCTTTTCGGCTCCAAGCGCAGCGCGGGCAGGCAATACACCTTCCGCGGCAAGGCTTATACCGTGAAGGAGTTGCAGCACAACGATGACTTCAAGGACGTGGACATCGCTTTTGTCTCAGCCGGTGGCGGTACGTCGGCGGAGTTTGCGGAGACCATAACGAAACATGGCGCGGTGATGATAGACAACAGCTCGCAGTGGCGCATGGATCCGCAGGTGCCGCTCGTGGTGCCTGAGATAAACCCAGAGGATGCGTTGGACCGCCCGAAGGGAATCATCGCAAACCCTAACTGCACTACCATAATGATGGTTGTGGTGCTGAACCCGATAGACAAGCTCAGTCATATCAAGAAGATTCACGTGTCTTCCTATCAGAGCGCGTCGGGTGCCGGAGCGGCGGCCATGAAGGAGCTGGAGCAGCAATACAAGGAGATGGTGGAGACGGGCCACGTCAGCACCGTGGAGAAATTCCCTCACCAGTTGGCTTACAACGTCATTCCGCAAATCGACAAGATGACGCCCAACGACTATACCAAGGAGGAGATGAAGATGTATAATGAGACCCGGAAGATAATGCATTCCGACGTTCGCACGTCAGCCACCTGCGTGCGCGTGTCATCGCTTCGTTCCCACTCAGAGAGCGTGTGGTTTGAGACAGAGAAGCCGTTGGAGGTCAAGGACATCCAAGAGGCTCTGAAGAGCGCGCCGGGCGTGACTCTCGTGCAGGATCCCGACGACCAGTATGTCTACCCCATGCCATTGGAGAGCGCGGGCAAGGACGACGTCTACGTGGGACGCGTGCGCAAGGACTTGGCCGACGACAACGGTTGCACGCTGTGGCTCACGGGCGACCAGATACGCAAGGGCGCGGCGCTCAACGCCGTGCAGATTGCCGAATACCTCATCAAGGTGGGCAACGTGAAATAAGTAACAATGTCTTAAACGACGCGAATCTCATCGGGCGCATGATAATAATGGGCGCGGTGGGGTTCGCTTTTTTAATATAACACGAAAAATGAAGAAAAAGACTTTTCTTTTGGGGCTCTTGCTGTGCGCCACGGGTGCGTTCGCACAGGGCAACCTTTCCTCGGGCATTGACCTGAAGAACCTCGACACCTCGGTGAAGCCGGGCGACGACTTCTACCACTATGCCGCGGGAGGATGGCTCAAGTCGCACCCGCTCGACGCTGAGCATGTGCAGAACGGTGCCTTCACCGACTTGTACGAGCAGAGCCAGAAACGCATCCAGGACATCATTCTCGACTTTGCCTCAAAACCGCAAAAGCAAGGCACGCTGGGGCAGAAGATAGGCTCTCTTTACAACCTCTTGATGGACTCCGTTCGCCTGAACCGTGAGGGATGGAGACCCATCAAGCCTACGCTCGACAAGATAGCGGCAATAAAGAACCGCAAGGAATACCAGCTGGTGTGCGCGCAGCTCGACCGCAACGGTGAGTCGACGATGATGTTCGGCATTGGCGCGGGGGCCGACCAAAAAGACTCTGAGTGGAACCTTGTGGCCGTGGGGCAGGGCGGACTCGGACTTGGCGAGCGCGACTATTATCTCTCCGATGACGCGCAAAACAAGCGCGTGCTGGAGGCTTACAAGCAATACCTGAAAAAGCTGTTCACGTTGACCGGGGCCGACGAGGCCACGGCGGAGAAGAAGACGCAGGCCGTCATAGCCATTGAGACGGAGATTGCCAAGGCAAGCTACGACAAGGTGAAACAGCGCGACATCGACGCCAACTATCATAAGATGACATACACGAAGCTCATCAGCGACTTCCCCGGCATCGACTGGGGCAACGTGTTCCTCGCCTCTGGCTTCCCGGCTTTCGATTATGTTGACGTTGGCCAGCCTGAGCCTATACACGCCGTAGAGAAGATTCTCGCCGAAACGCCTCTTGATGACCTCAAGACCTATGCTGAGGCCAAGGTCATCAGTGGTGCCACCAGCAAGCTCAGCGACGACTTCCGCAAGGCTTCGTTCGAGCTCAGGAAGGCCATGGTCGGCTCAAAGCAAGACCAGCCGCGATGGAAACGCGCCGTGGCCGTGGTGAGCGACAGGTTGGGCGAGGCGATAGGCAAGATGTACGTGGAGAGGTATTTCCCCGAGTCGAGCAAGAAACGCATGCTTGAACTCGTGCACAACCTGCAGACGGCTCTCGCACAGCGAATCGATGAGGCCACGTGGATGGGAGATGCCACGAAGGCGCAGGCTAAGGACAAGCTGTCCAACTTCATCGTCAAGATTGGCTATCCCGACAAGTGGAAAAACTACGACGGCTTGCAGGTCAACGACAGCCTTTCGCTCTACGAGAACCTGTGCAACATCTCTCGCTGGGCCACCGATGAGTATATAGCCAAGCGCGTGAACAAGAAGGTGGACAAGACGTTGTGGCAGATGACCCCACAGACCATCAACGCCTATTACGACCCGTCGACAAACGAGATTTGCTTCCCCGCGGCCATACTGCAGCCGCCATTCTTCGACCCTAATGCTGACGATGCCGTCAACTACGGTGCCATTGGCGGCGTGATTGGCCATGAGATGAGCCACGGCTTCGACGATCAAGGCTCACAATTCGACAAGTACGGAAACCAACGCAACTGGTGGACGGCGCAAGACAAGAAAAATTTCGACGCTCGCACGAAGGTGCTTGCCGACTGGTTCTCCTCTTTCGATGTCCTGCCTGGCATGAAGGTTAACGGCAAGCAGACCCTTGGCGAGAACATTGGCGACAACGGCGGCTTGAACATAGCTTTCCGTGCCTTGCAGAACTCCATGAAGGAGCATCCGTTGACCGTGAAGGATGGTTTCACGCCTGAGCAGCGCTTCTTCCTCGCTTGGGGACGCGTGTGGGCTTCAAACATGACCGACGAGGTGGTGAAATATCTCCTCACCGTCGATGTCCACTCTCCAAACTACGCTCGCGTTAATGCCGCCCTGCCCATGATAGACGCATGGTATAAGGCCTTCAACGTGAAGAAGGGCGACAAGATGTTCGTGCCAAAGAACAAGCGTGCCCACGTGTGGTAAGCTCGTTAGCCAATGACTATTTGGTAATGCCCTAAGTGGCATCCGTATAAACAATTCAGGGAGGGGCAAGCCGGTGGGTTTGCTCCTCCCTGAATTGTTTTAATCCCGATGGTTCGGCTCTGATACCGCAAATCATTAAAGTCATTGTTGCGGAAATAGGCTAAAAACTTTCTCGGAACGAATAAAATCATTAACTTTGCGGAAAACACCACTACTATGGGAAAATATCTTGATCCAAGAGCTGATTTGACATTCAAGAAGGTCTTTGCCGACCATAAGGACTTGATGATTAGCTTCCTCAATGCCCTTCTGCCGTTGCCCGACGACGGGCAGGTGACGAGCATTGAGTATCTGCCGTTTGAGCTCATACCAACCATGCCGTTGAAGAAGGACACCATCGTTGACGTGCGCTGCGAGGACCAGCGGCGGCGGCAATTCATAGTGGAGATGCAGATGATATGGACTGCCGACTTCTTCAAGCGAGTGCTCTTCAACTCCTCCAAGGCATACGTCAAGCAACTAAGGAGCGGTGAGGATTATTCCGACCTCCAGCCGGTCTATTCACTCAACCTCATCAACGAGGCCTTCCTTCACGACACCGATGAGTGGTATCACGACTACGGTCTCATGGAGTTTAAATACCCTGGCCATGTCATCGAGGACATGCACGTGATATTCATAGAGCTTCCTAAGTTCAAGCCCCATTCCTTCACGGAGAAGAAGATGACAGCACTGTGGCTCCGCTTCCTGACCGAGATAGATGAGGACACGAGGATTGCTCCCAAGGAGTTGATGGAGAATCCCGAGACACGCAAGGCCCTCGACATAGTTGAGGAGTCGGCTTACAGTGATGCCCAGATGGCATACTACGACCATTTCTGGGACATGGTTAGCGTTGAGCGCACCCTTCACTCCTCCGTGAGGAGGGAGCGCGAGAAAGGCAAGGCGGAAGGCATTGCCGAGGGCTTTAAACAAGGCATGGAGAAAGGCATGGAGAAAGGTCTAGCCCAGGGCATGGCTCAAGGCGCGCTCGACAATGCCATGGCGAACGCAAAGGTCATGAAGGCCGATGGTATGCCTGTGGCCTTGATAGCCAAATACACCGGTCTTAGCGAGGAGCAAGTGGCAAGGATTTAGAAAGATTGCCTCAATAAAGACAACAAAAGAAGACATATACAAGAAAAGCGCATGGCATTTGAAGCGGAGATAAACGAATATGAGGGCTTGAGACAGAAGTATCAGTCGCAAATCGTTGGAAAAATGGCCAAGGAAGAGTACATTCAATATAATGAGGTTCTCTTCTCTACGCATTCATGTGCCATAGAGGGAAACTCTTTCTCTGTTGACGACACGCGTGAATTGAAGGAGAAAGGATTGGGAATGATTCCCGCAGGAAAGACCCTCTTTGAAGCTTTTGAAATGCTTGACCATTTTGATGCCTTTGAGTATATGACGCGACATGTACGGCAGCCTTTGGATGAAGCTTTATTGAAGGAAATCAACAAGCGAGTGACTTTTCATACGCTTACTTATCGATCCCCAGAAGCTATACCGGGTGAATATACCACTACTGATATGGCCGCGGGAGACACTGTGTTTGGCGATCATGAGGAGCTCATCGCCAGAGTCCCAAGGCTTTTGGAATCAACAGAGGATGCCATTCGTGGTGCGGCTGTACATCCGATGATAATCGCAGCCCGTTTTCATGGCTTCTTCGAATATCTCCATCCTTTCAGGGATGGCAATGGCAGGACAGGACGACTCGTTAGCAATTACATTCTTTTGCGATTTGGTCATCCAATCCTCGTTATCCCTTCTGAGTGCCGTAGGGAATACGTTTCCGCATTGAAAATGATACGTACGGAAGCAACAGATGAACATCTCGTCCACTTCTTCTTTAAAATGGCCATGCGAAGAATGACCGATGAATTGACCCAAAAGAAAGAAAACACCAAGAAATTTGTTTCGTTCCTCTTTTAGGCGTGGAAACTTTCTTCTTTTCCGCTTAAATATTCCAAATACCCTAAAAAGACAAACCGCATGAATCCCCAGGGTGGGTAGTATGCCACATATGGGAGATTCATGCGGTTTAATAAAACCTGTCAAGTCTATGTGCTGTCTTAGCCTTGTATTTACTTTCGTATCACGGTCTTCTTGCCGTTCACGATGTAGATGCCAGTCTTCGTGACACGCTCCACACGACGGCCCTGAAGGTCGTAAATGACATTGGCGGCGTTGTCTTCGGCCTGTACACCATTGATGCTGGAAGGAATGGCGGTATTGATGTCATAGCACCTTGTGTAGCTATCGTTGACAGTGCATTGTGACGGACTGACGCTCGACGCATTTTGCAGGTACTTGCCATAGTTGCCGTCGCCAAACGCGCCTTCGGGGATGATGAAGATGTATTGGGTTGACCTGACCTTTACCATGTCGATAGGTGAATCCCAAACAAGCTTAACAGCATAGTTAATGTTATCGGTGTGTTCGGGGTCTTCCTCGAAATGGCCCTCGCCAACAAGCTTGTTGGCCCAATTCTCCTTAAGCTGTACCTTGACGTTGGGGTTGCCCACAAGACCGCCCTCTGACTGCGCGCGATCTATGTAAACTATAAATTGCGTGAGATAGTCGGCAGGGTATTCCTCTTGGTCTTCTTTTGGTAGTTTGCCCCAGAATTGATAGTGCTTGAAGCCTGACGGCAATGGGTCTGGGGTCGGGTCTGGATCCACCTTGCTCGAAACCTTGAAAGATGCCTTATACTCATTGGAAGTCACCTGCTTGCCATTTTGCGCGAAGCTGAATGCACCCTTTGGTATTACGAGGAAATAAGTTCCGTCTGAGAGACCGCTGAACGAGATGTCGAAGTCCATTGTAGAGTTCTCTACGGCAGATATTGTTGCCGTGGCACCGCTCACCGCGTTGCCTTTGGCATCTGTAACGGCAGGAGACACGCCGGCTTTCAATGCCACGCCATCATCGTGGGTGAAGGTAAGGCGAATGGTCTCGTCGGTATTTGAGATGACTGTCTTGTCGAGCGAGACGTCTATGTCAACACTCTCCAATGCCGGCTTCTCGCTTTCCTCAAAGACAAAGGCGTTGGAGTTCTTGTCGTTGAACATGAGAGCCTGATACGTTGGATCCGTAAGAATCATCTTCAAGGAGAAGTCGAGAAGGTCGAAAGCCGATACCGCCTGACTTGTCACGGGATCCGTGCCCAGACTGCCATAAACACTGAACATGCCTAAAGTCTTGGCATTCTCCACCCCTTCGATTGAGAAGCGGGCGAGAGCCAGGTCGTTTACGGAAGCGTCATAAGCCTCAGTCACATTCTTCGATGACGTGCCCGTGTACTTGTCGCTTGTCGTGAGCAGGTGCAGGTACTTGCCGTCAATAGTAGAGAACGCAACCTTGCCTTCTCCTTTTTTCTCAGCCTTGAACGAATAAGCATCGGAAGCAGAAGCGGTAAGACCGACCTTGGAACCGTCATAGCTCAGATACAATTTGTCACCCTTGTCGTTGACACCGCAAACCTTATAGTATTTGCCATTGGCAGGCAGTTCCACGTCTGTCTCGCCGTAAAAAGCAGCCATCAACGTTTCCAACTGCTCGTCGGTTGGCACATCGTCAGCAGCAACGGCAGATTCCAACGCCGCGCGAGACGCGCTCGTAGCTGACGGATAACCAACGCCTGTCTTTTTGAGCAGTTCCTTCGCGGCTTTCATGGTCTCAGTGTCCGGCTTCTTGTCGGACACCACCCATGTGTATGTCACGGCCTTGTTCCACGCGTCCGAGCCTTCGATGTTCCACAACGCGTTGTGGACAAAACCCTCGGGAATGGTCAGCGTGTATGTGCCGGGAGTGGTCATGGGCTGCCCCACGTTGAACTTGCCGATGATGCTCTTGTTGTCCGAGCCAATCGTAAAGGTCACTCCGTTCTTGGCCGTTCCATCTAAACAGAGGGGTAAAGCCTCGTCGCTCACTTTACCAATGAGCTCTGGGAACGTGATGACGATGGGAGCTTTAAGCGACATGTTCTCTTGATATCCCTCGGCTGGCGACACTGACTCTGGATTGAACGTGGCTTGGTCTTTCTTCACGGTGAAAGCATAACGCAGCGCGGTATTGGTATAACCGCTGCTTGTTTTCACCATGCCTTCTGGCACGCTGATAGCGTACTGGCCGTTCTCGGTTATGGCGTTGGCGATGCTTAATGTCAGCTTGGAGCCGCTGACGCTTGCCGTCAACGTTTGAGGTTCCGCGTCATCCGCAAGCAACTCGGCATTAACGCCACTGTTTAAGGTTATGGTGCTGCTAAATGTCAGGTCGATAGACGAGAAGCTGCCTACCGTGGCACCATTGGCTATGGAAGTGGAGACGGGAGTGAGCACGTCGGCGCGTGGAGTGTAGGTTACGGTAATCTTGTTGATTGCCGTTCCCTCGCCACTGATGAAGAACCTTACCTGTGTGTAAGTTCCACCATTGGCAGTCCACTTGCAACAATAGCTGCTTGATGTATAATCAAACTTGCCCCCCTGGTTTCTATCAGGGCTAAATCCACCCTGCTCGCTGTTCTTGTCAACAACTATTGACTCAATTTTCGCGCCATTTGGAACAGAGAATATGACCGTGGAGTTGACCTTGGGTTCAAACCAATATCCATTATCCTCCTTAGTGAGCCATACACCTGGACAGTTCCCAGTCTCGGTGAATGACAGCGACACGTCTCCAGACTTGAACGTCACGTTGGATACCTTGACGGCTGGGCCGGCGTCTGTGGTAAAGTCCTTGTCGTGATACGACGGGCTCAATGATGACGGGGAGGAAAAATTAAACGTGGCTTTCTTGGTGCTCTGCCCATAACCAGCCAGCGAGCAAAGCAATGTCAGTAACAGTAAAAAGTGTTTCATAAACAAGACGTGTTATCTCATGTCTGGGTCTGTCTCGTCGGCTTGCGTCTTGACGCAGAGCTTCCACGAGCCATCTACCTTGACGGGATTAAACATATAAGCCGTCTTAGCGGGTGAATCCGTACCAGTCTGCTCAGCCTTTGCCCAAGTCACGTTGTAACGCACGTCGTTGCAACCTTCTAATTGGAAAGAGAAAAACTGGCGGGTGTAGTCGAGCACGGGGAACATGCGGAAACGCTTGCGGTAGCGGTCTGCGGTCTGCTTGGTCAACGGCTTGGCCTCCTTGGTGGAATCGTTGTATTCATAAAGGCCGCGCAAGACTTCCTCTACCTGGCCAGCCTTAAGTTGAGCCATGGCGTCATCGCATAGCTTCAGCATTTGGGTGGTGTCTTCATGGTTGAGCGTGCTTCTGAACTCTGCAACACTTTCCTCGCGAGGTTTCTCCTTGTTGGAAGAACATGAGGAACATGAAGTGAAGAAAGACGCGGAGAGAAAGCCCAAAACAAACAACAAAATGAATGTCTTTTTCATAGATAAACGCTTTATATTAAAAAAAGAGGGTGTGTCTGCTCTTTTGTAGACACACCCTCTCAATTAAGAGCTTATATTTGATATAAGAGATAACTAACTATTAGTTGTTCTTCGTCCTGTCAACAGTTACAACAAGTGTTGTGTAGAAGTCACCCCAAGTATAGCTGATTGTCACAGGAATCTTGAGAGTGAACTTGGTCACGTTCTCACCGTTGTTCTTGTAGTAGATGGCACCGAAGATAGCCTTGTCGGCAGCGATCTTGTCGAGAAGCTCCTGATTCTTGTCAGAGCTGTTATAACCAGAGAGGTCGAATGTGAACTTCTTAGCACCCTTGTTTACGGTAGATGTGCCGTCGTGAGTGTAGAGCTCAGCCTTCTTGGTGATTGTGCCAAGCTTGACGAATGTGTTCTCGTTTGCCTGATGCATATTGGTCTCGACAACTGATGGGTTGACGTTAACCGTCACGGCTTTCACGCCATAGTATGCCCAGTACCACTTGTTGGCACCCTCCATAGAGTCGTTACGCCAGTCGTAGAGGTTCAACAGGTCACTCAGGTAGATGATGTTGCCGTCTTCCTTAGCGTCGATAACCTGCTGAGGAGCGATAGTGTTGAGGTTGATAGGACGCTGCCAGCTAACGAGGAATGAACCATCAGTTACAGGAACTGCGACACCGCAACCGCTTGAAGCGATAACGCCAACGTATGTGCGAAGCTCGTCAGCGATGTTGCCATGGTTGGCCTTGTAGCCGATAGCGTTGAGCACATCCTTTGTAGCTGCGTTGTTGATGAGTTTCAACTGGCCAGCACTTGCGCCATCCTGAGTGAGAGTGGCAATCTTAGTGTAAACGCCATTGTACACTGCATAGAGAGCATTGTTGGTGAACACGCCCTCATTGTAATCAACAGCGCATGCGTTGAGCTGGTCAGCGAGCTTAGCCTCGTCGTAGACATCAGAGTGGTTAGCAACATACTTGTCTACCAAAGCGTTCCACTTGGTGTCTGTTGCAGAGCTCTTGGCTGTGATGGTGTATGTCTTACCGTTCTGAGCGGTAATAGTAACATTCTTAGGAACGAAGTAGTACTTGTTCGTCAATGTGCCGGTAGCAGCCTTGTTACCTACGAATGTCTTAGCAATGCTGTTGTTGAAGGTATTGGCATAACCACCGCTGATAGGCTCGTGGATATCGTTTACAATGGCCGTCTTGCCACCATCAGCACCCGTTACGGCGTCAAACCAGTGGTTGCTAATCTTCTCGGTGAGGGCAACCGCGGTGTTCTGCTTACGTGTGAGGTTCACGGTAACCTTGACATAGATGTACTTGTAAGGAGCGATCTTCGTACCTACGACAGCCTCCTTGAGGTTGTAGCGGAAGTAGCGAGTCACAGTTACAGGATACTTAGCGGCATGGTGGGTCAACTTCTCAACCTCTTCCTCAGAGAGAGTCCAAGTCCAAGTGTGGTTGGTTGTACCCTTGTCGTTTGCTACATAAACAAGTTCACCAAGCTCTGCCTCCTTGAACGTCTTGCCGTCTGTTGTGGCATAGAGCTTCAACTGGTCTTTCTGGTTGCCTTCACCGGTAGTTCCTACATTTTCCTGCAGCACCTCTGGAGTGTACATTGCGTCAAACTCCTCCTTCTTCAAGCCGTTGGCATCAACCTCTGTGAAGAAGTCTGAAAGCACGAACTTGTTGAATTGAGACCATGTTGTCTGTACACCGTCAACAGCGTTGCAAAGGTCAAACTGAGCATCACCGGCAGGATAAGTGTCGAGTGTGGCTATCTTGTCCTCAGGAGCCTTCTCCGTGATGTGGAGCAAGATGTAACCGTCAAGCACCACGTTGCCGTCAGCGTTCTTCACGAGCACCTGTACCAAAGGCTCACGGTCGATGGCCGCGCGGTTGTCCTTGGCAGGATTGCCGTTCTCATCAACGTTGTTAGCCTTCAGCACACCGTTGGCCTCATCCTTCCATGTTGCGAACTTGCTGTCAGCGGTCTTATTGCCGTCAACCTTGTAGTCCACGAGCTTGAACTCATAAGTCAGACCCCACTCGCGAGCCTCGTCAAGAGTCATGGATTTGAACTCATCTGACTTGCCATACTTTTTGTAGTCTTGAACGGCATAGTGGATGTTGATGTATTGCTTCAAGTCTATGTCGCCATTGTAATATAGCTCAAGTGCAGCTCCACGTGCGTCTGCCAGAGCCTCCTTCGGGGAATCCCAAATGTGCACCTTTGCGTTTGCGTCACCGAAACCAGCAAGACCCATCTCGTCACCTGTCTCGGTGCGCTTATCAAGATCCATCTTGCCGTACATTGGCTTGATGGCCCATGCGAGAGCTTCGAGCTTAGCCTTCAATGGGTTGATAAGAGCGTAGTCGGAAGTTATAGTAGCATCCTCGGTAGCGAGCTTGTTGTCCTTAGACTTCACCTGCAATGCAATGGTGTTATCCTTCTGATATTCTTTGCTCGTTGGGTCTGGTTGCAGTTTGTCAGGATGTGCGATCTTGAGTCCTGCTGTCAGGATGCCGTTGTCGTTCAGGAATGCGGCTGCGCCGTTGTCCTTCTTCTCTGGAGATGTCACGCCAAGCACCTTTGCTTGATCTTGCTCGGCACGTGTCTTCACGTACATCACCTCAGGCTGCAGCACGTTGAAACCCTTAACGTCGCTATACTCAGTGTTGGCGTTGGCTGGATTCATGTGATACTGCACCGTCCATGTAGGTCCATAGAAGTATTCCTCACCACCTGTTGCCGTAATAGGATCGTTAGGCAGGAGGTTTGACTGGTAATCGACGATATCACCCGCTATCGACTTACCCTGATGGTTCTTCAAGCCGCTCTGATCCTTTGCTACCAAAGTGGTACCGGTGAGGTAAGGATAATTCACGGTCTCGATGCCGTCCATATAGAGCTTGGGCATGAACACGAGGCTTGTGAGGTTGCCAGTCAAGGAAATCACCACGTCATCGCTGTAGCCAGCCAAGCCAGAAAGGATGAGGTTCTTGCGCGCGCTGTCAAGTGTGGCTGTGATGGTGTTGTTTTCAGCACTGACAAATGAGATGCCAGAGTCCTTTACTTTCTTGCCATCTTTGTAGATGTCGAAGTGGTGGGTCTCTGGGTTTGGCACATAATACTCAACAGAGGCTGCAGCTCCAGGTTCGCCTTGGATGCCTTGCTCACCTTGTTCACCCTTTGGACCACGTGCGAGGTTATCCGTTTTCTTGCCATCGCAATACCAATAGCCGTCTTCGCCGATTGTCCATGCGGTACCAGGCTTGCCAGGCTCGCCCTGGATGCCTTGAGCGCCTTGGGCACCGTCTTTACCGTTAGTGAGGTTGAAAGACTTTCCATTGCTCAATGTGACGGTGACACCTGTCTCCGACTGAGCCACGTTGGTGATGACAGAACCACCCTTGACGAGCTTTTCAATCTCGGCAATCTTGTCTGCATTGGCCTTTATTTGCTTTTGCAGGCTGTTGATGTCATCATCGTAGTCCTTACAGGAAGTTACTGTACCTGTTGCGCCCACTGTGAGCAGGCCGATGAACAGGTAACTGAAAACCTTCTTTTTGTTCATACGATTAAAAGATTAATTAAACATTTAAAAATAAATTTCCTTTTGGTTTTCTTACGGCTGGGGCATGTACCTTTGCGGTATCAAAGTGCCTTGCCGTGGGGCTCGTCAGCACGCAAGCAGGGGAGAGAACCCTGCATGGTTTTGCGAATCTCCCCGTGGGGAGACTTTGAAACGTGTTGCAAATATAGACATATTTATGATAACTCACAAGCAATCTTAATCTTTTTTTGTGTCAAAGACCCAAAATTTAACCATTGAGCCAATCCAAACACAAAAAAGACCAAATTTGTTCGTAGTTTCATTTACGTCCGTCATTCGCTTTTGCGCTTTCTTTGTGCAAAGTTAGCAGTTCTTTCAGACATAGACAATATATTTTAATCTTTTTTTGAAAAATATTTTAGTCTTATGTCGATTCTTGCGCACGTTTTCCTTCCTCGCATCTCATTTACCACATCATAAATGCTTTGCAGGGGCGGGCCCTGTGCCCGTCCGCAACCAATGTGGACGCATTTTCAATTTATTTGCCATTCGGGTTGCGGACGGGCACAGGGCCCGCCCCTGCAAAGCATCACCGTATGCGATGATGGATATGCTTACTTGTAGAGCAAGTCTACTATCTCGCGATTCGCGCTATCCACCCTGCCCACGTCGATAGAGCCGAGATAGACCTGCGTCATCCTCTCCGACACGTGCCCCATGGCTTCGCTTATTAGAGCCGTGGGCACGCCCGTGCTTTTTGCCACTGTCGCCCAAGAATGTCTGGCCACGTAGAGCGTGAGATGCATCGGCATGTTGAGGCGCTTGCCAAGCTTGCGCAGATGATAATTGACCATTTGCGAGCTGCGCTTGAATTGTCGCCAGCCCTCCGCTCCATCCGATGATATGAGCGGAAAGAGATAATCGCCGCCGGCATGTTCGTACCTGGTGGCAATCTCTTGCATTTCGGCAATCCATTCCATCGAAATAGCCTGGCCTGTCTTATGGCGCATGTAAAACAAACGGCCCGCCGCAATGTTTGCTTTCAGCAGGTGCGCCATGTCGATGAGCGCCATGCCACGTGTTATAAACGAGAAGATGAAAAGGTCGCGCGCCAATTGCTCTTTTTCGCTCTTGGTCTCCGCGGATGCGATTCTGCGTATGTCCTCTATCGGCAAGGCGCGTTTGCGTGTTCGCGCCTTACCCGTGTAGACGTTATCGAAAAGCTTGTCGTGCAGTTCCGCCTCTCCCGTTTCCCGTGCCCTGTTGCAAACGGCGCGAAGGATGCGGAAATAAAACGACTGCGTATTCTTAGTCGCGCCCCGTTTTTTTAGGTAATCGGCAAACAATGTCATTGAACGTGACGTGACCATCTTCCAAGGCATGGCCTTTTCAGGGTCAATGAAACGCAGCCAACAATTGAGGGTGGCGCGATAGGCTTCTGCCGTGCGGAATTGGCCGGCAGTCTCTTTCTCCGTGATAATCCCCCTCATGAACTCCACCATGTCGCCATAGGCCGTAGGCGCAGTCTTGCTGTCTTCGTTCTTAACCGTGATACATATTTCCAAATGATGCCCCACAATATTGAGCAGTTCCTTTGATACGATAACTTCGATGTCTTTCTTTTTCATGAATTATATATAATAATGTGTAACCGCAGTTTGGAGTGGCAAATATAATATATCCCCGAAACATGGACTGACATTATTGGTCGAACATTTTTAAGGGTCGGCATAAAACCGGCCCCTGCAAGAGGGATGGTTTTCAAAGTCTCCCCACGGGGAGATTCGCAAAACCATGCAGGGTTCTCTCCCCTGCTTGCGTGCTGACGAGCCCCACGGCAAGGCATTTTGATACCGCAAAGGTACATGCCCCAGCCGTAAGAAAACCAAAAGGAATTTTATTTTTAAATGTTTAATTAATCTTTTAATCGTATGAACAAAAAGAAGATTTTCGGTTACCTGTTCATGGGTCTGCTCGCTGCAGGCGCAACAGGTACTGTGACTTCCTGTAAGGACTACGATGATGATATCAACAAGAATGCTAATGACATTAAGAGTCTGCAACAGGCTCTTGAAAGTCAGAAGACAGCTCTTGAGGGTGAGATTTCGTCATTGAAGACCCAACTGGAGGCCAAAGACGCCGAGTTGACAACTGCCATCCAAAAGGCTCAGACTGCCGCTGACGAAGCGAAGAAAGCCGCTGTAGACGAGGCCACTCGCGCTGCCGCTGCCGAGGCTGCCTTGGACGCTCGCTTGAAGACTGCGGAGAATGCTCTTAAGAGCATCAATCAGGTTCTTGCCAACAAGGTGGACCAAAGCGAGTATGATGCAACAGTAAAGGACATCTATGCTAAGATTGAAACTGTGCAGTCTGGCTTGGCTGACCAGTTGAAGCAGACAGAACTCCTAAAGAAGGGTCTCGCTGACGAGGAGACCGCTCGCAAGGCTGTGGCTGCTGACCTTGAACAGCAAAAGAATGCCCTCGCTACATTGAAGTCTACGGTTGATGACCTTTCCGCAAAGTTGGGCACTTTGTCAGGTAAGTTTGATACTCTTAGCCAAAACATCACAGAGCTGCAGAATATCATCAACGACGCAGAGAACGGTCTTGACTCAAAGGCTTCAATCGTACAGTTGACTGATGTGCAAAACGCACTTGATGCCAAGATCAATAAGGTTTTGGCTGACGTAAACGCTCTGAACGTGTTGCTGAAGCAGTCGCTCCGTACCTTGGTGTTCGTTCCAGACCTCTATAACTGGGGTGTTGAGGGCACAAGGCTTCTCACGCTTGACGCTCCTAAGTATAAACTGGATTTGGCTAAGTATAACGTGGAAGACGCTTCTACAAAGAATGATCGGCATTATATTTATGAGAGCGTGAACGCTTTCCAGGTACTGGACTTCCAGGCTAACTACAATATGAACCCATCAAGCACGGATCCTAAGTCCATCAAGAATGTCACTCTGTTGAGCGGTGACAAGGACTTCTATACACGTGCTGCAGCCGCTGGATTGAGCGTGAAGGACTTCACAGTTAATCCTGAGGGCAAACCGGGTATCCTTAGTGTTAACCTTGACGTGACCCACAAGGACGCCATCAAGACTGTCACAAACGACCAAATGATTACGGTGTTTGCTGTTCAGGCTCATATCAACAATGGCGTACAGGACACAACAATAACTTCTGACTGGGCAACAGTCATCAAGGACGAGGCTAAGCACCTCTACTTGTTCCACAAGAACGGCCCAACGTCTTACAATGTTCGACAGTCTGATGCTGATGATCACGTGCCTGCTTGCGCTGCTAGAAATGTGGCAGGTCTTGGCCATCTCATCCACACTGGTTATGAGGCTGGTAAGGTTACCGCACCACAGGATAGCTGTAACTGGAATGACAGCATTGATTTGAAAAAGCTTGTTGAGACTCACTTTGTTGACGCTGACAATGTTGAGAAGGTATTTGACGCTGATAAGTATGGGCTGAGTTACAAGTTTGAACTCGTCGGCCTGTTCAAGGGCGACAACAATACCTCTGAATCAGCTCACGCTGCCATCAAGGGTTCTATGTTCCGTCCTCAGATGCCTAACTACGACAAGGACAATGTTGGCACACAGCAGCCTTATGGTTACAAGCAGGATCGTCAGACCATAGGCCGTACTCCTTTAGTGCGCGTCTCTCTTGTTGACAAGAATGGCAATGTGTATGCTTACGGTTATATTCGTATCAAGATTACAGAGGCTGGTAAGACTCCTGAAGGCAAGACTTCTCAGTATATATCTTACACAGGTAAGGATTACACATATAATCAGGAGTGCCTGCTCCCATCATGGTCTCACCAGACGACATGGATCCAGACAGAGTATGACCTCTACAACATGGTTGGCATGACTCGTGAGGAGTTCGAGGCAAGCTACACACCAGACTATTCTTCTGCCGAGGAGTTCAAGCAGTATACATTGAAGAAGGTTGGTACAAAGCATGAGGTAACCAACCCTGAGACAGACCAAAATACTGTTTATTATACTGACGCAGAATTCGCTGCCGCCACAAAGAATTATGGCACGGTGAAGCATTATGCTGACGCAGCTACAACAGAGGATGGAACTCGTACTTCTATCATTCGTTGGAACATGTCAACAGGCTTATGATGCCATGAAGGATGGCAAGCCTGTACAGATCGCTGTTCGCTACATCTCTAACGTTACTGGTAAGCCTGATGTTTATGTGGTAATGAATACGGGCAAGGTAACTATCACAAAGCCTTCTGCAATTGTTAATTGGACTGACGCTATCATTTCTAACTACTGGTATGCAACAAATGCAACAGCAGGTAAGAGTGGTGCTGATGAGATTCACGCTAACGTTCCATCTCCTGAGGATGCAGGTTCAAGAGTATTGACAGTGGCCATATTCACAGATATGTTCTCTAATGTCTTCGATGGTAACTTTGTCAGCGGTAAGAGCTCGTTCTCTCAGATGATGACCATCAAGGATCAGACCGCAAACAAGGACTATGCTGCTAACAAGTTGAAAGTAAACTTCATCTTTGATAAGTCTAATGCTGGTCGTACGTTCAAGGGCATCTCTGGCCAGACTTATATCATGGCACTTTCTTCTGATGCCAAGGAGCTTGTCGCTAAGAAGACCCCACTTGATGAGGGTCAGGTAGTCGCTAAGATTACGGGTACAAATTATAAGAATGAAGCTGCCACATATCAGAATACTGAATATGCTAAGGATTTGTTGAACTACACAGCTCACAATGCACTTAACAACGACTTCCTGGTAGCTACTATCGGCATCAAGGCTGTTAACGAGTGCCACAAGAATCTTCCTATTGAGGGTGAGACATTCAATGTCCGCTTCCTCCGTCCTCTCAATGTTATTGACAATAACGCCGAGATCGAGGATGCTAACATTGTTAAGGTTCAGGAAATCAAGATTGTTGACCTCGTTAAGTTTAACGACTGGCGCGACGCTTGGGATAATGAGGCTACTTACGGTCCTTACGCCTTCAACAAGGGCTATACTAAGTACTATGGCATTAAGAGCATCAAGATTGATGGTGTTACTAAAGGCAACAGAATCAGCACAAACTCTAACGTTAAGACCAACCTCGGTCTGAGCAATGAGGATGCTAAGGATCCAAGTAAGTGGGTATCTTTGAAGAGTGTAAGTGATCAAGTTGACTTCTATTATATCGAGAAATCATCTTCTTACCTTTCTAACAATGTCTTGAGGTACACTAACCTCAGCTCTACTTTGAGTGACTTCGACGTTGTCGTACCAGTGACAGTTGAGTACTACTGGGGTAAGCTTCACGCTTATGCAACCATCCACGTGAAGAGCACTGCTGGTGGTAATGCTGCAAAGCGTCATTAATTTGAATTTTTTCTAAATTCCTTTGTGGGGAGAGGAGACTATTCTCCTCTCCCTTTTTAGTTTTTCAATAAATTTATTATGAGATTAAGGTATCTGATTTTTTCTGTTGTCGTTCTTATAGCAGCTGTTGGTTGCCGTAATAAGATTAAACAAGAGCCAACAGGGCAACGTAGTGAATTTATTCGACCTGCTTCTGTAGACTTTACCCAACAAGATTCTTCTCAGATTTTGGCTTTAGTCAATCATTATGTCGACCGTATGAAACACAAAGACTTTGCCAATGCATTTGGCGGTCTTTATTATCTTTCTGGTAGAGATAGTGTGAAGCCTTTAACTCAGGAGGATTGCAAAAAGGCAGCGGCTGTTTATAGTCAACTGCCAATCCATGATTGCGAC
>OIZS01000404.1_pt1 | contig 18647 bp, 14 predicted proteins | sample 1588641 | NCBI WGS metagenome assembly OIZS01 (sample SAMN03283240) | human gut metagenome | biome: human-associated habitat; material: feces | host: Homo sapiens | place: Peru | collected 2012
CCCGCTCCATGTCGCCCGCCTCCACCAGCGTGCGAATGTAGGTAGAGCTGACGGTGATGCCCTCCCGCTGCACCGGCGGGATAATGTCGCAGCCGATGCCCAGCTGGGCGCATTTCTCCTGCAAAAGCTGCACATTTCCGGCGTTCTTATGGCCGAATCGGTGGTCGTGCCCGGCCACGAAATGCACCGCGCCGTAGTCCCGGAGCAGCATCCCGATATACTCCTCCCACGGCATGGTCATCATCTGCCGGTCGAAGGGGGCGAATACCACCCGTTCGATGCCGTACAGCCGCTCCATCAGCCCCTGCCGGTCGCGGCTGGAATTGATGAGATACACGGGCTGCCCCGTGACCACCTCCTTGGGCGGCCTGTCAAAGGTGAATGCCGTGGGCACGGCCTGCAATTCCCGTGCCCGCTCCGCTGTTTTTTCCAGCAGAGCGCCGTGCCCACGGTGTACGCCGTCGAAAAAACCGAGGGCTATGACTGCTTTTTCCAAATCCTTCACGCTCCGAAAAAGTTTTTCTCCGAGGTCAGCACCCCGTTTTCCCACCGGCTCAGGCACAGAAACGTCCCGTCCGTGCCGTAGACCCGGTACAGCCCCGGCTGCAAGCCCTCCGCCGTCAGCGGATTCCCGCAGCGGCAGCGCCTGTCCGCCTGCTCCGAGGGAATGCGGTACGCCGGGTACTGCCGGAACAGGGAGTCGGTGGCCGCCAGCAGGCTTTCGCCCTGCTGCTGTACCTCATCGATGGTGCGGCACTCCGCCAGTGTGAACCCGGCGGCCATGGTGCGCCGCAGGCTGCTCATGCAGCCGCCGCAGCCCAGCGCCCGCCCGATGTCGTGGCACAGGGTGCGCACATAGGTGCCCTTGCTGCACCGGACGCGCAGCCGCCAGTCGCCGCCCGGCTCCTCCGGCTCCAGCAGCTCCAGCCCGTGGATGGTCACGGTGCGGGCGGGGCGCTCGATCTCCTGCCCCTTCCGCGCCAGCTCATAGAGCTTCTGCCCGCCGATCTTGATGGCGGAGTACATGGGCGGCACCTGCTGTATCTCGCCGGTAAACCGCGCCAGAACCGCCTCCAGCTGCCCGCGGGTGATGCCCTCCGCCGGGTGCTGCTCCAGCACCTCGCCGGAGGTGTCCTGGGTGTTGGTCACAAGACCCAGCCGCAGCCCGGCGATATACTCCTTGTCCCCGGCCTCGGCGTAGGACACGGCGCGGGTGGCGCTGCCCACGAACACCGGCAGCACGCCGGTGGCCATGGGATCCAGCGTTCCGGCGTGACCGACCTTTTTTGTTTTCAGTATGCCCCGCAGCTTGCCGCACACGTCCATGCTCGTCCAGCCGGCGGGCTTGTCGATAATGATGATGCCGTTCGCCATGGCTCAGCCCACCACTTCCCGGTAGGCGGCCAGTATACCGGCCTTGACCTCGTCCATGGTGCCCTCCACTGTGGCGCCCGCCGCGGCCTTGTGGCCGCCGCCGCCCAGCACCCGGCACACGGCGCAGGCGTCCACACGGGGGCCTGTCCGCAGGGAGATCTTCACCCTGCCCGGCTTCAGCTCCCGCAGGGTGATGCCGCAGTCGGTGCCCTGCACCAGCGCGGCCAGACTGCTCAGCTCCTCGATGTCCGCTTCCGTGGCGTGCAGCTCCCGGCACAGGGACAGGGGGATGGACATGACCACCACCCGCCCGTTGTCGTACAGCTCCATGTCCGCCACCATCCGGGCTTCCATAGCCAGACGGACGGCGCTCTTGGTGCGGAACAGCGCCTTGTTCACCGCGCCCACGTCGATGCCGCAGTCCATCAGCTCCGCGGCGATGCGGTGGGTGCGGGCGGTGGTGTTGGTGTAGACAAAGCAGCCCGTGTCCGTGGACACGGCCACATACAGCGCCATGGCGATCTCCGGCGTCACGGACGCGCCCAGCGCCCGGATCACGTCGTACACGATCTCGCCGCAGGCGGCGGCATCCGCGTCCAGGCAGGTGCGCTCCGCAAAAAACTCCTGGGAGCCGTGGTGGTCGATGGCCAGGCAGATACCGCCCTTATAGGGCAGCGCGTTGTCCGGCAGCAGATTGGGCGCGGCGATGTCCACCGACACCACGCTCTGCGGCACATAGCCCTCCGGCGCCCACAGGGACGCAGCGTAAGGCTCGTAGGTGCCGGTGATCTCCGGATTGGGCAGCAGATACGCAGCCTTGCCCATGCCCCGCAGGGCGCGGCACAGGGCGGCGGCGCAGCCCACGGTGTCGCCGTCGGGACGGACGTGGGTCAGTATCAGCACCTCGTCCAGCGTCCGCAGGAAGTCCGCCGTCTCCTGTACGGTCAGGCGGGCGCTCATTCCCGATCCTCCGGCAGCACGATGTCCGCGTTGGCGGGGTTGGCGGGCTTCACATGGTTCAGAAGATCCAGAATGTGCGCGCCGTGGGCGATGGAATCGTCCATGAAGAACTGCAGCTCCGGCGTGTAGCGCAGGTCGATGGCCTGCCCCAGCTCGTGCCGCAGATACCCGGCGGCGGACTTCAGACCTTTCATCAGTCCCTTTTCATCCGTGCAGTTCAGGGCGCTGATATACACCCGCGCGTAGCGCAGGTCGCTGGTGGTGTCCACCCGCGTGATGGTCAGCATGCCCTCCGACACGCGGGGATCCTTCACGGTGCGCAGCAGCGCGCTCAGCTCCTTGCGTATCTCCTCATTGATGCGTCCGATGCGGTTTCCGGCCATAGGGCGCTCCTCCTTTCAAGAAAAAGATGGGTGGGCGCTCGCCCACCCATCGGCTGTTTGTTATACCTCGATCTGCTCCATGGTGAAGGCCTCCACGATGTCGCCTTCCTTGATGTCGTTGAATTTCTCGATGCTCAGGCCGCACTCGTAGCCGGCCTGCACCTCCTTGACGGAGTCCTTGAACCGCTGCAGGGAGGCCAGCACGCCCTCGTGGATCACGATGCCGTCCCGCACCAGACGCACCTGGCAGTCCTTGCGCTGAAGCTTGCCGTCCTGCACGTAGCAGCCGGCCACGGTGCCCACGCCGGACACCTTGTAGGTCTGCCGTACCTCGGCGTGACCCAGCAGCACCTCCCGGAACTTGGGAGCCAGCATGCCCTTCATGGCGGCCTCGATCTCGTTGATGGCGTCGTAGATGACGCGGTACATGCGCATGTCCACGTTGGCGCGGGCGGCGCTCTCGCGGGCGGCGGCGTCCGGGCGGACGTTGAAGCCCACGATGATGGCCTGGGATGTGGAGGCCAGCATCACGTCGGATTCGTTGATAGCGCCCACGCCGCCGTGGATCACGCGGACGCGCACCTCCTCGTTGCTGAGCTTCTCCAGCGAGGCCTTCACCGCCTCCACGCTGCCCTGCACGTCAGCCTTGACGATCAGGTTCAGGTTCTTCATCTCACCGGCCTGGATCTGGCTGAACAGATCCTCCAGCGACACCTTGGTGACAGGTGCGTTGGCCTTGGCCTTCTCTTCGGCCTTGCGCTGTTCCACCAGCTCGCGCGCCAGCTTCTCGTCGGCCACGGCGTTGAACGTGGCGCCGGCAGAGGGCGCCTCGGACAGACCAGTGATCTCCACGGGCACGCTGGGGCCCGCCTCGGTGATGCGCTGTCCCTTGTCGCTGACCATAGCGCGGACACGACCCACGGAGGTGCCTGCGATGATGATGTCGCCCTGATGGAGCGTGCCGTTCTGCACCAGCAGCGTGGCCACGGGGCCGCGTCCCTTGTCCAGACGGGCCTCGATGACGGTGCCCTGCGCCGCGCGGTTGGGGTTGGCCTTCAGCTCGCCCACCTCGGCGGTAAGGGTCAGCATCTCCAGCAGATTGTCCACGCCCATGCCGGTCTTGGCGGAGATGGGGCACACAATGGTATCGCCGCCCCACTCCTCGCACACCAGCCCGTACTCGGTGAGCTGCTGCTTGATGCGCTCAGGGTTGGCCTCAGGCTTATCCATCTTGTTGATGGCCACGATGATGGGGATACCGGCGGCCTTGGCGTGGTTGATGGACTCCACCGTCTGGGGCATGATGCCGTCCTCGGCGGCCACCACCAGAATGGCGATATCCGTCACCATGGCGCCGCGGGCGCGCATGGAGGTAAAGGCCTCGTGGCCGGGGGTGTCCAGGAACGTGATGGGCTTGCCGTGGATCTCCACCTGATAGGCGCCGATGTGCTGGGTGATGCCGCCGGCCTCGCCGCTGGCTACATGGGCGTGGCGGATGTAGTCCAGCAGGCTGGTCTTGCCGTGGTCAACGTGACCCATGACCACCACCACGGGGGCGCGGGGCACCAGATCCTCGTCCTTGTCCTGATGGTCGTCGATCAGGCGCTCCTCGATGGTGACCACGACCTCCTTCTCCACCTTGCAGCCCAGCTCCTCGGCGATGATGGCGGCGGTGTCGAAGTCGATCATCTGGCTCAGGGAGGCCATGATGCCGTTCTTCATCAGGCACTTGACCACCTCGGCGCCGGTCTTCTTCATCCGGCTGGCCAGCTCGCCCACGGAGATCTCATCGGGGATCTGCACGGTGACGGGCGTCTTCTTAATGACCTCAAGCCGCAGCTTGCGGAGACGGTCGGCCTCCTCCTGCTTGCGCTTGTTGCTGTTGAAATTGTTGTCCCGGCGCTGCTTATTGCGGAACTTCTCCTTGCCCTGGGGCGCCTGCTGGTCGCGCTTGCCGCTGCTGCGGGCGTCGGCCATGTCCTGCAGCTTCTCGTCGTACTTGTCCAGGTTCACATTGGTGGCCTTGCGGGTATCCACCACCTGACGCTGGGGCACGCGGGACATGGGCTGCTTGGGCTGCTCGGCGGGTTTGGCGTTCCCGGCGGCAGGGGTCTGCTGCTGGGGCTTGCCGCTGCTCTGGGCAGGCGCGCTCTGGGCGGGCTTGGCCGCCGGCGCAGGCTTCTTTTCCGCGGCCTTTGCGCCCTCGGCATAGATCACCGCGATGCTGCTCACCGGGTTGTGCTGGGTCAGATACTCAAAGATGAGGCTCAGCTCCCGATCCTCCAGCACCTGCATGTGATTCTTGGGCGTTTCGGCGTACTTGGTCAGGATCTCCGTGATCTCCTTCGTGGGCACGCCGAAATCCTTGGCCACCTCATGCACTCTGTATTTGTTAGCGATACTACCCAAATAAAGTCACCTCCATCTCAGTTGATCGCGCCGCTTTCGCGCCGCGCTGTGTTCTTCCTTACTTGCCGGACGGCTTCCGGCTTCCCTTGCCCTTCTTCACCGGCAGAGCGTTCTCATACCGCTGTCCGGGCGCTTCCTTCCTCTGCGGCCGTCTGCTTTTCGCATCGCGGCTGCTGCGTTCCTTATATACCCTGTCCGGGCGGTCAGCCCGCCGGGGCGGTCTGCGCTCCGGCTCCGGACGGCCTTCCGGCGGGTGCGCCGGTTCCTCCGGCGGCTTGGCGGCATGGACGCGCCGCTTGCCCTGCCGCAGGTTCTTCTCGTGCTGCGCCTGCTCCTCTTTCCGCTCCCTGGCGCGCTTGGCCTTGATGTCCAGCGCCTGCGACGCCGCGCCGTAGGTCTCGCCGTCCGCCGCCGCCAGCTTCCTCACCAGCGACTGGGCGAAGCCGATGTCCGTCACCGCGCACATGGCCACGCTGGTGCGTCCCAGCGCCCGGCCGAAGGCGTCCTTATCGGCAGGGAAGGGGAGGCACAGGCAGCTGCCCGCGTGGGCAAAGCTGTACGCCCTGCGGACGGAGGACGCTGCCGCGTCCCGCGCCGTAAAGATGACCCGCGCCTTCTTGCCCCGTGCCGCCGCGCCCACAGGCTCCTCGCCCACGGCCACCGCGCCGGCGCGCAGCGCCAGTCCCAATGTGGATAACAAATGCTCTGTCACAGCGCCACCATCTGCCCTTCCAGCGCGTCATAGACCTCCGCGGGGATGGCGGTGTCGAACGCGCGCTCCAGTGCGCGGCTTTTCCGCGCCTTTTTCAGACACTCCGGATCGGGACACACATACGCGCCCCGCCCCGACTTCTTGCCGGTGGCGTCCAGCAGGATCTCGCCCTCCGGCGTTTTCACAATGCGCAGCAGCGCCTTTTTGTCCTTCATCTCGCGGCAGCCTACGCACTGCCGCTGCGGTATTTTGCGGGGCTTCTGCATAGCTGCCGCTCCTTTCTTACTCGGCGTTGGCCGCCTTGATGTCGATCTTGTAGCCGGTGAGCCGGGCGGCCAGACGTGCGTTCTGACCCTCCTTGCCGATGGCCAGACTCAGCTGGTCGGCGGGCACCGTTACGCGGCAGGCCTTGCCCTCGTCGGCCAGCTGCACGCTGACCACGTCCGCCGGCGCCAGCGCCGCGGCGATGAACTCGGCGGGATCCTCGCTGTACTTGATGATGTCGATCTTCTCGCCCCGCAGTTCATCCACGATGGCGTTGACGCGCTGTCCTCTGGGGCCAACGCACGCGCCGATGGGATCCACGTTGGGATCGTCCGACCACACGGCGATCTTGGTGCGGTTGCCCGCTTCCCGGGCGATGGAGCGCACCTCCACGGTGCCGTCGTAGATCTCCGGCACCTCCAGCTCGAACAGCCGCTTCACCAGACCGGGGTGGGTGCGGGAGATCAGCACCTGCGGGCCGCGGGTGGAGCGGCGTACCTCTACCAGATACACCTTGACCATCTGCCCCTCGTGCAGCTCCTCGCCGGGCACCTGTTCGTTCATGGTCAGCACCGCCTCCGTAGCCTCCGCACCGGTGCCGATGCGCAGCATCACGTTGCCGCTGCGGGGGTCGATACGGCTGACGGTGCCGGTGAGGATCTCGTGCTGCTTGCTGCCCCACTCGTCGTAGATCATGCCGTGCTCGGCCTCACGCAGACCCTGAATGATGACCTGCTTGCCGTTGCCGGCGGCGATGCGGCCGAACTCCACGGACTCCACCGGGAAATTCACCATGCCGCCCAGCTCATTCTTGGCGGAGATACGCTTGGCCTCCTCCAGAGAGATCTGGCTGGCGGGGTTCTCTACCTCCTCCACGATCTCCTTCTGGACGTACATCTTCAGATCCTTCTTCTCCTCGTCCACGTCCACCACCACGTACTCCACGCCCTCGTGGTCACGCTTGTAGGCGGTGGTCAGCGCCTGAATGATCTTGCCCATCATGAAGCTCTGGGGAATGCCCCGCTCCTTTTCCAGCATGGCAAGCGCCGCAAAAATTTCGTCACACTTCATGTCGTTTCTCCTTATATCAAGTCGTCTTAAAATTCCACCCGCAGGCGCACCAGCGCCACCTCGTTCTTCTCCAACCGTACCGGCTCCGCCGTGCCCATGTCCAGCAGCACCGCGCCGTTGTCATAGCCCGCCAGCTTTCCGGCAAACTCCTTCCGCCCGTCCTTGGGCTGATAGGTCTTTACCAGCACCGGGCTGCCCATGAACTGCTGAAAATCGCCGGGGCGCTTCAGCTGCCGCTCCAGTCCGGCGGAGCCCACCTCGAACACATAGCTGCTCTCGATGGGATCGGCCTCGTCCAGCAGGTCGCTGACCTTGCGGCTGATGGCCTCGCAGTCCAGAATGTCCACGCCGCCGTCCTTGTCCAGATACAGCCGCAGGTACCACTGTCCCGCCTCCCGGACGTACTCCACGTCCCAGATGCGGCAGCCCTGCTCCTGCACCGCCGGCTCCGCCAGCTCCCACACGATGTCGGTGATCTTCTTCACAGGCGTCCCTCCTGATTTTAACAGATGAAAAATGCTCAAGAAAAAGAGCGGACACATCGTCCACTCCCAGTCAATACCTTACTTACACGCACAGCATACCATATAAATGCGCAAAGTGCAAGCCTTTTTCTTGAAAAACTCCCGTGAAATAGGGGGAAAAGGGTCAATTCCGTCCCGCCGTCATCCCATGGGGGTGGGCGGTTTGTATAACCCCCGCACCTGTAGGGCGGGGCCCGCGTGCCCCGCCGCGAGATCTGAGCTGCTTCCGGCGGGACACATGGGTCCCGCCCTACAAAGTACAGCGGCTGCACAGGGCGGACAGAGTCGTCCGCCCCTACAAAACTCCCGCGAAAGACGGCGAAAAAAGGAAAAGAGCGCCCTTCAGGACGCTCCCTTCACATACATGGCCAGCCGCGACAGCAGAAACGCCGCCAGATTTACCAGCACCACCGTGGCACCCACCGGCGTGCCCCACAGGTACGACCCGGTCAGGCCGATGCAGAAGCACACCACGCTCAGCCCGGCGGCGCACAGCACCACGCCCCGGAAGCTGCGCAGCAGCCCCATGGCCGTCAGCGCCGGGAAGATCACCAGACTGGAGATCAGCATGGCGCCCATCATCCGCATGCCCAGCACGATGGTCAGCGCCGTCAACACCGACAGAATGGTGTTGTACAGCCCCACCCGCACGCCGGTGGCGCGGGAAAAGCTCTCGTCAAAGGTGATGGCGAACAGTCGGTGGTAGAACAGGATATACAGCACCAGCACCGCCGCGCACAGCACCACGCTCAGCGCCACATCCGCCCGATCCATGGCCAGAATGGAGCCGAACATGAAGCTGTCCACATCCGTGGTCATGCCGGTGGTCAGACTGGTGACCACCACGCCGATGGCCAGTGCCGAGGCGCTGACCACCGCGATGGCGGCGTCCGCCCCCATGCGGCTTTTCTCCGTCATCCGCAGCAGCCCCAGCGCCGCCAGTATCACCACCGGTATGGACACCGGCAGCGGCGCCCAGCCGCAGGCCAGCGCGATGCTCAGCGCACCGAAGGACACATGGCTCAGCCCGTCGCCGATCATGGAGTACCGCTTCAGCACCAGCGGTACGCCCAGCAGCGCGGCGCACAGCGCCACCAGAATACCCACCACGAACGCCCGCAGGATGAACGGGTAGGTGAACATCTCCCACAGCAGACTCATACGCCGTCACCTCCGAACCGCTTCCCCCAGGGGGAGGCCAGATAATCCGCCGCCGTGCCGAAGAAGTACGTCCCGTGCCCCGCGTGGAGGATGTGGGTGGCGTACCGCAGGGCGCTGCGGATGTCGTGGGTCACCGTCACGATGGCGATGCCCTCTTTTTTGTTCAGATAGTCCAGCGTGCGGTACAGCTCCTGCGCCGCCGCCGGGTCAAGCCCCGTCACCGGCTCATCCAGTATCAGCAGCTCGCCGGCGGCGCACAGCGCCCGCGCCAGCAGCACCCGCTGCTGCTGCCCGCCGGACAGCTCCCGGTAGCAGCGATCCTTCAGCTCCAGCACGCCCAGCTTGCCCATGTTCATCAGCGCCTCGGACTTCTCCTTGGGCGTGTAGAAAAACCGCATGCCCCGGCTGCTGAGAAAGCCGCTGCGCACCACCTCCGTCACCGTGGCGGGGAAGTCCTTCTGCGCCTTCGTCTGCTGGGGCAGATAGCCGATAGCGCCGGAGCGCAGGGAGGGTGCGCGCACGATCTCGCCCGCCATGGGGCGCAGCAGCCCCAGCAGGCTCTTTACCAGCGTGGACTTGCCGCTGCCGTTTTCGCCCACGATGCACACATAGTCGCCGCTGTGCACCTGAAAGCGCAGGTGCTCCCACACCGGCCTGCCCTCGTAGCCCAGCGTCACGTCCCGGCAGTCCAGCAATATCTTTTTCTCCATCAGGACAGCCCCTCCTTCAATACCGCGGCGTTGGCGGTCATCAGACTGATATAGGTCGCACCGCCGTCAAACTCCGCCCGGCTCACCGTCTGGCAGGAGTGGAACGTCCGCACCTGCGCGCCGGTGGTCTCCGCAATGGCGTCAGCCACCTTCTGGCTGCTCAGCTCAATGGTATACACCACCGGGATGTGCTCCGCGCCCACCAGATCGATGAGATACTTCAGCGTGGCCAGTGACGGCTCCGTGTCCCCGGCGCAGCCGTGGAACGCCGCCCGGTAGTCCAGATCATATTCCTTGCAGAAATACAGCAGCGGGAACCGGTCGCCGAACACCACCAGCCGCCGCGCCGCGCCGTCCACGATGTCCCGGAACGTATTGTCCAGCGCCTGCAATTCGCCCAGATAGCCCTCCAGCCGCGCCCGGTAGCCGTCGGCGTTGTCCGGGTCGGCCTCACACAGCGTGTCGCAAATGGCGCGGCACAGCGCCATGGCGTTTACCGGCGACGTCCAGATGTGCTCGTCGTACTCGATGTCCTCCTCGTGGCCGTCGTGCAGATGGCCGTCATGGTCGTCGTGATCGTGGTCGTGGTCATCGTGGTCGTGGTCGTGACCGCCCTGCATCCCCTCGGCGTACTCCTCCCGGTATGTCTCCACGCAGTCCATCATGGCCAGCCGGTAGGGGATATCCTCGCCCGCCGCGTCCAGCACATCCTCCACCCACAGCTCGCTCTCGCCGCCGTTCCAGATGAACACATCCGCCCGGCTCATGGTGATCACGTCCAGCGGCGTGGGCTCGAAGCTGTGCGTCTCCCGCCCGGCGGGTACCAGCAGCACCGCGTCCACCGCGTCGCCGCCGATCTGCCGCACGAAATCGTAGTAGGGGAACAGGGTGCATACCACCTGCAGCCGCCCATCGTCCGCCGTATCCGTCTGCCGCCCGCAGCCGGCCGCCGTCAGTACCAGCACCGCCGCCAGCAGCGCCGCCGAAAATCGCCGCATGCGCCCCACCTCCTTACACATAGTCTGCGTCAGTATACCACATCTATCGGAAAAAGGGAAGTGGGAGCCTTTGCCGAAGCAGGGAAAAAGAGCGCTCCACTGCGTGGACGGTGTCCCCAGCGTCCCGTTGGCCTCCGGACTCTGTAGGGCGGGGCCCGCGTGCCCCGCCGAAAACGCATTTCCCGGCGGGACACATGGGTCCCGCCCTACAAGGGGAACAGATTCCCACACCAGTGACATCGGTCACTGGTTCGGCCTGTCAGCGCGGCCGCGCTGACAGGCCGCCGCCCCTACAGACAAAGGAACCGCCCGCGGGCGGTTCCTTTCAGCCTTATTTCTTATAGGGCACGTGCCAGATGGTGTCGGCGTACTGGGCGATGGCGCGGTCGGCGGCGAACACGCCGCTGCGGGCGATGTTGGTCAGGCTCATGCGGTTCCACGTCTCCCGGTCGGTGTAGGTGTGGCGCATGCGGCTCTCCGCCTCGCAGTAGGCCGCAAAATCGGCCAGCACCATATACTGATCCGCCTGTCCGTCCACGCCGGTGACAAGCCGCTGGAACAGATCCTCGTAGGTCACGCCGTCCCGGAAGCCCACCTTCAGCTGATCCAGTACCCGGCGCAGCACCGGGTCGCGCTGGTACAGCAGGTTGGGGTCGTAGGTGTGGCGCAGATGCTCCACCTCGTCGGCCTTCAGACCGAACAGGAACATGTTGTCGTCGCCCAGCACCTCGTGCATCTCCACGTTGGCGCCGTCCAGCGTGCCCACGGTCAGCGCGCCGTTCATCATGAACTTCATGTTGCCGGTGCCGCTGGCCTCCTTGCCGGCGGTGGAGATCTGCTGGCTGACCTCGCTGGCGGGCATCAGCACCTCCGCCAGCGACACGCGGTAGTTCTCCAGAAACACCACCTGCAAGCGGCCTTTGCACAGCGGGTCGCTGTTCACCTGATCGGCCAGGGAGTTGATCAGGTGGATGATGCGCTTGGCCACGGCATAGCCCGGCGCGGCCTTGGCACCGAACAGGAACGTCTGGGGCGGGATGTCCAGCGTGGGATCGTCCTGCATCCGCTGGTACAGATAGATGATCTGCAAAGCGTTCAGCAGCTGGCGCTTGTACTCGTGCAGCCGCTTTACCTGCACGTCGAAGATGGCGTCGGTGTTCAGCACCACGCCCTGATGCTTCCTGGCAAAGGCGGCAAAGGCCAGCTTGTTCTGCTTCTTGATGTCCTCCAGCCGCGCCAGCACCGCCTTGTCCCCGGCGTACTGCTCCAGCTTTTTCAGCTCCTGCGGGTGGGTCAGATAGCCTTCGCCGATCAGGTCGCGGATCAGCCCGTCCAGACCGGGGTTGATCTGGGGCACCCAGCGGCGGTGGTCGATGCCGTTGGTGACGTTCTTGAACTTATCCGGCTGCATCTGACAGGCGTCCTTGAAGAGATCCTTCCGCAGGATCTCGGAGTGCAGGGCGCTGACGCCGTTGACGGCCATGCTGCCGGCGATGCACAGGTTGGCCATGCGCACGCCGCCGTCCCAGATAATGGCCAGCTTCGCGGTCTTGGCCGGGTCGTGATAGAACTCCTCCACCTTCAGCTGCCAGCGGCGGGAGATCTCCTGCAATATCTGCCATATACGGGGCAGCAGCGTCTCGAACAGCTGCTGCGGCCACACCTCCAGCGCCTCGGCCAGCACGGTGTGGTTGGTATAGGCCACGCAGTGGGTGGTGATGTTCCACGCCTCGTCCCAGCTCATACCGGCGTCGTCCACCAGAATACGCATCAGCTCCGGGATCACCAGCGTGGGGTGGGTGTCGTTGATCTGGATGACGTTCTTCTCGTGGAAGTTCTTCAGCGTACCGTACTGCTGGATGTGCTTGCGGGTGATGGACTGGATGGTGGCGGACACGAAGAAATACTGCTGCTTCAGCCGCAGGGACTTGCCCTCGTAGTGGTTGTCCTCCGGATAGAGCACCTGACTGATGGCGTCGGCCATGGCGCGCTCCTCGGCGGCGTGGAGGTACTGCCCCTCGCTGAACAGCTTCATGTCGATGGGCTTGGGGCTGCGTGCCTGCCACAGGCGCAGGGTGTTCACGTGGTCGGTGTCGTAGCCGGCGATCTCCATGTCGCAGGGGATGGCCAGCACGCGGGTGTAGTCCTCGTGCACCACCATCAGGTGCCCGTTGTCCCAGCGGGTGCGCACCTTGCCGCCGAAGTGCACCTCCTCGGCCTCCTGCAGCTTGGGCAGCAGCCACGCGTCGCCCAGCTGCATCCAGTCGTCCGGCAGCTCCACCTGCTGACCCTCCACGATCTTCTGCTTGAAGATGCCCAGCTCATAGCAGATGGAATAGCCCGCCGCCGGTATCTCCAGCGTGGTCATGCTGTCCAGATAGCAGGCGGCCAGACGGCCGAGGCCGCCGTTGCCCAGACCGGCATCCGGCTCCATGTCGAAAATGTCCGCCGCCCTGAAGCCCAGCTCGCCGATGGCGGCGGTCAGTTCGTCCAGCAGCTCCAGATTGAAGGCGTTCTTCATCAGGCTGCGCCCCATGAGGAACTCCAGCGACAGGTAGTGTACCTTCCGCTTCTCCTCGTGGGCCGTCTCCTCGCGGGTCTGCACGCCGCGCTCGGCCATGATGTCGCGCAGCACCATGGCGCAGGCCTTCATCATCTCGCCGTCGGTGGCCTGCTGCTCGGTGCAGCCGTAGTTCAGCCGCAGCTTCTGGACGATGGCGTTCTTCAGCGTTTCCTTGTTGTAGGTCATGTGTGGTGTATCCTCCTATGGTCTATGGTCAAAGGTTCTCGTAAATATGGCGGTAGCTGTCCGCGCTGCGCGTCCAGCTGAAATCCTCGGTCATGCCCCGTTGCCGTACGGTATCAAAGCCCGCCCGGTCGCCCCGGTACAATCCGGTGGCCTGCCCGATGACGGACAGCATGGCGCCCGCGTCGTAGTCGCCGAACAGATAGCCGGTGCCGTCGCTCTGTCCCACCTGACAGGACTTCACCGTGTCCGCCAGGCCGCCGGTGCTGCGCACGATGGGCACCGCGCCGTAGCGCATGGCGATCATCTGGCTCAGACCGCACGGCTCGCTGCGGGAGGGCATCAGGAACAGGTCGGCGGCGGCGTAGACGCGCCGGGACAGATCTTCGGCGTACAGGATCTGCGCCGACAGGCGTCCGGGGTACTGCCCCGCCTTCCAGCGGAAGAAGTCCTCATACTGCCTGTCGCCGGTGCCCAGCACCACGAACTGGCAGCCGGTGGCCATGATGCCGTCCATGGCCTGCTGCACAAGATCAAGCCCCTTGTGCCCCACCAGCCGCGTCACCATGGCGATCAGCGGGGTGTCCGGCTCCTGATGCAGCCCCAGCGCCCCCTGCAGGGACGATTTGCACACGGCCTTGCCGCCCATGTCCTCCGGCGTATAGTGCGCCGGCAGCGCCGGGTCGGACGCCGGGTCGTAGCCCACGGTGTCGATGCCGTTGACCACGCCGTGCATTTTCCAGCCGATGGCGTCCACCACGCTCTCCAGCCCCTCGGCGTACCGGGGATCGTGGAGCTGCGCGGCGTAGGTGGGGCTGACGGTGGTGACGGCGTCCGCCATGAGCATGGCGCCCTTCATCAGATTCACGTCGCCGTCCATGCGCAGGGTGCCGTCGTCATACCAGCCGCGATCCAGCCCGAACAGCTGATCCACGCTGTCTGCACCGTAGCGCCCCTGGTACTCGATGTTGTGGATGGTGAACACCGTGCGGATGCCCCGCACCTCCGGCCAGCGGGTGGCCACATCCTTGAGATAGATGGGCACCAGCGCCGTCTGCCAGTCGTTGCAGTGGAGCACGTCGGGCATCCAGTCGAGGCTGGGCAGCAGGTCGATGACCGCGTGGCTGAAGAAGGCGAAGCGCTCGCCGTCGTCAAATTCGCCGTACAGCCGTCCCCGGCGGAAGTATTTCTCGTTGTCCACGAAATACCACGTCACGCCCTGCCGCTCCAGCGAGAACAGGCCGCAGTACTCGTGCCGCCAGCCCAGATCCACGTAGATATACCGGCGGAACGTCATCTGCCGCCGCCACTGCTCCCCGATCTTGTCGTACAGCGGCAGGATCACCGCCGCCTCCACGCCGGAGCGTGCCAGCGCCGGGGGCAGGCTGCCCGCCACGTCTGCCAGACCGCCGGTCTTGCAGAAGGGGTACGCTTCACTGGTCACATACAGAACTCTCATGCCGTACCTCCTTGCCTCACACCGTGGCGCCCTTGGCGATGACGATGGGATATCTCTCGTGCCCCATCAGCGTCACATTTTCGCTGATGGTCACATACTTGTCCGTGATAACGCCCCGCAGCACCGCGCCCCTTTTCACCACCGTATCCTTGAACAGAATACAGTTTTCCACGCTGGCACCCTTTTCAATGCGCACGTTGCGGAACAGCACGCAGTTTTTCACGCTGCCCTGGATGTCGCACCCGTCGGCCACCAGCGAATTCACGCAGCCGCCCTCCGGGTCGATGTAGCTGGAGGGCGAGTCGTTCTCCTTGCCGTACACCGGGCGCTCCGGGCAGAACAGCCGTCCGCGCACGCCGGTATCCAGCAGCTCCATGCTGCGGTCGTAGTAGTTCTGCAATGTGCTGATGTGGGCGGCGTAGCCGTCGTACACATAGCCGTACAGCTTCAGGCGATTCCCCATCTCCTGCAATATGTTCCGCCGCAGGCTGTATCCGTTGCGGCTGATGCACTCCGTCACAAGCTGCACCAGCAGCTCCGTCCGCAGGACGAAGATATTCAGGCAGCGGTAGCCCTCCGGGGTGTGGAGGCTGTAGGCCGTGTCGGTGATGCGCCCGCTGCCGTCCAGCCGGAAATAGGTGTCCCGCCCGTCGCCGCCTGCGGCGGTGCACACCGCCGTGATGTCCGCGCCGGTGGCGATATGCCGCGCCAGCACGTCCTCCAGCGGCATGTTGATGATCGTGTCGCTGTCCGACAGCACCACATAGTCCTGCCGGATGCCCTTGAGATAGTTCATCACGCTGTACAGCGCCTCCACCCGGCCGCGGAACTGCCCGTCTCCGTGGCTGCGCTCGTTATAGGCGAAGGCGGGCAGCAGCGTCAATCCACCATAGTTGCGGCTGAGATCCCAGCTCTTCCCGCTGCCCAGATGATCCAGCAGCGACTGGCACTTGCCGTGCATGATCACGCCCACGTCCGTGATACCGGCGTTGACCATGCTGGAGAGGATAAAGTCGATGATCCGGTAATCGCCGCCAAAGGGGACGGAGCCGTGTACCCGGTTTTCGATCAGCTCCCGCAGTCCGTTCTCCTTTTCGTAGGAGAAGATGATCCCGTGCAGTCCCTTCATCTCCGTACCTCCTTGCCGTCCTCACCCAGCATCATGTTCGGCTGGATGACCTGTCCGTCGCGTACCTGCGCATGGGGTCCCACCACGGCGATGCCCCAGTGGTCAAAGTCCACGCTGCCCGGCGCGCCGCCTACCACGGCGTTCTCTCCGATGCGGCAGCCCTCGCCGATGATGGCGTAGGATACCTTTGCGCCCTTTCCGATCACCGCGCCGGGCATCACCACGGAGTAGGACACCTCCGCGCCCTCGTCCACGCAGGTGCCGGTGCTCAGCACCGAGTTCTTCACCTCGCCCAGCACCGTGCAGCCCTTGGCGATGGCGCTGTTGCCCACGTCGCCCTGTGCCCCGATGTAGGTAGGCGGACAGGTGGGCGCGCGTCCGTAGATGCGCCACTTCTTGTCCAGCAGATTCAGCCCCGAGCCGGGGGACAGCATGTCCATGTTGGCGTCCCACAGGGAGTCCAGTGTGCCCACGTCCTTCCAGTAGCCCTCGAAGCGGTAGGCTGCCATTTTCTCGCCGTTTTTCAGCATGGTGGGAATGATGTTCTTGCCGAAGTCGTTGTCGCTGGCGGGGTCGGCCTCGTCTGCGATCAGATACTCCCGCAGCTTCTTCCATGTGAACACATAGATGCCCATGGACGCCAGATTGCTTTTCGGCTCCCTGGGCTTTTCGGCGAACTCCGTGATGTTGTCCTCGCCGTCCACGGACATGATACCGAAGCGGCTGGCCTCCTCCCAGGGCACCTCCATCACGGAGATGGTGCAGTCCGCGCCCGTCTCCTTGTGGCGGCGCAGCATGTCGGAGTAGTCCATCTTGTAGATGTGGTCGCCGGAGAGGATCAGCACATACTCCGGGTCGTACAGATCCACGAAGCCGATGTTCTGATAGATGGCGTTGGCGGTGCCCTTGTACCACACGGCGCCGCCGGCGCTCTGGTAGGGCGGCAGGATATGTACGCCGCCGTTCATGCGATCCAGCTCCCAGGGCTGGCCGCTGCCGATGTAGGTGTTCAGCTCCAGCGGGCGGTACTGGGTCAGCACGCCCACCGTGTCAATGCCGGAGTTGGTGCAGTTGGACAGGGGAAAGTCGATAATGCGGAACTTGCCGCCGAAGGGCACGGCGGGCTTGGCCATATTGCCGGTGAGCACATACAGACGGCTGCCCTGGCCGCCGGCCAGCAGCATCGCCACACACTCTTTCTTCATCGTTGTGTACCTCCTGCTTCATCGTTGCGCCGCTTCTTTGTGTTCGTCCGCCGCAGCAGCACCGCACCCAGCGGCGGCACCGTCAGCGACAGGGACTGCTCCCACCCGTGGGAGGGTATATCGTCCACGTTGATCCTGCCGCCGGCGCTCAGGCCGCAGCCGCTGCCGCCCCAGCAGGTATCGTCCGTGTTGAACAGCACCTCGTACCCCGCCGCCTTCGGCACGCCGAAGCGGTAGTTGTCCCAGGGCACCGGCGCGAAATTCACCGCGCAGATCATCTCGTGTCCTTTTCTGTCCCGCCGCAGGAACACCAGCACGTTGTTATGGTTGTCGTCGGCCACCAGCCACTGGAAGCCCTCCCAGTCCCGGTCGTTTTCCCACAGGCAGCGGTTGCGCCTGTACAGCCGGTTCAGCTGGCGGATGCACTCGTGGGTGGCGCGGCAGGCGGGGTCGTCCAGCAGATACCAGTCCAGCTGGCCGCGGAAGTCCCACTCGTGCCACTGTCCCAGCTCGCTGCCCATGAACAGCAGCTTCTTTCCCGGATGGCACAGCATGTAGGTATAGAAGCTCCTTACACCGGCCAGCTGCCGCCAGTCGTCGCCGGGCATCTTGCCCCGCAGACTGCCCTTCATGTGCACCACCTCGTCGTGGGACAGGGGCAGTACGTAGTTCTCGGAAAAGGCGTACAACATGGAGAACGTCACATCCCGGTGGTGGAACTGGCGGAAGTAGGGATCCATCTTCAGATAGTGGCACAGGTCGTTCATCCAGCCCATGTTCCACTTGAGGTTGAAGCCCAGACCGCCCTGCTCCGGCGGGTATGTCACCAGCGGCCACGCGGTGGACTCCTCCGCCACCATCAGCGCCGCGGGGTCGGCGGCGAAGGCCGCCCGGTTCAGCTCCCGCAGGAACTCGATGGCCTCCAGATTTTCTCTGCCGCCGTCCTTGTTGGGGCGCCACGCGCCGCCCTGCCGGTCATAGTCCAGATACAGCATGGACGCCACCGCGTCCACCCGCAGCCCGTCGATGTGGTACTCCCGCAGCCAGTACACGGCGGAGCTGAGAAGGAACTCCTTCACCTCCGGCTTGCCGAAGTCGAACACACGGGTGCCCCAGCCGGCGTGCTCCCATTTCAGCGGGTCGCCGTATTCATAGAGGCATGTCCCGTCGAACTCGATCAGCCCGTGGCTGTCCTTGCAGAAGTGGGCGGGCACCCAGTCCAGTATCACGCCCAGCCCCGCCCGGTGCAGGGCGTCCACCAGCGCCATGAAGTCGTGGGGCGTTCCGTAGCGGCTGGTGGGGGCGAAGTAGCCGGTGCACTGATAGCCCCAGCTGTCGTCCAGCGGGTACTCCGTCACCGGCAGCAGCTCCACGAAGTTGTAGCCCATGGACTTCACATACCCCGGCAGCTCCCGCGCCAGCTCCCGGTAGCTCAGGGACGTGCCGTCCCCGTGGCGCTTCCACGAGCCCAGATGCACCTCGTAGATCAGCAGCTCGCCGTCCACCGGCGGCTTTTCCAGCCGCTGCTGCCGCCATTTCTCA
>OIZS01000405.1_pt1 | contig 18579 bp, 14 predicted proteins | sample 1588641 | NCBI WGS metagenome assembly OIZS01 (sample SAMN03283240) | human gut metagenome | biome: human-associated habitat; material: feces | host: Homo sapiens | place: Peru | collected 2012
TCGTCGTCCTCGTCCTTGGCATCGGGCAGGTAGGTGTAACCCCATCGGATGGCCCCTAATTGCAATATGTGTTATAAGATTACTCTGCAATCTGAACAGTAGCACGACGGTTGAATGAGATTGGAGAAAGCTCATCTACACCACCATTAGCCTGAGTTGTGATATTACTTCTCTCTACACCCATCTTAACGAGCTCTGAAGCAACTGCCTCTGCACGACCCTCAGAAAGCTTCTGGTTGATAGCAGGAGTACCTGTTGCACTATCAGCATAACCGTTGACGAGCAACTTAGAACCATTCTCCTTAGCGTACTTAGCAAGAGCCTGTACGTTAACCAAATCCTGCTGAGAAGCAATGTTAGTCTTATTGATGTTGAAGAATACAGAAACTGGAGTATTAACAAACTCCTTAACAGATGCAGGAGTCTCTACTGGCTTCTGGTTAGCAAGTTTCTCCTTCAAACGTTCATTCTCTGCATTAGCATCGTTCAACTTAGCATTGAGTGCATCAAGCTCTGACTGATGGAGAGCATTGATAGCATCTACGTCTGGAGTCTTCTTCCAAGTTGACTTGCCAAGATTGAACTGCAAACCTACCTCTGCATAGAGGTTGTTGTCATGAGAATCCCAACCGCGGCGTCCGCGCTCGACACCACCATCGATATCGTGCTCGATACGGTTCCAACCAGCCTCAAGATATACATTGAGTTTCTCAGCTACCTTCCAAGAAGACTGAACACCAGCACTGAGGTCCATTGAATACAAGTTGTGTGTCATTGTACGGCCAATACCACCACCGATGAAAGGAATCACATTCCAAACACGGTTCTCATTGTAACCATAAAGTAAATTGCTGACGTTGAACATGATGTGCTCATTCAAAAGCCAATACTTATTAAACTTACCCTGCTCGCCTGTTGCCATATCATACACCTGCTTACCCCAGATACCCTGCAACTTGGTACGCAAACCGATACCAGGAGTAAACCACTTACCGATAGCTACAGCAACACCAGGATTAGAACGGAACTTCTTGAAAGGACTTGTTGCGAAATTCTGACCATGCTCCTCGTTTGAATACCAAGCATTCCAATCAATACCAGCCTGAACAAACCAATTGCTCCAGAAAGAGTTTGTAGAAACACTATACTTTTCTGTAGGAGTTGCATCCTGAGCAAATCCACTCAATGAAAGACCAGCAAATGCCAGTACAGCTATTAACTTTTTCATAACTTTAATATTTAACAATCAATATATAATTCATTAAAACGAAATCACCTTTTATATTTTGGGGACAAAATTACTACTTATTTTTTTATTTTTCCCTTTTTTCATAAAAAAAATGCACTTTTTTAAAAAAAAAGTTGTCTTTTTTCCATTTTTACCCCCATTTTAACCTAAAAGATGCTCAATTTCCTGCTGTTTGAGAATACAAAGCACATTTTTACCATCGGGAGTATAGTTGACGTTGCTACACGCAAACAGGTCATTGACAAGGGTTTCCATCTCTTCATTGCTCAATACCTGTCCTTGCGGAATGGCAGCATTCCGTGCCAACGTCAGAGCCAACGACTGATGTACCTCATCTAAGGCCTTCACCCCCTTCTCTTTGGCTGAGAAAACCATATCCTGTACCAGATGTAGCGGGTTGACGCCATCAAGTCCGGTAGGAATCGCATTGACGGCATAACTTCCTCCACCCAGATTATCCAGCTCAAATCCCATCTTACTCATCTCCGGCAAAAGCTTTTCCAAGATCACTTCGTCGGAAACCGGGAATTGAAGTACCTCTGGGAAAAGGACTTTCTGGGAATGACTCGTCTGTTGCTGAATCTGCTCAAGATACCGTTCATAAAGCACTCTCACATGTGCCCGATGCTGGTCTATGATCATCAGTCCCGACTTCACCGCAGTCATCACATACTTACCTTTATATTGATAATGTGCTGGTGACTTTTCGGCTAAAATACTTTGGGATGTATTGATTTCCGTTTCGCTTTCCGACTCGAAGATATCAGCTTCTCTTTCCACCGAATCCTGATCATTCAATCCTTCATACAACTGTTCCCACTGTTCATCCACCGGCTTTACCGCGGTTGGTTTCCCGGATGATGGGGAGGACTTGAATGGATTGTAATGCGGATTTAAACTAATCTTCGGAGCAGAAGCAGAAGAAGCCACATCCGGATTGTACACCGGAATATCTGGTTTGTCTTCCGTATCAAAATCGATGGAAGGAACATCATTGAACATTCCAATGGACTCCTTGACGGCTGCCATCAAGATCTGCCAGATAGCCTGTTCGTTTTCAAACTTGATTTCTGTCTTGGTAGGATGTATGTTGACATCGATGTCGTTGGGATTAACATCAAAGTACAGGAAATAAGGCACTTGTTCGCCCTGTGGAACCAATCTGTCGTAAGCAGTCATCACCGCCTTATTGAAATAAGGATGCTTCATATATCGTCCGTTCACGAAGAAGAACTGATGAGCACCTTTCTTGCGTGCAGCTTCTGGCTTTCCCACAAAACCGGAAGCTGCACGCAAGAAAGTTGCTCATCAGTTCAGCTTCTGGCTTTCCCACAAAACCGGTAATCTTACACATGGTCGTCTCTACGTTGACCGGCAAGAGGTCCTGATTGATGCGCTTTCCAAACACGTCGATGATGCGCTGCCTCAGATTACCTGCCTTCAGATTAAACAATTCAGTATTGTTGCTGTGAAGCGTAAAGGCAATCTGCGGATTGACCAGCACGATACGCTCAAATGCTGTCAGGATATTATTTAATTCCGTAGAATTGGATTTCAAGAATTTGCGGCGTGCAGGAACATTATAGAAAAGATTGTTCACTGAGAAAACACTTCCCACTGAAGAAGAACAAGCTTCCTGTCCCTCGAAGCGCGAACCAGAGATAGACAATTGAGTACCGACTTCCTCGCCTTCCTGACGAGATTTCAGAACGACCTGAGCTACGGCTGCGATAGAGGCCAAAGCCTCACCACGGAATCCATTGGTATGCAGATTGAACAAGTCTTCTGCCTGGCGAATCTTAGAAGTGGCATGGCGCTCAAAGGCCAGTCGGGCATCCGTTTCTGACATACCCTTTCCATCATCGATCACCTGAATACTGGTTCGACCGGCATCCACAACGGCTACATCAATATTTTTAGCACCCGCATCAACAGAGTTTTCTACCAACTCCTTGATCACTGAAGCCGGGCGCTGAATGACTTCTCCCGCTGCTATTTGATTGGCGACAGAATCGGGCAATAATTGAATGATATCGCTCATCTTTTATAATATTACATTTTTCTAAATCATCGAGATGACTCTGTCTTCACGGGCATCTCGCTCTTTTTACTGGAAAGAACCTGCAAAGGCGCAGCATGGCGCTTGATTACCTTCAACTGCTGGTCTTGCTTCTTGCCTCTCCATACGAAAATATCATTTTTATCCTTTGGACGGATATCGTCAAACCAAGCGAAATTAGGGAGTTTCAACTTGGCTGGCGGCACCTGGGTAATCGGATAGAATGTGCCTACAGACTTATTTGACCATATTTTCTGCAACTGACGTTCTGGAGACAAGTACATTCTCATCGTATCGGTCTCCATATAATTCATGCCAACCAGTGAGCTATCCTTATCATTGGTAAGAAAATAGATGGTCTGGACATTACCGATAGACTCGCCCATCCGTGCCTGTCCGTTTTCAAAGTAAGCCTTCATCTCCTTGGAAGTTACCTGATTGAAATGCACGCTATCTGGCATCACATCCACAGAGAGTGCCTGTCCGATAACATGAGCCATGCGCACCGTAGAGTCATTCATGTAAACCTTGATTTCTTCTCCAAGGAGTTGACGATTCAGATTCCATACAATCGGGTCCTTATACATGGTCATGCATGAATCCTGGGAATTGAATACCATGGAATCACAAACCGCCTGGACATCCTGCCGGTAAGCTCGCACCTTGCTGTAGGCATGCACCTTGCGATAGACTGAGTCTGTATTGATATGAAAGGTATAAATCTTCATGGTATCTGAATGCACCCACAAAGTATCTTTCTGTGAATAATCAATAGCTACCGGATTGCGGGTGGCAAAGCCATAGCCTGTCTTCTCATTATAACGCAAATAGTTGCAATGAAGTGAATTGCGATTTTTCTTATCATTGTAAATCACATTACCGAAACCCTGACTGTTTCCGTCTTTCACATAATACAGACTATCACCCGTAATGGTTTTGTCCTTATCCACTAAAGTGGAACGACCATACAACTGGGCATGATCGGTCTTTGTATCATAATATCCATCCTTGGTATTAACCACACTGGAGCCTGAGACAATTTTGGAAGGACCTACCATGTGGGCAGTTGATTTCCTTACATCATAATATAAGGTATCGGTAGTCACCAGATCCTTTCCGCTACGAAGTTTCACATTGAAGACAAACTTAGCCTCTCGGGTCTTTGTATGATATTCACCCCAATCTGATACAAGGCGGTCCTTACCGTCAATCAGCGTTCCACCTTCAAAGAAATTGGCCATTTCATACAAACGGTCATAATCTAAGCTATCGGTACGCAGAACTTGTCTGCGATGGTGCAGGACCACATTATTGCGAGCCCTCATCATCTGCATCAAACCATCGTATTCAGCTCTATCACAAACCAAAGACAAGGTATCCCCCTGACGGAAATGCACATGACCGAACGCTTTCACCGAATTGGTGTTTTGGTAAAAATAGGCACTGTCACAAGTAAGATGCGCCCCCTGATGAAGGAACGAGACCTTACCCTTGACAATCTGTGCATCAGGATTACTACCAAACATATCATACTTCAACTCATCCGCATGAAGAAGATAAACACGGTCGCCCTGTGGGCGCTTCGCCTTTCTCTTGGGGCTCATGGCTTGCACCAAACAAAACCCAAATAGGCATAGAATCAGCAGAAGCTTGATTCTATGCCTGTTATTGTTATTAAGAAAATTCTTACTTATCATTTAACCCAGCCTTGATATTCAAATTTACAATTTTTGTAGCGATCGTTCATGCGCACATAAGTACGCTTTATCTTATCAACCACCCAATCATGCAAAGTCTTCTCACGTTCTTTAGCCAAGACGACATCCTTCATCACCTGGAAATCCTCAGTAATGGTAGCACGATGTCCTTCCACTTTATTGAGAAGTTTCACGATAGCACAAGTTGTCTTACCTCTGGAATTAATCATGGTGAAAGGTGCGGAGATTTCTCCTACCTTCATCGTATCAATGGCACGAGCCACCTCTGTAGGAAGATCTTTCAACTGGAATCGGGATGTACGGGTTCCTCCCTGAGTTGTATTGGCCATCAAGCCCTTGTTGGAACGGGTATCCTTATCATCAGAAATGACTGTAGCTGCATCCTCGAATGTGAACTTCTTGTTTCTGATGTCAGTAGCGATTGAATCCAATCTTGACAAAGACTTGTCAATGGCCTCCTGAGATACGTTTGGCTTCAGAAGAATGTGGCGGACCTTGATTTTATCACCTCGTTTATCAATCAACTGGATGATATGATAACCGAACTCAGACTCTACGATTTTGGAAATCTTCTTAGGGTCAGTCAAGTTGAACGCTACATTGGCAAATGCAGGATCCAACATACCACGACCTACATAATCCATTTCACCACCCATGCGTGCAGAGCCTGGATCTTCAGAATAAAGACGTGCTAAAGTGGCAAAAGAAGTTTCACCCTTATTGACACGATCGGTAAATTCACGCAACTCGTTCTTGACACGAGTGATTTCCTCCATGGAAATCTTAGGCTGGTTGGTCAATATTTCCACCTCCACTTCTGTTGGCACAAAAGGTATGCTGTCGGCAGGAAGATTCTTGAAATACTGTCTCACCTGTGCAGGAGAAACCTTGATATCCTTGACCAATTCTTCCTTCATCTTCTGAATCAGCTGGCGATTCTTGAAATCATCATGCATGGATTGGCGCATCTGTGAAATACTCTGCTTTCTATATTCCTCCAATTTCTCACGAGAACCCGCCAGCGAAACCCAGTAATTGATTTGCTCATCAATACCATTCATAACCTCCGACTCCGATACTTCAATACTATCGATTGCCGCCTGGTGCAAGAACAGTTTCTGAAGGGCTATCTGCTCTGGGATAGAACAATCAGGATCACCAGCATACTTGATTCCTTCTGCCTCACTTTGCAAACGGGTAGCCTCAACCTCAGACTTCAATATAGGTTCGTCACCTACTACCCATATCACCTCATCCACAACACTTGCTTCATTGATCACCTGACTATCAGCAAGAGTTGCATCCACTTGAGAAGAGTCAGCATCCTGTGCAGCAAAACCACGCAAAGCTTTGTTGGCATTAGCAGAAATACCAACCAAGAACAACAAAGCAACAAATGCCAGCCCTATTTTATTTTCAAGATTCATGAATTTTCTTTTTTAATGTTTATTGACTGTATCCAGGACCTTCTCGTCCACAAATACAGGATATTTTTTTCTTAATGTTGCCACCCAATCTTTCTCCAACTGGTCCTGATAGTCGGCAACAACCAAAGCCTTCACATCGGTATAATCCTCTGGGGCCTTTTTCAGAACTTTTCCAAAAGTGGCATCAAAAGGATAATCCTTGACAGCCTGCACCGTAGTATCCTTATGGAAAACCATCTTATCTACCAATGCATGATCACCTTTCTTAAATATACCCTTTTCAACACGGATACGAATCACGGAATCCTTATTGAAAGTATTACGCAGGATTTCAGCCCATTCAGCAAAAGGTTTACCCTTTACACTCTTTTTAACCGCCTTGATATCGGCTTCATCCTTCACATGATAGGCGATACCCTTAAAGCGAGGCTGTTCCCACTTATATTTTTTCTTATTCTTGGCAAAATAAGAGGCTAATCCCTTTTCATCTTTTGCCGCTTTATCCCATACAAGACGATTGCTGATCTCATACAACAAGAGACCATCATGATATTCCTGTATCAGATATTTCAAGTCTGAATCCTTAGCAGACAACTCTTCAGCCTTCTTCTCCAGCAAAGTTTCCTTGGCAGAAGAAGATTGCTCGTTTTTAACTAAAGAATCCAATTTCTCATCAATAATTCTTTCTCTTATACCCCTTGCATCAATAAAACGATAAATATCATTCTTCAAGGAGTCATAAGGGAAGAAATTCTGCTTACCATTCAATTTAATGATATGGTAGCCAAACTCAGACAATACAGGAGCATGCAACTTACCCACCTTCATGGAATAAACAGCATCCTCGAAAGCCTTTACAGTCTGACCTCTTGTAATCCAAGGCAACTCACCACCCTTTTGAGCCGTTCCCTTGTCATCAGAATATTTCTTGGCCAACTCAGCAAAATCAGCACCACGGCTCAAGACCTTATAAATAGAATCAGCCTTTGCCTTAGCTGCATTCTGTTCTGCAGGAGTAGCTTTCTGGTTAAGTAAAATCAAGATGTGAGCAGGCTTAACCATACCACCTGCTCCATCTATACGCTCTTGAGTTTCTTTATAAATCTTACGCGCCTCTTTCTCCACATCATCCGATGTGATAAAAGATGGTCTCACCTGTTGATCTCTATATGTTTCAAATTCCTTCTTAAAAGATGTCAAGGTATCAACCTTCGCATCCAATGCCGCCAAAACCTTCAACTTGTAGTTGACAAACAAATCCACATACTCCTTTACGGTTTTCTTGTCAATGACGCCATTAGAGTTGTTCTTATTATAAGAGTACTCAAATTCAGAACGAGTAACAGGCTTACCGTTAATCGTCATAACAGTAGGATCATTTTGAGCAAAAGCTATGCTCCCCGAGAGAAGCATAGCAGAAATCAGCGCATAAAATTTCATATCAAATTAATTATTCTGGACGACTATAGTTTGGAGCCTCACTTGTGATTGTGATATCATGTGGATGGCTCTCCAATACACCAGCATTAGTAATACGGGTAAACTTCGCATTGTGAAGATTTCCGACAGTGGCAGCACCACAATAGCCCATACCTGAACGCAAGCCACCAATCAACTGGTAGATAACCTCCTGTACGGTTCCCTTGTAAGGAACACGACCTGCGATTCCTTCTGGAACCAATTTCTTTACATCCTTTGTATCACCCTGGAAATAACGGTCCTTAGAACCATTCTTCTGCTCCATAGCTTCCAAAGAACCCATACCGCGATAGCTCTTGAACTTACGACCATTGAAGATAATTGTATCACCAGGACTTTCCTCGGTACCTGCAACAAGTGAACCAATCATTACGCAGCTACCACCGGCAGCCAATGCCTTAACGACATCACCTGAATAGCGGAGACCTCCATCAGCAATCAATGGAACACCTGTGCCCTGCAATGCAGAATATACGTCATAGATAGCGCTCAACTGAGGAACACCTACACCGGCAACCACACGAGTAGTACAGATAGAACCTGGGCCAATACCTACTTTCACACCATCGGCACCATTTTCAACCAGATACTTAGCAGCAGCACCTGTTGCAACATTACCAACGACAACATCTACGTTAGGGAAAGCAGCCTTTACCTGATGCAGTTTTTCAACCACACCCTTAGAATGGCCATGGGCAGTATCAATAACGATAGCATCAGCTCCAGCTTCAACCAAAGCCTTCGCACGATCCAAAGTATCTACTGTGACACCCACACCTGCAGCCACACGGAGACGACCCTTCTCATCCTTGCAAGCCATCGGTTTATCCTTAGCCTTGGTGATATCCTTATAGGTAATCAAACCAACAAGATGATTAGCGTTGTCAACTACTGGCAACTTCTCAATTTTATTTTCCTGAAGAATCTGGGCAGCTGCAATCAAGTCTGTCTGAAGATGTGTAGTTACAAGATTTTCACTTGTCATAACCTCGTCAATCTTCTTGTCCAAATGACGCTCGAAACGAAGGTCACGGTTTGTAACAATACCAACCAAGTGATTCTCGTCATCAACTACAGGAATACCACCGATATGATAATCATGCATCATATCAAGAGCATCCTTCACTGTACTGCCACGACGGATAGTGACAGGGTCATAAATCATACCATTCTCAGCACGCTTAACAATAGCGACCTGACGAGCCTGTTCCTCGATAGTCATGTTCTTGTGAATCACACCGATACCACCTTCACGGGCGATAGCAATCGCCATTGAAGCCTCGGTAACAGTGTCCATCGCTGCTGTGACGAATGGAACATTCAACTCGATGTTACGAGAAAATTTGGTTTTCAACTCTACCTCTTTAGGCAGTACCTCTGAATAAGCAGGAATAAGAAGGACGTCGTCGTAAGTGAGACCGTCCATTACAATTTTATCTGCAACAAATGATGACATATTGTAACCTTTTAAAAATTTATTGCGTGCAAATTTAGCAATAATATTTCAGATAAGACGCACTTTTTACGATTTTCTTACCTTATTAAAGCTATTTAACGTGATTAGTTGGCTTGTTCCGACAAGAACTTGATTCTCACGAGTCTAATTTCATCCTCAGAATAATCTTCTCCAAGCTCTTCTACAGCAGTATTCAAGTCATCAGTTTCGCTTTCCATAAAGTAGTCATAAATATCATCTACATGATCATCATCTACGACTTCGTCTATGAAATAATCGATATTCAACTTGGTTCCGCTATAGACTATGGCTTCTATCTCGTCAAGAAGTTCCTCGAACTCCAAACCTTTTGCCTCTGCCAAATCATCCAAATCAATCTGGCGATCGATGCTTTGAATGATAGACACTTTCAGCATAGACTTCTTGGCAACTGTACGTACACGGAGTTCTTCCGGACGTTCTATCTCATTATCCTCACAATATTTCTTGATCAACTCGCAGAATTCCTTACCAAAACGTTTTGCCTTACCTGCACCGACGCCCTGGACATTCTGAAGTTCCTGCATATTGACAGGATACATAGTAGCCATCTGCTCCAAAGAAACATCCTGGAAGATGACATACGGAGGCAGTTTGTGCTTCTTGGCAAAATTCTTGCGCAAATCCTTCAACATAGCATATAATTGCGGATCCAAAGCCCCACAACTACCTTCGCTACTGTTTTCAGATTCGTAATCCTCCTTAAACTCCTTATCTGCAACAATCATAAAAGACTCAGGATTCTTGATGAATCTCTTACCCGCAGCAGTGAGTTTAAGAAGTCCATAATTCTCTACGTCTTTCTTGAGATAGCCACAAAGCAAGGCCTGGCGAATGACTGGATTCCACAATTTATTATCCATATCTTCACCTGCACCGAATTCTTCCAGATCGTTGTGCTTATGAGATACAATGTCATCCGTACCTCTACCTTTCACAAAGTCGATAATATACTCCTGACGGAAATTCTCCTTGACCGCAGCTACGGCCTGAAGTACAACCAAGAGAGCATCCTTCGCCTCAATCTTCGTTGTAGGATGCAGACAGTTGTCGCAGTTATGGCAATTTTCCTCAGAATATTCCTCACCGAAATAATGGAGAAGCATCTTTCTACGGCAAACAGAAGACTCTGCATAAGCAGCAGTTTCCTGCAGTAATTGTCTGCCTATGTCTTGCTCTGCCACAGGCTTGTTTTCCATAAACTTCTCCAGTTTCCTCAAGTCTTTTCGGGCATAAAAGGCTATACATATACCTTCACCACCATCTCGGCCAGCACGACCAGTTTCCTGATAATATCCTTCCAAACTCTTTGGAATATCGTAATGGATTACAAAACGGACATCTGGTTTGTCAATACCCATACCAAAGGCTATGGTGGCCACGATTACATCGATTTTCTCCATCAGGAAATCATCCTGAGTCTGAGAACGAGTAGCAGAATCAAGACCAGCATGATATGGAGCAGCCTTTATCTCGTTGGCTTTTAATATCTCAGCCAATTCCTCCACTTTCTTGCGAGACAAGCAATAAATGATACCGCTCTTGCCAGGATGCTGACGGATGAACATAATAATCTGTCTATCAATATCCTTTAGCTTTGGGCGTACCTCATAATATAAGTTGGCGCGATTAAAGGAACTTTTAAATTCCTTGGCATCCACAATACCCAGACTTTTCTTGATATCAGTTCGCACTTTATCTGTAGCAGTGGCAGTAAGGGCAATGACAGGCGCATTACCAATCTCATTGATAATCGGACGGATTCGCCTATATTCTGGACGGAAATCATGTCCCCATTCAGAAATACAATGAGCTTCATCAACTGCATAGAAGGAAATCTTGACGGTCTTCAAGAAATCCACATTATCCTCTTTTGTCAAAGACTCAGGAGCCACATAGAGGAGTTTGGTCTTTCCAGACAGGATATCTTCCTTCACCTTTTCTATTGCCGATTTGTTGAGGGAAGAGTTCAAATAATGTGCCACACCATCATCTTCACTGAGACCATTGATGACATCTACCTGATTTTTCATCAATGCTATCAATGGAGAAATGACAATGGCCGTTCCCTCCATGATGAGAGAAGGCAACTGATAACACAAACTCTTTCCACCTCCAGTAGGCATAAGCACAAATGTATCATGACCACTCATCAGATTTCTGATGATAGCTTCCTGCTCGCCTTTAAACTTATCAAAACCGAAATAGCGCTTAAGCTGACCTGTAAGATTAACCTGTTCTGCCATATTCAACCTATCAATTAAAATCTATTTTATGTTCTATGGTATAAGTCCAATGGGGGATTAGCCCATTGAACTTTTATGCTGACTCCAATTTTTGCAAATGAGCCTTATCTAATTGTGACTTTGCATATTCCAAAGTCACCTTAAACTTCTTAACTTTCTTGGACGGAATCTCAAACATGGCATCCATCATGATTGCTTCAACAATAGAACGGAGTCCACGAGCACCCAATTTGTATTCTACAGCCTTATCAACTATACAATCCAACGCATCCTCATCGAAAGTCAATTCTATACCGTCCATCTCCATCAGTTTGACATACTGCTTCACAATAGAATTCTTTGGTTCTACCAAAATCTTGCGCAAAGCAGCTCTATCCAATGGATTCAGATAGGTAAGGACTGGCAAACGACCGATAATTTCCGGTATCAGACCAAAAGACTTTAAGTCTTGTGGCAGGATATATTTCATCAAATCAGACTTATCGATGTTTCTGACATTCTGAACAGAGTTGTAACCAACAACATGCGTATTGAGGCGCTGGGCAATTTTCTGCTCTATGCCATCAAAAGCGCCACCGCAGATAAAGAGGATATTTCTTGTATCCACATGGATGTAATCCTGATCAGGATGCTTTCTTCCTCCCTTTGGTGGAACATTGACCATCGTTCCTTCCAAAAGTTTCAGCAAGCCCTGCTGCACACCTTCACCACTTACATCACGGGTAATAGAAGGATTATCACTCTTACGTGCAATCTTATCTATCTCATCAATAAAGACAATACCTCTTTCTGCTGCAGCAACATCATAGTCGGCAACCTGAAGCAATCGGCTCAAGATGCTCTCTACATCCTCACCCACATAACCTGCTTCTGTAAAAACAGTGGCATCTACAATGGTAAAAGGAACGTCCAGCATCTTGGCTATGGTTCTGGCGAGAAGAGTCTTACCAGTACCCGTGCTTCCTACCATAATAATATTACTCTTTTCGATTTCCACGCCATCATCAGTCTTCTGCTGCTGCAAACGCTTGTAATGGTTATAGACAGAAACTGACAAATAGCGCTTAGCCTCATCCTGACCTATTATATACTCATCAAGATACTTCTTGATTTCAACAGGCTTTGGAACATCTTTCAGTTCAAAAGAACTTGATTTATCATCCTTTAAAACTCCTGTTGACTGGACTATATCCCAGGCCTGACGCGCACAATCCTCACAGATAAAACCACTGACACCAGTAATCAGCAGTTTCACCTCAGATTCACTACGTCCACAGAAGCTACATACTTTCTTTGGCATACCTTATTATATATATATATTATTTTCGTACCAAAACAGAATCAATCATACCATATTCCTTTGCCTCTTCTGCTGTCATCCAGTAATTTCTATCACTGTCTGCCCAAACTTTCTCGTATGGAGTATGAGAATGGTTAGAAATAATCGTATATAATTCTTTCTTGAATTTTTGAATTTCCTTTGCTTCAATCTCGATATCAGAAGCCTGACCCTGAACACCACCGAGTGGCTGATGAATCATCACACGGCTATGAGGCAAAGCAGAACGCTTGCCCTCTTGACCAGCAACAAGAAGAACTGCGCCCATAGAAGCGGCCATACCTGTACAGATAGTAGCCACATCTGAAGAAATAAACTGCATGGTGTCATAAATACCCAAACCTGCAGTCACGCTACCACCAGGGCTATTAATATAGATTGAAATATCCTTGCCGCTATCTACAGAATCCAAATAAAGCAACTGTGCCTGAAGTGTATTTGCTGTATAGTCATCAATCTCAGTACCCAAGAAGATAATACGATCCATCATCAGACGAGAGAAAACATCCATCTGAGTTACATTGAGCTGACGCTCCTCCAGAATATAAGGATTCAAATACTTAGCCTGCGACTTGATAACATCATCAAGCACCATTCCATTTATGCCAAGATGCTTGGTTGCATATTTTCTAAAATCGTTCATATTACATCATTTATTATTCAAATTTATATACGAAAATCGAGGTTATCGACCTCTATATCTCGTTCTGTGGAACAAAGATAATAAAAAAAGTCGATAACCTCGAAATAAATCTGATATTTTTTCTAAAAAAATATTATTCTTGCATCATCTTGTTGAAATCCTCAACAGAAATCTCCTTTTCGTTCAACTTAACAACAGTCTTCAATGCTGTAGCCAACTTACGGTCGATAGAGCGATCTACCAATGCATCTGTAGAGTTACCCTTCTTGAGAATCTCATTTGCATAGTTCTCAACATACTCCTCAGGAATGTTGGTCATACCATACTGAGCGAACTGTGCACGAGCTGCTTCCTTTGCAGTCTCCTTGATATCTTCGTCGTTAATCTTGATATCCTGAGCCTTGATAAGCTGCTCCTTGATCAAATGCCAAGTCAACTCCTTAAGGCTCTCCTCGTAGTTCTTCTCTACGAAGTCCTCGCCCTTATCCTTGTTGTTAGCCAACATGATACGCTTCAACAACGCATCTGGGAATTGCAACTTGCCAACCTTCTTCTCGCAGTGAGCACGAACATCAAGGAGGAACTTATAATCAGAGTCGCCTACCAACTGTGCCTGCAAGCCCTCAGCAATCTTAGCACGGAAAGCAGCCTCGTCCTTCACATCTGTATCCTCACCAAGAGCCAACTTGAAGAGCTCCTCGTTTACCTCATGCTTCTTGAAACGCTGGATTTCTGTAACCTGATAGCTGAACTCAGACTCCAAATCCTTCACAGAATCACGCTCAATCTTCAAGAGCTGAGCTACCTCTGTATCGTTATCTGGATAAGCCTTCTTAGGATTGAATGTGATGATATCACCTACCTTTGCATCATTGAAAAGGTTCTTCTGCTCTTCTACCTTAATGTAGCTTGGCATCATCATGGCACCCTCTACAGTAATGCCACCTTCCTTGGTGTTACCATTCTCGTCCAACTCACGCAAGTCACCCTTCAGCATATCATTCTCCTGATAAGCCTCAGCCTTCTCATAGCTACCAGAACGAGAAGCGTACATATCTACCTGCTGATCAAGAATCTTATCATCAACAGTGATATTGTAGTAATCTACCTTATCGCGACCAGAAAGAGCAACCTTGAACTCTGGAGCAACAGCGATGTCAAACATGAATGTATAAGGACCATCCTTCTCAATATCAACTGGCTCCTGCTTCTCTGATGGGAGAGGCTCACCGAGCATCTGGATATTATTGTCCTGTACATACTTGTAAATCTGCTGGCCTACGAGCTTGTTGATAGCCTCCATTTTTACAGATGCACCAAACTGACGCTTAATCATGCCCATAGGAGCCTGACCTGGACGGAAACCAGGAACGTTAGCTTTTTTACGATAGTCCTTCAATGTCTTCTCGACATCATTCTTGTAATCCTCCTCTTCGACAACGAGGGTCAAAAGACCATTAATCTTGTCAGGATTTTCAAATGAAATTTTCATCTTGATGTTTTGTTTTTATATTATTAATTATTTTCTTCTTTAATATTTTAATAGTTCGTCAACACGATTGGCTTGCAAAATTACGCATAATTCGTGAATATACCTAATATATAAGAGAAAAATTTGTTTTTTTAACCATCTTCCTCTGCTTCTTTGGCTCTTTTCTGCTCATCAATGAGCTGGAAGTCTTTCTTACGAAGCACAAAACTATTACTTAAATACTTCTCACGAACCACCTTATTGGTTGCCAAATCCTCCGGCTTACCCTGAAACAGAATTTTACCTTCAAACAAAAGATAGGCACGGTCGGTAATAGTCAGCGTCTCCTGTACATTATGGTCGGTAATCAGGATTCCTATATTGCGGTATTTAAGGCGCCAGACAATATGCTGAATATCTTCTACAGCAATAGGATCGACACCGGCAAAAGGTTCATCCAACATAATAAACTTCGGATCAATGGCAAGACAACGGGCTATCTCGGTACGACGACGTTCACCACCAGACAACTGATCACCCTTGTTTTTGCGGACCTTGTTGAGACGGAATTCATTAATCAGACTTTCCAACTTTTCCAACTGATAGCTGCGTGGTTTACCCGTCATTTCCAGTACAGACAATATATTGTCCTCCACACTCATTTTCCGAAAGACACTTGCCTCCTGAGGCAAATAGCCAATACCTGCACGGGCGCGTTTATACACAGGATAATTGGTAATATCCTGATCACCCAGATAAACATGACCTTCATTAGGTACAACCAAACCTGTAGTCATATAGAAAGAAGTTGTCTTACCTGCACCATTTGGTCCAAGCAAACCTACGATTTCTCCCTGCTTCACATTGATGGTAACACCATTGGCGACAGTTCTTTTACCATAACGTTTCACCAAACCTTCAGTTCTGAGAACCAGTTTATCGCTACAATCCGATTGCTGTTGATTATTAATTATTTCGTCCATAATTTGCATTTTTAGAGTGAAGAACTATTCATTCTCCGCATTTTTGGTGCAAAAATACTAAAAAACAAGCAAATATCACTTATAAAATCAAAAAACTATTCATTATATAGTAGTTTTTTAGAGGATTTTGGTTACTTTTGCACCATCAAACAGAGATTTATTAGCATGTTAATATCAAAATGGCTTACCACCTTCGGTAAATATCTTATTTTAATGGGGCGCGCTTTTTCACGTCCTGAGCGTATGCGCATGTTTCTGAAACAATATGTGAAAGAAATGTCACAGTTGGGTGTCAACTCCATTGGCATCGTACTGCTCATTTCATTTTTCATAGGAGCAGTAATTTGTATTCAGATGAAATTAAACATCCAAAGTCCTTGGATGCCAAGATGGGTATCTGGTTATACCACACGAGAAATCATGCTGCTGGAGTTTTCTTCCAGTATCATGTGTCTGATTCTTGCCGGAAAGGTAGGTTCCAATATCGCATCTGAACTGGGAACCATGAGAGTAACCCAACAGATTGATGCGCTGGATATCATGGGGGTAAATTCTGCATGTTATTTGATCTTACCTAAAATCTTAGGTTTGGTTACCATCATGCCTTTTCTGGTAATTTTCAGTTCAGGTATGGGCATCATCGGTGCGTATGGTACTGCTTATATCGGACACATCCTACCTCCAGACGACCTGACATTGGGACTTCAGCATTCATTCAATCAATGGTTTGTATGGATGAGCATCATCAAAAGCTTGTTTTTTGCATACATCATCGCCAGTGTATCATCCTTTTTCGGTTATACGGTGGAAGGAGGTTCTGTAGAAGTAGGTACAGCATCTACAGATGCAGTAGTCAGCTCAAGTGTTTTAATACTCTTCTCTGACGTATTCCTTACCCAAGTGCTTTCATAACAACTCAAATACCTCAAATTATTCTATAAGATTATGATTGAAGTTAAAAACTTGACTAAGTCTTTCGGTGACAAGACTGTTCTCAACAATATAAATATGGTATTTGAGACCGGCAAAACCAACTTGATTATTGGTCAGAGCGGCTCAGGTAAGACAGTCTTGATGAAAAATCTTGTTGGATTATTAGAACCTACAAGTGGTGAAGTACTGTATGACGGGCGCAACTTCGTACAGATGTCTAAGAAAGAAAAGGTATTCATGCGCCGAGAGATGGGCATGATTTTCCAAAGCGCAGCACTCTTCGATTCCCTGCCGGTTTTAGAAAACGTGATGTTTCCACTCGACATGTTTTCCAACATGAATTACAAGGAAAGAGTAAAAAGAGCTCAGGAATGTCTTGACCGCGTAAACCTGATTGATGCCCAGCACAAATTTCCAGGTGAGATTTCTGGAGGTATGCAGAAGCGTGTTGCCATCGCACGCGCTATTGTCATGAATCCCAAGTACTTGTTCTGTGACGAGCCAAACTCCGGTCTTGATCCAAAAACATCATTGGTCATAGACGAATTACTCTCAGGCATCACCAAGGATTACAACATGACAACTATCATAAATACCCACGATATGAATTCTGTAATGGGTATCGGTGAAAATATTTGTTTTATCTACCAAGGAAAAAAAGAATGGCAAGGCAACAAGGATGAAGTCATTTCATCCACAAATGAAAAGCTGAACGACCTTGTCTTTGCTTCAGACCTCTTCCGCAAGGTAAAGGAAGTAGAAATGAAAGAAGCAAAAACATAATAATACAGAAAATAAAAAAGCTACCAGCATAGAGCTGATAGCTTTTTTATTTTCATCTCATTTTCCAATCACCATGGACCAGTACCATGGGCACAACAACCTGTTCTTTAGTACTATCACCATATACCATCTGTAAGAAAACATCAGCCACATGGCGAGCAGTATCAGCCTTGGCATGCAGAACATGAACACCTGCCAGTCCCTTATGTTCTTCTTGCTGCTGCTCCATAAACATCCGGGCATTCAGCAACAATTGCTCATGATAACCTTTAGAAATACGATTCGGCTGATTGTATCCAGCCACAAAATCATCATATTTCCCCTCTAAGAGCAAGTCATAATAACCCTTGGCTGCAATCCCGGCAAAATAACCAGGATCAGGAGTTTCCTTCTTACACGAAGCAAATACCAATTCTATGCCCAATATCATGAAAAACAAGAATTTCTTCATCTTAGCTCCAATTACTTTTGACGGATAAAAACATTAATTGGACAGCCATGCAAAGACCAGTTCTCGCGAATCTTGTTCTCCAAGAATCTACGATAATTCTCCTTCACATACTGTGGCAAGTTGGCATAGAACACAAACGACGGAATCGTAGTGTTAGGCAACTGTGTACAATATTTGATCTTGATGTACTTACCCTTAACACTCTGAGGAGGAAAAGCCTCAATGATAGGAAGCATCACCTCATTCAGTTTGGAGGTTCCGATGTGAACCTTACGGTTCTGATAAACCTGCTTAGCAGTTTCC
>OIZS01000409.1_pt1 | contig 18510 bp, 29 predicted proteins | sample 1588641 | NCBI WGS metagenome assembly OIZS01 (sample SAMN03283240) | human gut metagenome | biome: human-associated habitat; material: feces | host: Homo sapiens | place: Peru | collected 2012
ATCTTTTGAACGTTCGACTAATTCTTCTAAAACCGTTAACCGACCAAATTTTCGACCAATTAAATTTATTTTTATCACATTATCACCTCCCTTATTTAAAAGAGGGCTAGTAAATAGCCATCATATAACTTAATGTACATAAGATAATGCACCAATGATAACTAACATGATACTATAACAAACTAATGCAATAATTACTGCTGATTTATCCATGATATATACCTCCTATTTAAAGAATCGTAAGAATGTTTTAGGATCGAGAATTATAAACCCTACTAACCAAATTGCCAATACTACGCCAAAACATGGTAATGCTTGAATGAATTGTTCCATAATCTTATACTCCTTTTTTAAAACAATGATAACCAATGGCCATTAATAAAATGATACATAATACTGTCATATAATTAACCTCCGATATAAACTAAACCAACAGTAATTAAAGACAGTGTTGTTATAACACCAACAAAGAAATTAAAAGCAATAAACCAATTCCAAAACATCTGTTTCACCTCCTAGATACAATAAATATTAATATAATTATTTTCTAAATGTTCTATACTGTCAATAATTTCGTAGCCGTGAGCTCTAACAAAATAGAACATATCCTTGATGCTGCGCTTTTGATCTACTAACTGATCATGATAATAAATTTTATAAATCATTATATACCTCCTATTTAATTACCAGAGTCTCATATGCTCCTTACACTTATTATAATACACTATGTTGCAACGTTTGTACAATATATAAAAAGCATAATTAGTATGATATAAAGTAATAGCTCCTCACAAGGAGGAGCTATCTATCATATATTATTTAGAGCAGCAAGAGCAGCCACAGTCGCATTTTTTCTTTGGTGTTTCACCTAGCCAAGGCGCTTTATAGACCTCGCTGACATCCATTTCATGGCCGCAAACATCACCATGATCTGAATATTGCCACATATATACATTTGGATAATCACATGTACTATTATACTGAGCACACCAGATAGGCACCCAAGGCACCTGGCTATACATATATGTCTCGTCCCACAATAAAGAGTAGCCGCTATAGATGCCTACTAATGGCCAACCTGCATTATTTAGGCGGTTGACGAAGTCACACATGATATTAGTAATACCTTGATAGCTTAGATTGCCATTATTGATGTGACTTCTTAGGCGAGTATGATCTTCATAGTCATACCAAATGCCAGCTTGCAAATGCCAAGGGGTCAAACCAATCTCAGCTAATTTACTGATCACCCAATTGGCTTCATAGCCACAAGTTTCTAAGTCATATGCATGACTGAAATAGTAAACGCCGACCTTTAGACCAGCACTAATTGCATTTAGAATTTGTGTGCGACAGCATTCAGTCTCATTATAAGATTCACCTAGTTTAACAATAACGACATCATAACCTTGTTCTTTTGCTTTTTTAAAATCATTGACGCTAGTGAAATAATCTTGCCAATCAGAAATATCAAATGCCTTCATATCTTACGCCTCCCAACCAATAATAATGACGTCGCATGTGCCAATATAGTTATCACTGCTTCTGGCCCAGTAGTTATAACGATACACTACGCTACCAATAATAATGTTACAATATACGTCAAAACCAGTAGTACTTTTATTTAAGATACCTCTATTTGTTATTTGGCCGTTCTCTTTTTCGTTGGCTGTATTCCATAGCGTAGTATCACATTGAATAACACTATATTGAGTATTCGCCATTGTTACCGGTAATGTAATATGCTTCTGTGTTCCTACTGTTACTTTGAACATCACTCTGCCGTCTGGTAAATATGTCTTCCAATGAGATTGCTCTTCACCTTTTTTAGTACCAGTTTTATTACTAGTTTTCAACGCTACTTCTTTGCCATTAATTGTGATCATGCCTGTTAAATCGCCGCCTGTCAGTGGTAAGTAACCATTAAGCTGAGACTTTAGTGCATAAGCAGACAAATCGATCGGTGGTGTATCACCGCCGCCAGAACCTACCAAATCTGAAATAGCTTTCATAGCATTATCAATAATATCCATGTTATTATTAAGCACTCGAATATCAGCCCAGTCAGTCAAGTCAGGTTTTGTCAAATTATAATTTGGTGTTCTAGTTGCCATTATTTCAACCCCTTATATTGTTGTAACAAATCAGAACGCTTATTTGTTAACTCATCAAAATAGTTTTGAAATTCTGTTTCATTCATGATAACAAGAACTCCATCTTTAAAAACATCATACTCGTTTTGACCGTCAACAGAAATAGCACACTCACTAATGCCTCTTAACTCAGACAGTTTAAGATTAATGGCCTTGATCTCGTTCTGTAGATTTTCCTTTTTGAACTGGTTTTCTAACTCTGTATTGTTGACTTCAACGACTTCATAATAAGTTCCTTTGTCTTCAATAGCGCAATCGTGCTCGTTACACCAATCAGCCATTTTTACATATTCTGCTTCATTAAAATCTTGTTTATACATTTTATTTCCTAGCATGTTATTTATATCTCCCAATCGCGATCCAAAACTCAGCCGTACCATAAGCAGATGGCTCGGCGCAACAAATATCAAAGCCTGTTGTTGTAAAATTAAAAGTTACTGATCCCCACCGATTTTCATTATGTGCCGGTCTATCGTTGGTATAAAAACTTCTAGAGGTCACAACGGCATAAGAGCTTGACGCCATAGGTATTTTAAACGTTGCATGTTGTACATTATATACAGCACCTTTAGGGTTGACAAAGCCCCATTGCATTAGTAAACCGGTTGATAACTTTGTAAAGCCTGAAAATTCATCATTACTACTATATAAATCGCGAATTAGTGCGTCGTTATCAAACCAAACTCCATCGTCATCCACGACAAACTCTTTATCATTAGGACAATAAAACTTAAGCCTGTCAGCTTTCATACGTAAAGTCGGCAATACTACTTCATGAAAAGAGGTAGTGTTAAAATTGATAAAGCCATTGACACCGGTCTGGCCAAGGTTTAGGCCAACCCCATATGGTACTTTGATACTACCTTTCATAGTACCACCGATAAGTGGTAAATAGTTATTCATTTTGGTGTTTGTTTGTTGCAAGTTATCGTCCAAAATGTCCATGTTATTATTTAGTACTTGAACATCAACGTCATCGTCATATGATGGTTTGCTCAAATTTAGGTTTTTAGTATAGTCCATTATGCCTCCCAATAAATAGCATTGTCATAAACATCGTCCCAAGTACGTTCTAGGTTATAGCTCCAATATTTACCACGTATGACGGTCTTCTCATCTGACCATTTATGTGGTAAAGGTTGGCGCCAATTTAGATAATCTTCTTTTGCATAGCCCCAGCTATGAGGTTTACAATAATCGATCCATCTGTTATGCGTATGATTCCAAACTAAATTAAAATGTGCAGGGAACACCGCCATATAGTGTTCCAAAAACATTTGATAATAATAGCTTGTAGGATCATATCTAGTGCCCACCTTTGTGGTATGCGTCACGGTAGCATTACCATCATAACTAACTTCGCACTTGTCGCCAAACCACTGGCTAACAATGTCTTGCAGTAAATGTAAAGTACATCGATAGCTAGCTTGCCACTGGGTTATAATGGCGCTCCGCCGATCATCTAAAGTGTCCTTGCTGTCTAGGCCGAGGTCTCGCTCATATAGAGAGCAGCCATATTCATCAAGCTTTGTTAAGAATATATTATTATAATTTGTACGGCTTAGCTTATCGACTTCGCCTATCTGTGACAAGTTATAAATTTCATTTATCCATTTGTCTTGACGATATAGTGTCGGCAAGGTCTTTATCATTTCTTCTTTAGTCATGATATGTTACCTCATTCAAAACGCCGCACTCATCTTGTTGCAACTGCAAACTATCATGAGAACCATTTAAACGAATCTCTCTATAATCATCAACGTTTTTTGTTTCAGCAATAACTAAACCAATTTTTGCCAATGAAATATAATCTTTATTGAATGCACTTGTTTTGATATACCTGTCAAGGTTAGCCTTAATGGCCTCTTTTGTTGTTTCAAGGTTAGACGACACCTTAAGACCATAAATGTCAATATTGACACTTTTAGTGGTTGCCTTTACAACAGTTGTCACAGCGCCGATCGTTGCAACGCCAGAACCGTCACCATTTTTATTAGGATCAATATAGGCCTGAACTCTGCTAACCAAGTCATCGCTAGCAGGCTTGAAGTCATTGCCGATCAAAACAACTTTTACAGTATTGATACCATTCCATATAGGTATGCAACGAGCTCGACCGACACCGTCGACACTTTCAGCCCATAAAACATATTGATTAGCATTGACACCATTGACTGGTGTTCTCAACTTAATATAATAACGCTCTCTATAATCGGCATCTGTTTCAGTGTCATAGCCTCCTGTTAAAGCAGCATTATTTGTCACTTTATAAATACCTTGCAAAGTAACAGGCATCTCGGTTATTTCATTGATGCCTACATTCATGTCATGTCCACCGACTACAGACTCAATCGCAACGGCATCACCACTATGAACTTCTTTTGATTCTGTTGCAACAAACTGAATACCATCAACAGTTGCAAATAAATCACCTTTTAAAACACTACCATTGCCACTGACGATAGTAATTGTTCCTTTCGACTTTGTTGCTCGTTTTCTGTCTAAACCCGTTCTCTCAGAAATAAATAAATCTAATTCTGAGCCGACCAGATTTTCAACATCGAACTTCAACGCAGTATTATAGGCTAAGTCCCAACAATCTTTGACACCAAAAGCAAAGCCTCTAGTCAAATCATATGTAGGGTACCCCTGTCTTTTTCGATAGTCATTGTCGATCTGAGATAGCATCAATTTATGAATATCGTCTAGACTTTTGTTATCATACATGAAGTATAACCTCCTCACCTAAATCGGTCACCAGTGTAAAGGTAAAAGTACCTTTATCAAAAGTAAAATCTTTGACATCAATAACATGATCGCAGCCATTTAAAATAGTGCGCTTAAGCCGTCTGATGATCTCTGATACTTGTACACTTCTAGGCAACCTATAACCTACAATGTCTGAGAAGTCCATACCAAAGTTACTATCATAAATTTTATATTTATCTTTTTCAACTTTGATCAGCAACTCAACCCATTGCTTGACTTGATCAACTTCTGTTGGTGCATCATCAACAATAAAATTGTTAGTGCTATAATCAAACTTTATAGATTTAATAAGTATCACCTCCTAACATATTTAATTATATCATTTTGTTGCAACAATGTAAACCCTAAATTGCCTGATTATTGCAACCTTTTAATTGTTTTACAATGTCGACAATAAAGAATTGTTGCTCTGTCTCAGAAGGTATGACAAGCACCAAGTCGCCGGGGTTCCATACCTCATCAAGTACAATATCACCAGTACTAGTAGACGTATAAGAACCGCCACCATGTGGACAGCTAACCGTAATACTGCCAGATTGCTTCATACTACTATAAGTACTTTTGCGCTCTAATAAATGGTAAGCAACATATAATTGATCACCACTAATAGTGTACTTGCCATTCTGAATTGTTACAACAGGTGGCGAGATAGATACTACTTTACCAAGCATCGGTCCCATTTTTGTTTTAGGGTTATCTCTACTTTTAAACTGACCAGCAAGTTCGTAGTCCCAACTAGACATTGTTAACCTCCTCGTTTAATACTAGTTCACAGTCCATAGTATGGTTGCCCATATCATATGAATGATGACAGCTTGTGACCAAGTACTCGCCAACTAGATTTATGTTAGGCTGATTAAACTTTAATATTCTACCACTTCGAACATAGTTGTCACCTAACAATGTCACTTTAGTTGCTTTCGTTGGTTGTGACATTGCTTTCAACTTTGTCTTAGCAATATGATCAGCCTGAGCCTTTTTCTTGTCGTCAACTTTTTCATAGTGAACATATGTGCCATATTTCTTTTGACTCTCTTTGTCCTCGGCTGTTGCAACAACAGATTGAGACTTCTCTTTACCGCTCATAATGACAATCTTATTTGCTAACTTTTCACAGTTAAATTCTTGACTAAAATCGCTAACAAGCGGCTCAGAGTTCCAGATCATTTTAAGATTGTCAAAAGCATTAATATATAACTTGCCATGATTATACTCGCGACGATATTTCTTACCTAGTTCATTGCTGGCTAGCTTTAATAAATCATCTATAATTTTAGATATAGTATCTCCATTATAAATCTTAGTCACTTTCGTTGGTATGTCACAAGCAACCTCGCAAGGTATATATTCCTGTTTGCATAATGTCTCAATCGCCGATTTGACATCGACATTATTGAACTGAATACGCGACTCTTGCTTGTTCAGATACCAGGCATTGTCATACGCTTCATATTGGTATGATGCCAAACCATTTCTTGTAGCCTTCTGAATTGTGCCTTGAAAAAGTAGCTCGTCATCATCATATAACATAATTGGTGTTCCAAGTGACAAGTCGATCCAAACGGTATTCTTATCAATTACTTTATTATTCAAATAGTCAAATGACAGTTTGACGCCTAAAGACTTAATATCATCTTCTCGCTTAATGTTGCTACAGAAGGCGCTAATGATATAAGGGCCACCATCAATAGTAGCTTCAACTCTGATCATGTTTCAAGTCCTCCTGTTTGACTGTTATAAGTTCTATACTCGGTAAAAGTAGCATTCATATGATAATCGACCTGGTTGTCTAGATAGTAGTCAAAGTCGTCGACTAGCACATTCATATTGATATATGTAACATCACCCTTAGTAATGATAAGCCTGAAAGGCTGCCCCTTTTGTCGATTATCATTTATAAAGTTTATAATGTCACTACCATTGTCGCCTCTTGCCCAACTATAATCACCAACATCAGACGGCAACAAAACATCATTGAACGCTACGGATCGCAAACCGAGCAAACCAATTTGACTTACATCACCAATGACGCTATTGAACACCTCATTATTTTGTGGCGCAGTTATCTGAGGCAAATCTGCCGGCGGTACCGGGAACGTCACGCTATTGCCACCTTCTAATAATAAAGTAACGTCAGCTCTAACATTCTTATGCCCTTTAAACGCCAGATATGCTCTATATAGATTTAGTAAACTTGAAAGGTCCAACTATTTCACCTCGCTTTCTATATTTATTATATCATGTTGCAACGCTAATGTAAATAAAAAGAGGTATACCATTATAGCATACCTCTTATGTACTAACTACATATTAGCAAGCGCCATTGTGACGCGGCTACTAATTGCATCACCTACCTGATCAACAAAATCTTGATTGCCTATGACGTTCCCCTGAATTGTCACAGGGCAAGAGATTGTTGTGCCAGAGCCGCCAGACAATTCTCTCTGAGTTTGTGCGTTGGTGTTGATGCTTGCTCCCCTAGGCAAGTCAACAAGCTCAGGGCCATACTCGCCGACGATCGTACGACCGCCTTGCCAGTAGTTTGTACCATTGGCGTTACCTTTCTCTGTACGACCACCAAAAATAGGTACTAGATTTTGACTATATAAGCCTTCATCTCTTAACGCTCTATAATTGTGCATTAAGTTTTCGATGATACTAGACAAATAAGATACTTCATTTGTAATTTTTGCAACGTCAGCAAGAAATTGTTCTGTGCCGATTAATTCTGATAGTGTTCCCCAACCACCACCAAAAATATTGCTAAGACTAGTATAAGTATCACCAAGGTTCTTCTTAATAAGTGCGATGTTGTCGGCGTCATCAGCACTTAGATATTTAAAGCCACCCTCAGGGACATCATCACCGTTAACGATTCCCATAAACTCTTGAAAAGCTCCTGTCGCTTCTTCAACAACAGGCAAAGCCATTGTAGCAAACCCGCCGTAAATGCTATTGACTAATTTGCCAACTTGTTCCTCGCAATCACCGATCGCATTGTTCATTTGCTGCAGCTTGCCACCGGTTGTCTCAGCCATTGCTTCATTAGCGCCTGCAACAGAATTTTTCAATTTGTTCATAACAAAAGCATAGCGCTCAGATTGAGACATTGCCTTGAATTGTTTTCTTTCAACATCAGTGACCTGAACACCATAACCTTGCAAGGTCAATTTCCCCATATTGACCATGCCAGCGATCGATTGAGATACTTGTTTATACTGTTCGCCAGATACGTTCAGACCATATTGCTTGACAGCAAGATCTTGAATGAGTGGCGTCATGTCTTTGACTTGTTTCGCAGTCAAACCCATTTGAGTCATAACTGCCATACCAGACAAAGTGACTTCATCACCAATGACCCCTAACTTTTGTTGCGCCGATGCTAATTCTTTATAAGCCTTGACTTCGTCGTCAATTGCTTTTTGAGATTCTCCACGGGCAGTCATATTAGAATATAATGCATCATTGACATTTTTTTCGGCAAGCCATTGAACTTTAAAAGCGTCATACATATCGTCAGCAAATGACTTGATGCCCTTAGCAATGCCAACAACAGCAAGAGCACCTAGCGCGCCTTTGAATTGTGCCAAATTACCGATCGTACCTTTCAAACCAGAATCAAAAGCTGTCAGCGCACTCGACACCTGTTTTAGACCACCAGTGTTTGCTTTGGTGTTCACGGTAACAGTAGCATTTCTATTGCTCATACTTTACTTTTCCTTTCTACTTGCTTCTTGACAAAGCCAGCTAGACGATCTACAAAGTCCTGAGTATATTTATCGAACATTTGTTCTGTCTTTTCTTTATTGCCAAAACCTTGTTTGGTAGCAAGTTTAGTAGTACCTATATGAGGAGTGAAATGTTTGGCCTCCCAGATATTAGATAAACCAATCTGGTTTTTGAGTTTAAAATCAAATTTGCCATTGTTCTCTCTAATAGGTTGTTTTTTATATTTGTATTTTGATTTACTAATATTTCTGTCTTTTTGACTATACCGTCTCATAGAACCAGTAAACTTGCCAGACTTTTCATGGCCTCCTGCAAAAGGGAAGTTGATTCTGCTGTTGGCTTCCTTTGCCCATTTAGTCAAAATAGGACCCGCTGCTTTCTTACCAGAATTTCTAAAGTCTTTGTCAAAATACCTAGTATCAAAATACTTTAATTGTTGAATAACTTGCTTGAGTTCTCGATCATCAATTACTATCATTTTCAAGCTCCATTGTAGCATATAGATATAAAATATCGTTATAGTCTAGATTCTTCAGCTCAGTAAATGACATACCCTTTAGACTAAAATATGAGATTACAGATGAACGAATGTCCTCACATATTACTTTTTTAAAGCTTTAACCTCAACCTTTGTGGCGTTCTTCAAGTCATACCAAGTAACAATAGCCCTAGCAATTTTACCAATCAAGATTGGATCATCACCAAATACTGTTTTTACAATGTCATGCGGTTCATGTGATTCGTTCAACTGCATAACAGCTTCATTGTTAAAAGTGTCATATGCAGATAAATTGATTAATTCAAGTTCAGCGCCATACTCATTATCTTGGGCCTCACCTAATAGCTCAAAAATCTTAGCCACTGGTAAACGTTTCACCTTTAAATCAGTACCGTCGATGTCTAATGTCATTTCTGTCTCTACTTCATTTTGAGACTGAAGTGTCTTGTTTGCTCTATCCAAAATTTGACTGATGTAGTCCATCAAATACCTCCTATTTGTTTAAAGCTTTAATAGCACAAATTACACCACATTCGATGCAAGTACTAAAGCCTAACATAAACATATAAATCAAACCAAATTGTAAGCGTAAAATACCACTCAAACCCCATAAGAACATAGGCAAGAATGCTAAACCAACGATTGCTAAAATTACACTTAATACTGTTTTCATTTTATATACCTCATTTCTTATAATAACTTACCGTAGGTTATCCTCCTTACATTTATTATTATATCATGTTGCAACAAAATGTACAATATATAAAATGCATAGTATAAATGAGCAGGGCACATCGTAAATGATATGCCCTGTTGCAACAATTAAATAGTGCTTAAGTAGTTATAATCACCAGCTCTGAATGCAGTAGACTCTTCTCGCACTTCACCGTTCGCAAAGCTCAATAAAGTAGCTTCATCAAACATAACATCAGACACCTCAATGGCTTCATCACCGTCAATGTTAGGATCAGCGAGTTCACCCATAAATTTAATACTAGGCATAACACCTGTTTTAATCGCATCTTTAACAAGTTTGATGTTAAAGGAATTTACTTTATGAACAACCATAGTGCCTGTCAAAGTAGCACCTTTATATTTACTTTGAGTGATCAAATTACCATTTACCAAAATATCTTCATACTGAAGGCTAGCTTTTAATTCAAAAGATTTGATTTCAGCGACTCTAACATTATTAATGTAAAGCTTGCCAAAAGTACCAAGAATAACGGAATTACCGTTCATTGTATTAGCCATTTTCTACTTCCTTTCCATTATGCAAGTGCGATATTGAAACGTAAGTCTTCCATAGCATTAGAGATTTTAGCATCACCTGCTAAAAAGACGTTTGTTCTGAAGGTCATTTGTTGTACCTTGTTTTCGTCCCAATCTTCGGCTTCAGTTTTGCCAATACCAAGCCATGCAAGTCGTTGAGACTCAATGTCAACATACGCATGGTTGTCATAGCTGTCGTCAAGTACTTCTTCTCTCATCAATTGTCTAAAGTAGGCATTGACAGAAGTAATGAACAAACGTTGATTGCTCAAAGTATTTTTATATTTGCCAACATAGTAATCTTTGAACGTCGTATAAATATCTTCGATGATTAAGTTCATCGCTTCAACAATAATGATGTAGCTCATATCTTCAGTATCAGTACTTGTAAATGTCACTAAACTGTTGATCGCTCGGCCACATTTGACCTCATCATCGTCATTGATCAATGTCAACCAACCTTTAGAGATCCAATCACCAATAGGCACCTCTGTTGTCAAATAGCTATCGTCCCAGGATGCAAGATCTTCAAAGACGTAATAAGTGAGACTTCTGTTCATTGGCAAATTGCAAAGAGTAGAAGCAATGCGGATAACATAATCTTCTGCTTTAACACCAGTACCAGATTTAAGTTTACCACCCTCGCCTTTAAGTTTGATAACATATTTGCTATCACCTTGCGTGATGTTCGCTACAACTGCCACGCATTTATGACCTTGATTATCATGATTATATTGAACGACCTGATTAGCCAATGCTTGTTGATCAGCTTTTACATTTGTACAAACATAATTGAATTTGATTTTATCAAGTTCTTTTACAATATCAGTAAACTCAGTTGCTTCAGCGCAGCGTAAAACATAGACTTTGTTGACAGCAACATCAAAGGCTCGCATAAGGGCGTCATAGTTCGCTGTAGTATAATCTGTTTTTACTACATCAGCGCCACGTTTATAGACAAACTTTTTGATGCCAGCCTCTTGCTGAGCATCTTTCATAATCACACAAAGAACGCCACGCTCAGAACGTTGAACAGCAGTCACAGCTTTTTGAGTGAAAATGATGTCAATGTTAGGCAAATCAATTCTATAAGCCATCTAATTCCTCCTAATTAATATTTGTACTTAATTCTTCCATATAAGGCTCAGCTTCTTTGCGCTCAACTTTTTGAATAAGGTCTGCTCTCAAAGTAAACTCAAGCACTTTATCAGTTTTATATATGTCGCTCGCAGTATTTAATAAAGAGACATAATATTCTTCTTTACCATTGGTAACATATAGTGGATCATCGAACAAAACAGTTAGATTATTCTTCATGTCAAGTAATTCTAAGAAACCTTCATATCTTTCAGCGGCAAAAAATATAATCTTCAAATTACTGGACTCCTTGATATAGTCATTGGCTACCCAGCTTGTTTCTATGTCATCAGCGTCTATAAAATAACTTGGCCGAGGATAATCTTCAGTTATGTCCATATCAACAACAGGATAATTAGGATATTTAGTCTCTATCAATTCTGACAGGGCTCTGATAATATCAATAACTGATAGCAAAGTCTTTTCACCTCCTAACAGTTATTATTATATCATATTGTTGCAACAATGTAAATACCTAAATTACCACTTCACAATAACATTCTAACCTCTCACCATTTAAGTAGGGATCCATAATATATAATATATCATATCGGACGCCATCATAAACGAACCAATTGGCAGAAGTTATTTTATCAGTATATCTAACAACAATTTTATGAGTGGTGCGGTTCAATGTTGTCTCGGCCTGTCGACCACTTAATAGACTACCAGTCTGAGGAAGCACTGCGCCCCACACCTCAAACAGTTTCTTGTCTTCTTTAGGATATTGTCCTAACCTGTTTTTAGTCTCACTAGTTGTCTGGCCCCATACCTCTAATCTGTTTTTGCAGATACTAGACAATCGCATGTCTTTAACATATCTCATACAGGATCACCACCAATGAAGTTGCCACAATGTAAATCTAATACACCTTGCATAACTGGGTTCAATGTAATAGTGCTAGTAGTAAACTGGCGAACCTCATAACTGTCTGAGATCAAAGCTAAAACAACAATTGTGACATCATCATATTTATTTAGCTCCTCAGTAGTACAGCCCATATAAGATGTACAATATTGAATTGCCGCGGCTAGTAAAGCTTCAAGTAAAATGTCATCGCTATTACCATCAACTCTCAGATATTGTTTGATAGTTGGCAATGTCAATTCTGATACTTTCACATTTGCCTCCTTTATGATAATAAATAGGGATGAAGCGATTATGGCCTCACCCCTTATTGTCTACTTATTATTCAGATGCTTTCGCGGAACGAGCTGCAACAGCTTTATCAACTAATTTTGCGAATTTATCTTGTTCAACAAGTTTCGCGTCAAGTTCTGCCCAAGCAACAAAGCCTACACCGTGTTGAGCGGCATATACTTCGTTCAACTGACGAATGTTGATGTCTTCATGAATGTTGACATACATTGCAGACCAATTACCATAAACCGCAGTATCAGCCGGCATTTCATCAGAGATCATAACTGGTTTGCCAAGCAATTCAAAACCAAAGCCGGTGCGCAAGTCAGGGTTCAAAATGTATTGACCATTATTATCTTTTAATTTACGCACTTTAGTCAACATGGCTTGATTCATCAACCATTGACAACCGTCTTGGACGTTCATTTTCAAAGTGGCTTGAGTGTCGATCAAATCATCAGCAGTGAGTGCACCTTTTGCTGCAGTTTCAACTTTCACAACGCCTTTGCCTTCATAAGATGTATCAGTGATACCTTTGATATTTGTAGTACCTACAATCAATTCTTTTTCCAAGAATTCGGCAATAGATTGCGCGATTTTGTTAACAACATAACCAACAATATCAAATTGAGCATTGTTGATTAAAGAAACAGACACTTTAGACAATGCACCAATGAGGTAACCGTCAAGCTCTACATTATCAAAATCAACAGCGCTGGAAGCAATATCAGTGAACTCAGTTTGATAACCAGTTGTAATAGCATTTTTAGCAACCGGGAATTGTAATTTACCTTTGACATTGAATTTAGTTGTCAAAGCATAGATAGGAGCTACTTGTTTAACAGTGTCAATGATTCTATTAGCAATAGTTTGAGGGATCACCGCACCATTGTTACCTTTTTCCATTTCACCAGTACGTTGCTCACGCAAATATGTTTCAAAAGCTCGGGCTTCAAGTTCTTCAGTAGAACGTTTTTCTTCTTTTTCTTCTGGTGCTTTTGGTGTTTCGTCATCCATCATTGTCAAAGAACGAGCTTCACGTTTAGCTTTGATAGTTTTGTCTAAGCTTTTAAGTTCAGCTGTTTTTGCTTCAAATGCAGATTGTTCTTCGTCTGTCAAAGCACGTTTTTCAGTCTCAGCAGCTTTAAACAAGTTATTGATTTCTTCTACAATAGAGTTACGTTTTTCGATTAAGAATTTCATTATTTATATTCTCCTTTTAAGAATTCAAAATGTTGTTTATATGTATTCAATTGTGCAAGATCTTGAGGATCACGTTTATCATCAACCTCAAATGTTTGTTCGATAGAACGTTGCTCATGTAAGGTAGCATCTTCATCTCTTGCCTCAATGCTTGTAGCAATGTAGGCCGGTGTGACACTTAAGATAGACACCTCCTGTAAGTCAAGTTCATCGATCGTACGACGCCGCACCTCTTGACTAGTGTCCCAAGTATCAGACTTAGCAACAAAACCAAAACTAAAACCAGTTAGCTTATTATGCTCAGCTAGGTCAATAACTTCAGGATCATCGATGTCAATTTTAGCTCGTAAGCCAATGCTGTCCTCATATAGTTCTAAGTTGGTCGGCTCCAAATCTCTTTTATGATTTAACATCAGCCCGACATTAGAACGCTGTTCAAGACTCTTAGCAAACGTGCCAGGTTTAATGACTTCAATAAATGGACCATGTAAATCTCGTAGGACGCGCGATTCGCGACCGACTGCATTAACATAGCCATCTAAGTGTATGCCATTATTTCTAATCTCGATTTTCAAACTTGTTTCACCTCCTAACAATTAATATTATAACATGTTGCAACAGACTTGTAAACACCTAATTTAATGCTTGTTTGTCATCAATCAATGTGTTTTTATCATCATTTGTTGCAACAGAAGGATCAACAATCGCGCCAGTATTTGGCACAAAAATCTTGCCATCAGAGATATTATAAAGAACATCACCAAGGCCAAGTTTTAAATATTGCATGTCGAGCACTGGTAGGTTTTCCATGCGGCGAACTTCGTCAATTGTCAAGATGCCAGACGATAGACCTTTTTGATATGCGTCAAAACGCTCATTTGCATTAATGCGAACAAGATCGCTTGTATCAATTTCAAATTTCATATTTGATTTTTCAGATTCAAGTAACATATAATTGTTAAGCGCATTTGTCAACTGTTTAACGATTGGCAAGATAGCAATTCGAACAGCAGTCAAATAAGCATCTGAATTGACCCCTTCAAAGAAGTTAGTTGGCAAACCAAAATATGCTAGAATTTGGTGCATATTGATCACCTTGTTTTGGCTCAACTGACTCTCAGTCGCAGTACTACTTGCATCTTCAAACTCAATACCGGCATTTAGAACAAGCACATCACTCTGATTTGGTGTTGTCAATTTTCGCCAAGCTCGTCGAAGTTCATTCATTTTGTCTTGATCAAGTTTAGATTTTGATTTCAAAAAGCCACGACGTACGCCAGATGAAATACTACTATTTTCATATTGCAAGCTGCTGAGAACAGTAGACAATAAATCTTGACAATCGCTAACAAAACCGATGCCACTGATACCATTTTTGCTGTTATTGACTAGTCTAAAGACATTATAATCTTGAACTTGTCGGCCATCAACCCAAACATTGACCACTTTGTCAATAGTATCAACTGACTCAGTATAAGTCAACCGACATGTAGGTATATACGATAATTTTGTAATTTTATTGCCCTTTTTACTGATATAAGCATAACCATTACCGTCAAGCAGTAAATCAACCAAAATTTGCCGCTTCAAATCATTAGCGATCATACCATTGCCACTATAGTCATTTAACAAAGGTAGACGATAATCGTCATATACTTCTTGATAACCGCTATCAGTTTTATGATACATCTTGATTGGCAATGCTGCAATAGCTCCGGCGATCCATGCTACAGATTTTGCTACAACAGGGATGCTCATAGCTTGTTGTCTTGTCACTGTAGAACCGGACCGAATAAGTCCTTCGGCTACGTCAGCAAGAACTTCATTATCATTTCTTTGCTCTTTTTTGAACCAATTAAACAATGTTATTTCTCACCTCCTTTCAGATCAATTACTTCACCACTGATCGGCTCAGAATCTTGAACTACAAGCCACTTCAAATAATCTGTAACATTCAAGTCAGCGTCTTCGGCCTGACCTTTGATTTGATCAAACTCATCACTGGTGCAGCGGAATGCTATTCGCTTTTCTTGAGCTTTCATATTGTGTACCCCCTTTCGTTAACTTCTATAGATATTATATCATATTGTTGCAACAATGTAAATATAAAAGTCATGCTCATTTGTTATAACAAGCATGACCTAAAGACATTATATATAGTTTTAGTTTTCCTCTAATAGGACCAGTATGTAAAAGTTATTCGTCTTTATATTTATATTATATCATGATTATCTAGTCTTGTAAATAAGAAAAAGGAGCAAGCCACTTAAGACTTGCCCCTTCGACGGAGGTACTATAATTATTATACCACAATTTTATAATCTTGTAAACTAGCTGCAAACCCAGTTATCATCAAATAGCTCTTGTTGCTGTAACAAGCAAACCGCATTTAATGTTGCTACAACCATATCAACCTTACCCCTCGATTTTTTCTTATGTACATATCTATTTAAGTTAGTATCATAAGTACAAACGGCATTGACGAAATTAATTTCATAAAGCTGATTTGTCTCATATCTAAAATTATGAGTGCTAATCTCTTCATATAATAGTTTAGTCGGCGCAGCGAGCACGCTAGAATGCTGTCTAACTTCAATGCAATCAATACCAGCAGCCTCAACTTTATTCACAGTTGAAATAGCATTATAACGATCATAACCAAAGCCTAAAATGTTAACACCATAATCTTGTTGCAACGTTTCAATAATATACTCTTCTACCTTACCATAGTCAATAATGTTTGTGCCGCATTCGATGCATGTACCAAGATCAATATATTTTTGATAGTCACATTTCTCTTCTTTGATCTTCTGCTCTTTATTATCTCTAGGAATAAAGCACATCGGTTTAGATACCAGATGACCATACTCGTCTCTTGTAACCATAACAACAGATGTATTGTCATTTGTCATACTAAGATCACAACCAACATAAACGTCACGGCCTTGCCAATCAAATTCATCAATTCGACACTGTTTAAGATCCTGAATATCAATGTAGGCCTCAGTGTTAGAATCAGCGGTTATGATGTTACAATGTTTTGTCAAGAAGTTTGATCTTGCCGCTGGTTTTTCAATTGCCATATCTCTCTTTTTAATCAAGTTGTCCCACAAAACAGGAACGTCAATCGCTAGAGGGTTACCATGACAAAGAATTGTTTCATCAGTTGTCCAATCACCTTTAGGATCATCTGGTTCATAAAGTAGACCAAACGTAGTGCTGTCATCAATGATACCGTCAAGTACCTTTTTAGTGTAATCAACTTCATCTTCAAATGGGTTGTCAACCGTTGGATATTTGGTTGACATTATGATCCCTAGCTTATTCTTCAATAGAACTTGACCAGACTTCATAGCTTCGAGAGGATATGAACATGGCAAACTACCAACTTCATCACCAAGAAAAGCATTAGGAAGACGACCATCAAGAGTGCCAGTACTATAATTTAGTGGTGTATACTCTGATTCTGTCAACTTGCAAATGATATTGTCTCTTAACAATTTGAAATGCTTTTCAAGTGCAGGACTTGTTGCAACAAATTCTTTGATTTGTTTGAATGTCTCTCTAGATAATGCCCCGGTACTTGATACAGTAAAAAATCTACTGTATTTTGGCTCTAGAATCATAAGGATCAGACATATGAGCGCAGATACATATGACTTAGCGTTCTTACGACAAATCTCTAAAACAATATTTTCATATCTTCGTTTATCATGGTTATCTCGCTGCACCACACAAAATGGTGCGACTAATAATAGCCATTGAAAACCAGTCAATGTATAAATAACAGACTTACCAACGCCTTCACCTTTAGGTACGTTCACTAGAACTAATAATTTTTCTATTTTTTTTGCTTTGTCATGATCGAATATAGATATTTTATCTTTGTCATCCCAAATGTCTTTAAAAAGTTGACATTGCTTTTTGACATATTTTGGAACTTTCTTATTCTTCTTATCTATTGACCATTGACAATATTGATAAGCTTTCTCATAATACATTTTTACATTTCACCTAACAATTCAACTAAAGGGTCAGTTGTCTTAGCAGTCTCGATCTTCGCCTTATTTCTAGCTTGAGGAGTGATGTCTAACATCTTCAAACCACTCTCAACTTGTTTTACAAACTTATCTCGGTTAGCCATAAACTGTCTAGACTCTAGTAAAGATTTTACCTCATTGATCTGAGCATCCATAAACTCAAGTTGATCAATAGCAAAGGCTAAGGCATCAACAAGCGGCTCGTCAATTTCTTGATAATCGCTCATACGTTCAATTAGCCATTGTTTACGTTTTTCTTGCTGTTCCGTCAATCTGATTTTTGCCATTGTTTCACCGTCCTATATAACTTGACAATAATATAGATCATAGTACTTTCTAATAGTAGGTATACCTGTTTAAATGTATTAGATTTGTCTATGACAATTGCATTCTTTAATAATTTGTTTAACAAAATTTCTTCAATCATAATATAACCTCACAATATATTATATCATAGATTTAGGTCAATGTAAAATGAATGTATGTTCATGCAAAAATTTATCACTTTATCAATTTATTACCTGGTACTAGAACCAGGTACCAGATTCAAAAAATTGAAAATGTAGG
>OIZS01000410.1_pt1 | contig 18498 bp, 14 predicted proteins | sample 1588641 | NCBI WGS metagenome assembly OIZS01 (sample SAMN03283240) | human gut metagenome | biome: human-associated habitat; material: feces | host: Homo sapiens | place: Peru | collected 2012
CTCGCACAGGGTGTCCATGTTCACCCGGATCTCCGCCCACTTATTATAATTGCGGATGGCCGTATCGCCCACGCCCTTGGCACCGGGGCCGGGGATCTGGTTTTTGCAGGCCACACCGTTGCACACGGGGCAGGCCTTGCAGTACTGCCCGATGCACTGGCGGGCATTGTTCAAAACATCAGCGTAATTCATATCGCATCCTCCTATTCAGGCTCTCTTTTTCGAGCGGAACCTGCAAATTCCAACCGTTCTCTGCCCACATCATAGTCCGTTTTTATGGGTTCGTCAAGGGGATCAGCGGGTCCCGCTTTTTCTAACGAAAAAATGTATGGCGCAGAAACGTTGATTTTTAGATTTTTCAAATTTTTTCAAAAAAATCCTTGACAAAAGTCATCCTTTCAGGTATTATAGTAGAGCGCTGAGGGCCACGGCCCGAAACGCTGAAAACTGAAGATGTGGAAAGATGGCTGAGTTGGTCTAAGGCGCACGACTGGAAATCGTGTAACGTGTCAAAAGCGTTCTGGGGTTCGAATCCCCATCTTTCCGCCAGAAACCCCGGAACGAATGTTCCGGGGTTTTTCTGTTGACGTAAAAAGGAGTTTCTACAATGTCTGCTGCTATTACGATTGCAATGCCGCGCATGGTGCCGAACCAGCTGCTGGCAGAGGCCCACGCAAAATATCCCGAAAGCCTTGCCCGGGCCGGGGCAGAAATGCGCTGGATCGAGCTGGACGACCCCGAAAAGGCCGTGCAGGATGCGCTGGCCTGTGACGGCCTGCTGCTGCCGGGCGGCGGCGACATCGACCCGAAATTCTACGGGCAGGAGCGCATCCCTGCCTGCGGTGAGCCCAACGTCCTGCGGGATACCGCCGAGCCGCTGCTGCTGCGCGCCTTCCTTGCCGCCGACAAGCCGGTGCTGGCCATCTGCCGGGGCATCCAGCTGATGAATGTTGCGCTGGGCGGCGATCTGTATCAGGACATCAAACCCTTTGAGCACGTCCCCCACAACGACCATTGGGGCAAGATCCACACCGTCACCGTGCGGCGGGACACCCTGCTCTCCCGCATTCTGGGGCAGGATACCGTACTGGTCAACAGCCAGCACCATCAGGCGGTGGACAAGGTCGCCCCCGGCCTTGTGCTGTCGGCCCTGAGCGAGGACGGCATCGTGGAGGGCATTGAGAAGCCGGGTGCGAAGTTCTGTCTGGGCGTGCAGTGGCACCCTGAGTGGCTCAGCGCCGCCGACCCCGCCATGCAGGGGATCTTTGATGCCTTTGTGGCGGCCTGCAAATAAATTATAAAAAAATCAAAGCCAGCTTGAACGATTTTTAAGCTCTGGATCGTATTCCTTATAAAGAGAACAGGAGGTTCTGCCATGAAATCTTCCAAAAAGCGTTCCCGCGCCGTGGTCACGGTGGTGGCCTGCATTCTGGCGGTGTGTCTGGTGGCTGCACTGGTCCTTTTCAGTCTGGTCAACAGCAAAGTCCGTGCCTTACAAAAGGGGGCGGCCTTTGAGTTCAGCTATAACATCACCGCACAGGACAGTGCCAGTACCCCGGCCCTGTACAATATTCTGAAACAGGTGGGTGCAACCTCCGGCGATGTGGCCGGGCTGTATTCGCCGGGGCAGCTGCAATTGTACCTGTACCCCTCCGGCGGGCTTACCCGCGCCGAGACCGGCGGCACCGACTTTTTCACCGACCTCTATATTGATGCCAACGATACCTACTTCGATGCCGGGCGGCTCTACCGCACCCTGCGGGATTCCATCGCGGACAGCGCGCCGCTGGTGGGTGCGTTCCTGCCGGAGTGGTCTCTGCCCAACTACATCACGCAGGCCCAGCTGGCAAAGATTCTCGGTGTGCCCAACACGCAGGTAGCCATGCAGGAGATGTCCGGCTACACCCTGACCCTTAGCCGCCAGTGCGTCGTCCACCCCGATTATGCCAAGAAGGGCTACATTTACTACCAGTTTCCCTCTGAAGGGGAGGACGCGGCTGTCCTTGTGGTGGGCCTGCCGCTGAAGTCCCTGCTCTTCGATGACACCATCCCCGTGGATGTCCATGTGGAGATTCCCGCCCACGGTGTCAACGCAGCCCTGAGCGGCACACTGAAAGCCAGTGTCAACAGCCTTTCGGCTCCCGTCAGTGTCATTTCCAACAGCGACATCGATTCCATCGTCCAGCTCCGGGAACGTCTGGAGCAGTTTGCCGATCTCATCAACACAGCGTTAAAGCGTGTGCAGTAACAAAAAAGCAGAGCCGTGCAGCGTTTGAACTGCACGGCTCTTGTCTATTTCAGCGCTTATGCTCAATGTGTTCCTGGATCCATTTGCCGCCATCGCCGCTGCCCACCGCACTGTCATAGACAATGCCGGTCAGCTCGCTGGTCAGGTCGGACTTCATCTTTTTGTACTCCTGCTCGGCCTGATCCGCAACGCTCTGGTCACGGCCATTGTCCCGCAGGTACTGGCGCAGCTCTTTCAGGATGGCGTTGAACTCCTTGTCACACTCGCCCTGAACACTGGTCAGCTTGGCGGTTTTGGACACCACGATGGAGACCTTCATCCCCAGATTGCGCTCCTCCACCGGGTGGGAGATGTACTCATTGTAGGCCTCGTAGATCACGCCGTAGAGCTTGGATTCCGTCTGCTTCTTCAGGTTCTGCAGCTGGCGGATGTAACTGTCGATCCTGGCATCCACCTCATTCTCCGAAGCAGCGAAGCTGCTGGGGGCATGGCTGCTGCCGGGGGCCTGACTGCTGGCCGCATGGCTGCCGGAAGCCGCAGAGGACGCGGGCACCGAGTGTGCGGCACTGGAACCGGACACTGCGGAGCTCACGCTGTCCGCCTTGCCTGCGCTGGCGGCAGAGGAAACCTCACTGGACGAAGCTGTCTCCGAAGAGGAAATGCCAAGTTCCTCTTCCAGCTGTTCCAAAAAGGACGAAACCGGGGATTCTTCCGTCACCTCACTGCTGACGGCGCTCTCGCTGGAGGCGGCGCTGGAGGGCCCCTCAGCTTCCCCGCCGGGCAGAGCGGAGGACGGCACAGAGCTGGCCTGCGCCTCGGACACAGGGGTGCTTTTCCGCATCCCTGTCAGGATCAAAGCAGCTGCCACGACCACCACAAGAACGATGACCGCAGCCAGCTGATAAAGCTTCTTTTTCTGCATCTGGCACAAAATTCTCCCACTTCAGATTTCGTTCCCGGCCTTTTGCCGCGCAGGAACAGGTCTATCATATCATCCCCGGGGGAGAATTTCAATGGATAATTCGTGAAAAATGTCGCCTAACTGCCTTTTTATGACCGGATTTCGTCCCATTTCACAGCCTGTCGGAGACGCGGTCAGTCTTTTTTCACGGCCACAAGAACGCGGATCTTTCCGCCCGCCGCGCTGCCGTGGGCATCGTACCAGCCGATGAGGCTGTAATCCTCGGCGTTGATCTGGGAAAGGGTGGTGGCGTAATACTTGCCCTTGTACCACAGATACACCTGCATGTCGTCGGCAGTCTCATAGCGGGTGGAGCCGCTCCGCACGGAGGCCGCCCCCAGCTGATCCACCGTGACCGGGAGCAGCTGGGCCATGGTGCCCACACTGCCGGAAGCAGTCTTGCGCACCGAGATTCCGCCCGCCAGCACGGGATACTTCACGCTGGTCTTATAGGTAGTCTGCTCACCGTTGACATAGCAGACATAGTTTGCGCCGCTGCTCAGGTAATCCAGCACCGAGCTGACCACGCCCGTGGTGCTGTTGGCACCGATCTTGAGCAGATAGCTTGCCAGGCTGGCTGTGCTGCTGGTCACGCTCTCCCACAGAGTGCTGCCGATGCTGCCATCGACCAGGCCATACAGCAGGGTGCTGGTGGAGGGCATCACGCTTTCCACCGCACCGGCCACAAGGTCAGAGGCGCTGGAACCGGTGGTGTTGGAGGTGGACGAGCCGGAGCCGGTGTTCGTGGTGGAGCTGGCTGCGGTACTGATGAGGTTGGTCACATCATCCAGCACACCGTAGGTCCACAGGTCGCCGGTGGCATCGTTCAGGATGAGCCGGTCAATGGCACCGTTCTCATCCACGGTGTAGTAACGGACATCCGAGGTGGAAAGTGTCACCCCCGATAGGCGGCTGGGACTTACTGTCCCAGCCAACCCCTCCGCTGTCGTATCCAGGATCTCCACATCCGAAGCAAGGGCCGCATCGCCCAGCGCGGTGCCGTCCGCACGGATGGTGCCGCTGACCGATTGGCCGCTCAGGGTTTCCACGTTCTCCCCGTCGGCATTGACGGTGATCTTCACCAGCCAGCCGGTGGGAAAGTTCAGGCTCTTGTCCACATTCACGGTGCGGGTCACGCCATCGGTGCAGGCCACCTGCACGCTTTGGAGCACATCCGCGCCGTTTTCTTCGGTCAGGCTGCGGGAGGCAGTCTGCACCACACCGTAGAACACGCTGTCGGCTTCCTCGCCGGTCAGAACGGCCACCGCCTCGTTGTTCATGCCCAACAGCAGGGTGACCACCTGCCCCACTCCGCCGCCGTTGAGGGACGAGAGGACCGATGCCGCTGCCGAGGAAGCCAGCGTGTAGCTGGTGCCTGCCACTGTCACACTGGTGGGGGCGCTGGCGCTGGGCGAGACCGCCGTGATGCGTCCCGCCGCCTTGCGGGAGTAGATCCAGACCGTTCTGGCGCTGGCGCTGTAATAGTAGACATCGTAGGCGTTCAGAGCAGCATCTGCGGCCACGGTATCATTGCGGTAGACCGCCGCCGGGACAAAGGGCAGCTGGGTGGTGCCATCGGCCACAAAGGGGCCCTCCACACTGCTGAGCAGCACCGAGGACAGGTCGATCCGGCCATCCGTCACGGTAAAGCCCAACGTGGCGGCATAGGTCTGGTTTTCAGCGGTGCTGGCCGTCAGGGCATTATAGAAGAGCACAGCGGCATCCTCCAGGGTCAGGCCCTGCCCCTGCACGGCGCTCAGACCGGCCCGCAGGCCCAGGCTGCTGGCCTTGTTGAGCTGTGCCGCCGGGAAGCTGCCGCTCAGGGTAGTAACATCATAGCCCAGCAGCTTGAGGGCGGCGGTGCAGGCCTCTTCCAGCGTCACACCGTTGTCGGGCCGGAAAGAGCCATCGGTATAGCCGCTGAGCCACCCCTGCTGGACGGCAATGCGGATATAGGGGGCATATTCGTTTCCGCTGTCCACATCGGTGAACAGGGTGCCGGTGTTCCCCTGCGTGGCGGCGCTCTCCCGGTAGGCCGAGAATGCCACCAGCAGCTTTGCCAGCTGGCCCCGGGTCAGGGCGGTGCTCAGGGCGGAGGCCTGTTCGCTGGTCAAGCCGCCCAGCGTCACGGCAGTCTGCACCGCCGCATTGCTGGCAGCGGCATTTGCCGGCACCACCAGCATCGAGCAGGCAATACAAACGGCCAGAAGAAATGCTAGAAAACGTTTTTTCATATCGAACTCCTTAACAAAGGGTTTCATTGATCCTTGGCTCCCCTATCAGGCAGCAACGACGACCGCCGCCAGTGGTGGATGAAGGGAGGAGTTGTTGAGGCAGCGGCCAGCAGGACACGAGTGCAATCCTTTGCACGATGTGGACGCTGGGAGCCGCAACTCGTATGCTGGCGAGCGAAGCGAGACTGAGAGGTTTAATCATATCTCAATGCTTCAATGGGGTTCAGCCTTGCGGCGCGCTTGGCGGGCAGGTAGCCGAACAGTACACCGATGCCCACCGAGATGCCAAAGGCCACCAGCACTGAGGTCATGGAGGGGGCCACCGTCAGTTCCATATCCGACACCAGCAGCGGGAGCACCCGGTTGGCCAGAGCGCTGAACAGATAGCCCAGTGCAATGCCAAGCAGGCCGCCCAGTGCGGAGGTGGTGGCCGCTTCGGTGACGAACAGGGCAAGAATGCTGCGTTCCTTGGCACCCAGCGCCTTGCGGATGCCGATCTCCCGGGTGCGCTCGGTGACGGACACCATCATAATGTTCATAATGCCGATGCCGCCCACCAGCAGGGAGATGGCTGCAATGGCGGTCAGGATCGCCACCACCATGTTGATCATGCTGGTCATGGTCTCCAGCATCTCGCTCAGGCTGGTGATGAAATAGCCGTCCTCCGCGTGGAGGATGGATTCGATCCCTACTACCAGAAGATTCTTGCCCTCATCGGCAAGTTCATCGCTCACCAGAACCACGCCGTAGGAACTGGCGCTGGTCTTGCTGATGCGCTGGGCGGTGGTATAGGGCACAAAGATCATGTCATCGTCGGTGCCCTCCTGATCGGTCGCACTGCTGACATTGGCTTCCAGCACGCCCACGATGGTAAATCTCTCACTGCCGATCTTGATGGTCTGGCCGATGGCGTTGCCGCCGTAGGCCGCACGGGCAATGTAATCGCCCACCACGCAAACTTTTTTATTGTCCGTGATGTCCACATAGGTCAGGCCACGGCCCTGGGCCAGCGTGCGCCCCATCATATCCAGGTAGGTCTCACTCACGCCCTTGACGCTCGTATAGCCATAGGTGGTGGTATCCACCTTCACGGTACTGTCCAGCGTGGTGGTGGGCGACATGCCGGTGAACACCTCCGGGTGGCTGTCCACGATGTCGTACAGCTGCTGCACGGTCACGGTGCGGGAGCCGCGGCCCGTGATCTGGACGCTGAGGACATTGGTCCCCATCTCAGAAAAGCTGTCCTTGATGCTCTGGGTCATGCCATTGCCCAAGCCCACGATGACGACGACCGCCGTGACACCGATGATGATACCCAGCATGGTCAGAACGGTGCGGAACTTGTTGCTCCAGATATTCTTGACTGCTTCGCGGAAGGTCTCGTAGATCATGCGTCCCCCTCCTGTTCTGCCGGTTCAAAGTTCAGTGTCGGCTGAACGATGGCCTCCGGTGCCCGGGCATCGCCGTCGTAGACCACGCGGCCATCCTCCAGCCGGATGATGCGCTGGGCCTGCACGGCAATGGAGTTGTCGTGGGTGATGAGCACCACGGTGTTGCTCTGCCGGTGGAGCTGCTGCAGCATTCCCAGCACCTCGCGGCCGGTGTGGCTGTCCAGCGCGCCGGTGGGCTCGTCGGCCAGAATGACCGCCGGATTCCCGGCCAGCGCCCGGGCAATGGAGACGCGCTGCTGCTGGCCGCCGGAAAGCTGGCTGGGCTTGTTTTTCAGCTTATCGCCCAGCCCCACCTGCTCCAGTGCCTCACGGGCTCGGCGGCGGCGCTCTGCACGGGGCACGCCCGCATAGATCAGCGGCACCTCCACGTTTTCCAGCAGATTCAATTTGGGCAGCAGGTTATACTGCTGGAAGATGAAGCCCAGCATCTCGTTGCGCACCTCGGCCTGCTCATTGCCGGACATGTTGCCCACCTCCCGGCCATTGAGCCGGTAGCTGCCCGCCGTGGGCACATCCAGGCAGCCGATGATGTTCATGCAGGTGGATTTACCGGAGCCGGACTGGCCCACGATGGCCACGAACTCGCCCTTTTCAATTTTCATGCTGATGTGGTCGGCGGCTTTTACCGTGGTGTCACCCATCCGGTAATATTTGCACACATCCTCAAATTCGATCAGAGCGCTCATTGCGGGCCACCTCCCGGTGCGCCGCCGCTCGGGCCGCCGCTTCCACCGCCGCCCTGACCGGGCCCGCCGACCACCATCATCTCCTCCATCTGTCCGTCAGCGCTGACAGAGGCGGTGCTGCTGGCGGTGTAGGCTACGGTGTCGCCTTCCTGCAGGCCGCTTGTTACGGCGATGTAATCATCATCGCTGGTGCCGGTGGTCACCTTGACATAGACATAGCCCTCCGGGGCGGTCATGCTGGGGTCGGCGTTGGCAGCGCTGGGGGAATCCTTGGTCACCAGCACATAATTGCCCCGCACCACAGCGGCATTTGGGATGGAAAGCGCGTTCTCGGTGCTGGCCGTCGTGATCTCGGCGGTGGCGTTCATGCCGGGCAGCAGGTCGCCGGTATCGTCGATGCGGATGGTGACGGGATAGGTGGTGGTGCCGCCTGCCGTGGTGCCCGCCTTAGATACGCTGGTGACCACGCCGGTAAAGGTGCGGTCAGAGATGGCATCCGCGGTGATGGTCACGCTCTGCCCCTCCTTGATGGAGAGGATCTCCAGTTCGTCCACATTCACCGTCATCTGCAGGTAGCTCAGGTCGTAGATGGTGCACAGGCTGGTGCTGCCTGCGGTATTGCTCACGGTGTCGCCCGCCTTGACCTCCTTGGAGATGACCGTGCCGCTGATGGGTGAGGTGATGGTATAGTTGTTCAGCTGATCCTCGGTGTCCTCCATGGACATCTGGGCACTGCGCAGGTTATCGGAGGCGTTCTGCACCTGCTTGGTCAGCTCCTTGCCGGAGATCCTGACCAGCGCGGTATCGGCGCTGACAGAGGAGCCCTCTTTCACGCAGAGGGCGGTCACGGTGCCGCCGGTGGAGGCGGTGATGGTCTGCTCGTTCTGGTAGCTGAATTTTGCCGATGCCAGCGCGCTGACCCCGTTGACGCTGGCCGTTGCGGCCTGCGCGGTGGTCAGGCTGCCGGTGTTGTTCACCGCAATGGTCACGGTGCGCACCAGCAGGTTCCCGCTGCTCAGGGCATCCGCACCGGAGACGGAGCGCACGGTGCCGGAGATGGCCTCAAAGGTGCCGTCCAGCGTGACCTGTGCGGCCTGCCCCACGGTAAAGTTCGCCGCATCCGCCGCCGGGAATTCCAGCGTCAGCAGCAGGGTGGAGGCATCCCGCACAGTGGCCACCTCCTGCCCGGCGGTGACCACATCGCCCACCGCCACCTTGTAGGAGGCCAGCGTGCCGCCGATGGTGCTGCGGACGTATTGGGCATCCACGGCATCCTCGTAATTGCGCTGGGCCTGATCCAGCGAGAGCTGGGCCTTTTCCACGCTGTTGGCGGCGTTGGAGCTGTCGATGGTGTAGAGCACCGTTCCCTCTTCAATGGTGTCCCCCACCGCAAAATCGGCGGTGAGCACAGTGCCGGACACCAGCGCATTGACGGTGTAGGTGTTGGCGGCGGCAATGGTGCCGGAACCGCTGAACACATTGGTGATATTCCGGCGCTCCACCGCGCTTTCCAGATAGGCGGTATCTACGCCTGCCGGTTTTGCGCCCTTCCCGGGCAGCAGGAACGCACCGGCCACTGCGGCTGCGCAGGCGGCAGCGGCAATGCGCTTCCAGTTGCGCCTTACAAAGGGTCTCCAGCCCTTCGGTCTTTGTTCTGCAGGCACTTCCAGCGCCAGATTGAATTCCTGGTCGCTCTGTTCCTGCGGCGTTTGTTTCTTTTTTCGCAGCATTGGTTGCCCCTCCCTGATGTTATGGCAGGGTGCAAAGCCGCACCCGCCCTTCTTCCAACAGTATAGCGGGCCTTTCTTAACATTCGCCGGAGGTATTTCTTAAGACTTGCTTAAGTTCGGTGGAAAAAGTGTAAAAAGAGACCCTCCCCGTCATCGCTTCGCAATGCCGCCTCTCCCGAAGGGAGAGGCTATGCAGGCTCTATCCGAGGTGCTGCATTGGCTCCCCCTTCGGGGGAGCTGGCAAAGCCGTAGGCTTTGACTGAGAGGGTTGTCTTATTCTACCGGGAACAGCAGCGTCATGGTGAACTGCTCATTCTCCTGTTCGATCTTACAGTCTGCGTGCATCTTATCCATCATGGTCTCGATGCTGGTCAGGCCCACCTTGGTGCTTTCCACTGCCGGGGGCGCGGGCAGGACATGGTTGCGGAACACAAGGCCCGCCCTTCCCTCCTGCCGCAGGAACCGCACCTCGATGGGCCGGGCCGGGTCGGCGTACTTGATCAGGTTGGAGCCGATGTTATCCAGAATGCGCCGGATGTACTGCGCCCGCACAGTCAGGAGCACATCCTCGCTGCCCAGCTCCAGCGCACAGGCAAAGCCGCGCTGCTGCAGCATCTCCACCATCTCGGCCAGCGGCTCTTCAAAGATCTGGGAGAAGCGGGCCGGGGCATCCAGCTGCACCACGGTATCCCGGGTGACCAGCGCGTACTCGAACAGATTGTCGGACAGCTGCTTGATCTGCCGGGCCTTGTCATCGATCTTTGCCAGATATTCGCCCTCCTGGGCCTCGGTCTCGTATTTGTGGTGACGCAGGATCTCGGTGTAGAGCAGCAGGGTGGTCAGCGGGGTGCGCAGGTCGTGGGACATCTCAGTGATCAGGCTCTTGACCTTGGCAGCAGCCTGAGCCTCCTCGGCCTGCTGCTGGCGCAGGGTCAGACGCAGGCCATCCAGACTGGTGGCCTGCAGGGCCAGCTCATCGTCTCCCTGGATCGTGATGGGGTGGTCAAGGTCGCCGCCCTCCATGGCCTGGATCTCCCCGCTGAGCAGGAGGATATAGCGGATGATCTTCCGGCTGCTCAGGAAGAAAAACAGCGGAAAAAGGGCAAAGCTGACAAGGAGCAGGATCTCGCACCCCTTGCCGTAATAGGCATCCACGCCGTTGTAATAGAACATGGCGGTGGTCTCTTTGTCCGAAAAGGTGAGCGAGTACATCGGGAGCCATTGCTCGGCCGGAACCGCTTCCGTCACGTTTTCCCGCCCCTCGTAGACCGGAGCGACCAGCGGATAGGAGGAATAGAGCATCCGGGAGCGGTCGTAAATGATGAACATCGTGCTGCCGTTCCGCACAGACCAGTCGTCCAGCTTGTCGATATCCCGGCTGGAAAGACCGCGCCGGTCGATATAGCTCTGCAGCTCCTGCACCTGCTTTTCCACGGCCTTCTGCTGGGTTTCCGGCTGGTCAAAATAAAGCCACAGGGCTTTGTTCAGCACGACCTGCATTCCCACCAGAAACACAGCACTTGCCAGCGCTGAGAACAGGATCATCAGCATCAGCTTGCCGGAAAGCCCCAGCTTTTTACGCATGATCCTTCTCCTCCCCGGGCACAAAGCGGTACCCTTTCCCCCACATGGTCTGCAGACGGGCGGGGTTCTGCGGGTCTTTTTCGATCTTCATCCGCAGATTGCGGATATGTACCATCACGGTGCCGTTGGAGGTGTAGAAATAAGGTTCCTGCCACACATCCTCGTAGATCACCTGCACCGGGAAGATGCGCTGGGGGCTCTGCATCAGCAGCCGCAGGATCTTGTACTCCGTCTCGGTCAGGTCGATCTCCTCCCCGTCCACCCAGACGCGGTTGCAGTCCAGCGCCAGCTTCACACCGTGGCTGCACAGGGTCAGGTTCTCGGCCCGGGCCGGGGCCTGCCCCTTGCCCTGATAGACGCAGTACCGCCGCAGCAATGCCTTGACCCGGGCGCTGAGCTCCGCAAAGGAAAAGGGCTTGGGCAGATAATCGTCCCCGCCCGCGGTCAGGCCCAGCAGCTTATCGGACTCCTGTGATTTTGCCGTGAGGAACAGGATCGGCACTGTGGAGAGCTTGCGCAGCTCCTCGCAGACGCGCAGGCCGCTCATGCCCGGCATCATAATATCTAGGATCACCAGATCGACCTCCGGGCGGAATACCTCCAGTGCCCGGGTGCCGTTTTCGGCTTCGATGATATGGTATCCCTCGCCGGAAAGCAGGATGCGCACACCGTCCCGGATATCCGGATCGTCCTCCGCGATCAGAATGGTCTGCTCTGCCATGGTCTTCTCCCCTTTTTGTCATTCTCGGTTCTAGTATAACAGCAGTTTTCTGCATTTTCCATGAAATTTTTCTAAGGATTTCTTAAGAAAGCGCCGCTTCCGGTCAGACCCTGCTGCAGGGACAGAAAAAAGGCATCCCCGCAAACGAGGATGCCTTTCTCAAAACGGTTTTCTGCCCCAAAGCGCCCACTCCGGCGTGGAGCCGGGCCGGGTCTCCGGCGCAGAGGCTTACATTGTAAACTGGACGGCGCAGAAGGCTGCATAGATGCAGAGCAGCAGCACGCCCTGCCAGCGGGAGAGCCTGCCCTTGAGCAGAGCGGGCACGGTCAGGAGGAGCATGACCACGAACATCACGGGCAGATCCATGACCAGAGAGGAATTGATGCCCATGATGGTGGAGTTCTGCGGGATGCTGAAGGGCGACACCGTGATGGACATGCCGCTGACCAGCACCAGATTGAACACGTTGGCACCGATGACATTGCCCAGCGAGAGGGAGCCGTGGCCCTTTGCCAGCGAGGTGATCGCCGTGACCAGCTCAGGCAGAGAGGTGCCCAGCGCCACAAAGGTCAGGGCAATGACGGATTCCGGCACACCCAGCGCCTGCGCGATCAGGGTGCCGTTGTCCACCAGCAGGTTTGCGCCCACAGCGATCAGGGCTGCACCGAGGATGAGCAGACCGATCTCCTTGGCAAAGGACATTTCCTTTTCCGGCTCGTCCTCATCGTCTTCCGGGGCGGGAGCGTTTTTCATAGCCAGCACATTGCAGACCATGTAGGCCACGAACATTGCCAGCAGCACAATGCCAATGGGGCGGCTGAAGTAGCCGGTGGTGTAGGCCACACCCGCATACAGGGCCGCCGCCACAAAGAAGAACAGCACAGGCACCCGCAGGCTCTTGGGGTCCACCTTGCCCGGGCGCACCGCAATGGTAATGGCTGCGATCAGGGCCGCGTTGCAGATGACCGAGCCAATGGCGTTGCCATAGGCGATCTCGCCGTGGCCGGTCATGGCCGAGGTGGTGGAGACCATGACCTCAGGCAGGGTGGTGCCGATGGACACCACCGTGGCTCCGATGAGCAGCTCCGGCACCTTGAAGCGGCGGGCGATACCGGTGGCACCGTCTACGAACCAGTCACCGCCCTTGATGAGGCAGAGCAGGCCCACGATAAACAATAAAACAGGGATCAGCATAATCTCTCTCCTTTTTTCAAATGATGTCGGCAGAAGCGCAATAAAAAAGACCTTTATCACATCCTGCCCAAAACGGGAAAATGTGATAAAAGTCTCAAGCATCCGGTACTGCATCGGGCATTTCTGCCGGGTCTGTCGCTGCAGCACAGCGCACCTTTTTTTGCAAAGGTGCGCCCCTTACTCCCTTTTATCCAGAGGGTATTATACCCGCTTTCCGGCAAAAGCGCAAGGGGGAAAACAAAATTTATTCTGCCTTGGTCACTTTTTTGGCGTTGGGGTAGATGCGCTCCATCCGGGCATTGTCAAAATGCTCGTCCAGCAGCACATCCACCGCATTAGCCGGAGCCGCGCCGCTGGTGCGGGCATCGTAGCGGGCCAGCGCCAACGCACTGGTCACAAGGTTCACGGCCATGAACACGGCCAGCAGAGCGGTCATCCAGGGGCGGATCCTGCGCTTGACCATCCTCATCCCCTTTGCCACCAATGGGTAGCCATAGCGGATCCAGGTCACGGCCGCAATGCCCCAGAAGAAGCAGTACAGCAGGTTGATGCGCCCGCCCAGATTGAACTTGAAGCCGCTGTAATCCCAGAACACGGTGCCAAACAGCAGCTCTGTCACGGCGCTGCACACATACTCATACGCACCGCCCAGGATCACACCGAACCAGAAGATGCGGCTCTCGCTCTTCTGTTCGCCGCCCCGCAGCAGGATGGCGGCCAGCACCAGCGCCAGCCCCCACACCACGCTGAACGGGCCCCAGACCAGGCTGGAACGGCTCATCCAGACCCCGGCGGTGATGCGGCAGAAGATGGTCTCCACCACATCTCCGAGGAAAGCCCCGATGACAAAGAGCCAGAGCAGGTCGGCAAGGGAGAGCTGCTTTTCGGCACTGGTGGTGGGCTCCGGACGAGCCGCAGCAGGGTACGCCCGCTGGATCCGCTTTTCCACGCTGGCGGTAATTTTCTGCCGCAGCCTCTCCGAGCCCCTGCCCAGCTCCCGATTCAGCTGCTCAAGCCTTGGGTGGCGGTTCGCATACCGGCTGACCACCACCATGGCAGAGATCTGGTCAAGGACGGCCAGCGCCATGCCGACCCATACCACAGCGTGGAACAGCAGCGGCGGCAGGTGGGCGCAGAGCCGGAACAGCAGGTCGTTGCCCCAGCGGACTGCCGCCATGCCCAGCAGACCCCACAGCAGGGAGTATTGCAGGCAGACATAGCCGTCCAGATTAAACTTTTTATCGGAGTAGTCCCACCAGCGGCGGTGGTGGATCCGTTCCAGCAGCTTGGCGGTCAGCCACTCCACCACCGTGGCATAGATCATGCTGCCGAAAAACAACGCCGCCAGGCTGGTGCGCTGGTCGTTCAGACCGATGGTGATGAGCACTCCTGCCGTGCCGTACACAAAGCAGAAGGGGCCGGAGGCCACGCCACGGTTGGTGAACCGGCGGCCCTTTGCGGTTGCAACAACGGTCTCGCCGACCCAGCCCAAAAAGGAATATACCAGATAAATTACACAAAGAGTATAGAGATTCAGGTTCATAGTGCTCCTTTCCCGGAACAAAAAGGGGCCGGGAAGCGGCATTCCCGACCCTCTTTGTTCAGTTTACGAATTACAGCTGGCTCTTATACAGTGCCTCGATTTCCTCCACGCTGGTATCGCGGGGGTTGCCGGGGCGGCAGGCATCTGCAAAAGCAGACTCGGCCAGGAAGTGGATGTCCTCTTCCTTCAGGATGCCCTGCAGGTTTGCGGGGATACCCACATCCGCGCTCAGCTGCTTGACGGCGGCGATGGTGGCATCGGCGGCCTCGGCATCGTTCATCTCGTCAATGCCCTTCACGCCCATGGCCTTGCCGACCGCGCGGTAGCGCTCCCCGGCAACGGTCTTGTTGTACTCCAGACCCACCGGCAGCAGGATGGCGCAGGCCACGCCGTGGGGGGTATCATACAGAGCGGACAGGCCGTGTGCCATGGAGTGGACGATGCCCAGGCCCACATTGGAGAAGCCCATACCGGCGATGTACTGGCCCAGAGCCATGCCCTCACGGCCCTCCGGGGTGTTCTGCACGGCACCGCACAGGTTCTCGCTGATGAGCTTAATGGCCTCCAGATGGAACATATCGGAGATGGTGCAGTGGCCCTTGGTGATATAGCCCTCGATTGCATGGGTCAGAGCATCCATACCGGTAGCGGCGGTCAGGCCCTTGGGCATGGAGGACATCATATCGGGATCGACCACAGCGATTTCGGGGATATCGTTGGTGTCCACGCAGACGAACTTGCGCTTCTTCTCCACATCGGTGATGACGTAATTGATGGTGACCTCAGCCGCAGTACCGGCGGTGGTGGGCACGGCAATGGTGAACACAGCGTGCTTCTTGGTGGGAGCCACGCCTTCCAGAGAGCGCACATCCGCGAACTCAGGGTTGTTGATGATGATGCCGATGGCCTTTGCGGTATCCATGGAGGAGCCGCCGCCGATGGTCACGATGCAGTCTGCCTCAGCAGCCTTGAAGGCTGCCACGCCGTCCTGCACGTTGGCGATGGTGGGGTTGGGCTTGATCTCGCTGTAAACAGCGTAGGCGAAGTTTGCAGCATCCAGCAGGTCGGTGACTTTCTTGGTCACGCCAAACTTGATCAGGTCGGGGTCAGAGCAGACAAAAGCCTTCTTGTAGCCGCGGGCGGTCAGCTCGGGAACGATGTTCTCAATGGCACCGTGGCCATGGTAGGAAATGGTGTTCAGAACAATGCGGTCAGCCATAATTATTTTCCTCCAAATCATTCTGCCCGCCTGCCAGCGGGCTCTCTCTGTTGTTAAGGATACCACATTGTTAAACAATATTCAATGTACTTTTCTTTTGATTTCTATGAATTTTTTACACTTTCCAGCAAAAGAAAACGCTGTACCACTCCCTCAGTCTCGCATTCGCTCGACAGCTCCCTCTAGGAGGGAGCCTTAACGCGGCGGCCAACGCAACAGCCTCCCCTCTGAGAGGAAGGTGGCATCGCATCAGCGATGCCGGAAGGAGTGATACAGCGTTTTTATCGTTTCATTTACCACAGCCGGATGACCTTGATGACTCCCTCGGCCTTATCACGGGCCAGCTCAAGGTGATGCTGCAGCGCATCGGCGGCGGTGTTCCAGTTGTCGCTCAGGGCGGCATTCAGAATTTCCAGATGCTCCTCGCAGGTCTGATCCTGATTGATCATGCTCACCTTGCCGGTCATAATGCGGAAGCGGGTGTTCAGACCGGTGATGCGGTCATAGCCAGAGCGCAGATATTTGTTGGGCAGGCTGCTCATCAGCAGCTCATGGAAATCATCATCGGATTTGCAGAAGTCGTCGATCCGCTCGGGGTGGTGCATCAGCTCAGTGTAGGCCTCCAGCTGCTCCCGGGGGATCAGGTTGCCGTAGGTGCGCAAGGCGTAAGGCTCCACCAGCAGGCGCATCTCGAACATGCTGTGCACGTCCTCTTCGGTAATGCCGGAGACCATCAGCCCCTTTTTGGGCAGGATGGTGATCAGCCCCTCCTGCTCCAGGCGGCCCAGCGCGTCACGCATGGGGGTGCGGCTGATGTTGCCCATCTCGGCGCAGAGCTTCTGCTCGTTCAGAAATTCGTTGGGGCGGTACTCGCAGTTCAGAATCTTCGTTTTCAGGTACTGGTAAGCCTGCAGCTTCAGGCTGGTCTTTGACTGGGAATCCATCTCTTTCATTGTTCTATCTCCTAGTTCGCAAGCAGGACCATTCAGGCAGCAATCAGTCGCCCGCCGGACAGCTTGTATCCCTTAAATAATCCAAGTAATCATTAACATTATTATCACATATCCGGACAATGTTTACAAGACTTTTTTGAAAACTTTGGGAGCTTTTCCGTTTTGAACAGATATCATGCATTATTTTGCTATAAATTGAACAGTTTTTTTGTGCTTGTCGCCAGTGTTTCGTTCTTGTTTTGCATCGAAGGATAAATTGTGGTACACTTGACCCAGAAAGGAAGGCTGATACCATGGCAGGTCGCGGGGGGTACAACACCAAAACCCGGCAATTGATCCTGGATTATCTCATCAACAACCGCCAGCACGCGGTCAGTGCATCCAACATTCTGGAACATCTGGAGGCAGAGGGGGCCAGCCCCAATCCCACCACGGTGTACCGGTATCTGGACAAACTGGCAGGCGAGCAGCGCATTATGAAATATGTGGCCGATAAGGGCGAAAAGGCCGTGTTCCAGTATGTGGACGAGGGCCGCCACTGCCGCGAGCACCTGCACCTGAAATGCGTGCAGTGCGGGCGCATTTATCACCTGGACTGCCACTTTATGGATGAGGTGCGTGCCCATCTGATGGCGGAGCACGGCTTCACCCTGCAGTGCGAGGGCAGCGTTTTGTACGGATTGTGCCGCAGCTGCGCACAAAACAGTCCCCATCCGGGGCAGACCGCACAAAAATGCGAACACTGTGTTGACACGGACAAAGAGCCGTGATACAATGCAGGCAGGAAAAGCGTTGATCGGGAAAAGTAAGTGCTCAAGGTTCTTTTGCAGCGAGTGCGGGCCGGTGGAAGCCGCACAGAGAACGAGCCCCGAACGAACCCCCGTGAGCTTCCCCCTGAACCTGCTTCGGGCAGTTAGTAGGGGCCGACGGCAGCCGCTCGTTATCGCGGCAGTGCTTTCAACGGGGAGAGTACACAAAAGTGACTGGTGTGTTCGCGCACCGGTAATTTAGGTGGCACCACGGATACGGCAGCATTCGTCCTAGCAATGGGATGAAGGCTGCCGTATTTTTTTATTTGCAAAAACCTCTCAGTCACCGGGAAACTTGCCTCTCCTATCAGGAGAGGTGGAAATGCGAAGCATTGACGGAGAGGTTTAGAGAGAGAGGGGTAAGAAATATGTGTTGTGTTATGGGTTACACGGGGCACGACCTGAGTGCCGCCAAATTCAAGGAGTATCTGCTGCGCACCGTGATGCGCGGGCCGGACGACCAGCGTGTGGTGGAAGGGCCTTTTGGTCTGATGGGCTTTGGCCGCCTTGCCATCATGGGCCTGACCCCGGAGGGGATGCAGCCCTTCTACCGCGGTGCCGACTGCGTGGTCTGCAACGGTGAGCTCTACGGCTTCCGTTTTGAGAAGGAGATCCTGAAGCGCCGGGGCTACAAGTTTGCCTCCGACTGCGACTGCGAGATCCTGCTGCCGCTGTATTACGAGTACGGTCTGGATATGTTCCGCCACATGGACTCCGAGTTTGCGCTTATTCTGTATGATTCCCGCAAGGATCGGCTGATCGCAGCCCGCGACCCCATCGGCATCCGTCCGCTGTTCTACGGCTATTCCAAGTCCAGCCACCAGATCGCCTTTGCCTCCGAGATGCAGAACCTGATCGGCTGGTGCGACGACATCCGCCCCTTCCCCATCGGCAGCTACTACTGCGATGGCCGCTTTGTCCGCTATGAGGACATTGCCGACGTGCCCGCCCCCATGGAGGATGACATGGAGACCACCCTGCGGAACATCCGCGAAAAGCTGATCGCAGGCGTGGAAAAGCGTCTGGATGCCGATGCCCCTGTGGGCTTCCTGCTCTCGGGCGGGCTGGATTCCTCGCTGGTCTGCTCCATTGCAGCCAAGAAGCTGGGCAAGCCCATCCGCACCTTTGCCATCGGCATGGACACCGATGCCATCGACCTGAAATA
>OIZS01000411.1_pt1 | contig 18496 bp, 10 predicted proteins | sample 1588641 | NCBI WGS metagenome assembly OIZS01 (sample SAMN03283240) | human gut metagenome | biome: human-associated habitat; material: feces | host: Homo sapiens | place: Peru | collected 2012
AGGGATTGTGTGGTTGGCGGCATGGAAACTCGTTTCCAATGACGCAAAACGCACAGTCACACCGCCAAATGCGAAGCATTCCACGTTGCTCCAAGGCTGTTTTTTATGTTTTTGTTTTTGATTCCATTCACAATTCGGCAACTTTGCGTAATCTATCCCCAGGAATTTTCCACTGAACCATGGATTTCCTTGAAAATTTGCTTTATTATGATTTTTTTGCACTGATTTGCGCATTTTTTTTGATAATTGCTATTGAAAAATATTTTTTATAAGTAAATTTGCACCTCAGAAATGATAGTCAGTTGATGCCGATATGTTAAATGTTTGATATTTAATATGTTGGCAATATTTAACAAAATGTTGCTTGTGATTTACAAGCATTAGAACTACTCTATTTTATTCAAGTTTTTTTTAGACACTTATAAGAAAGTATTTTTAATTTTTAAATTGGGAAGAATGTCGGGACCGACATTTAAAAAAAATTTATGACTTATTTTGATTTATTGAAAAATGCAACAAGGAGAACCAGGTTTCTTCTTGTGTTTTTGATGTCGTTGATTGGACTCAGCGCGGCGGCCGGCACTTATTATGCCGATTTGAACGTGGCTGTTAATCCTGCCGACCTCGATGAAGGTGATAAGGTGGTGATGTGCCACGTCAACTCCAAGGCATTCGTTGGCTACGACGGCAGCAAAGAGCAAACCACCACTCATGTGAAAACCAGCGACCAAAACGAGGCCAACGCTTTTGTTTACACCGTGAAGAAAGATGGTTATAAAGTTGCCCTCACCAATGGTTATGGTTATGGACCACGAATTGAAAATCGTGTATGGGGGGGTAATTTCACCTACTCTTGGAGCAAATCTCCTTCTTCTTTCACAGTGGAAAGTATAGGTGGCACCACCCGATTGTATGTTACTGCAGGGTGGGCTACTGGCTATCTGTCGCGTACTGACAAGGGAACCAATTATTCGGGATCGAAGAACTCCAGCTGCGACTGGAAATTCTGCAAAGTGTATGAATTTGATAAGCCCACACTGGTGCTTCCCGTCACTGGTTCAAAAATCGACTTTGCCGACCCAGGGCTTGACGCTTCTATCACCAGCGCGCTGACAGTGAAGGGTGTGCTGCTGACTAAAAACCTCACCGTAAGTGTGACAGGCGAAGGTTTCTCTATCGACCGCACCTCAATCCCTGCCGCTGACGCTAACAGCGACAATGGCGCAATAGTGAACGTCACTTTCAAGGGGAGTGAATACAAACCTTACAGTGGCACTCTTACCATCACCAACGATGAAGGCATCAGTGCATCGGTGAAGCTTTCTGCCAAATTGGTGAACCCCGACCACATTTTGCCCACCTCTCACAATCAGCTCAAGGCGTGGAATGTGAACACCGGTGCTCAGGAAGTGGGCTATATCGGCTTGGGCAACAAAAACCAAGTGCTGGCTTCGGCTTGTGTGAGCATTTCCTCTGCCGAAATTCCGACCATCACTTACCGCCTCTTTGGCCACACCGGATACCTCAACGCTGTGGGTGTGTATGCCCGTAAGCGCGACGCCAATGTGGACTACACCCCTGATGGATCCTATGCAAAGTTTGAAAACACTTTCGCCCACCTTTTCGACTACCGCAACCCAGAAAAGAACTGTGGCGCAATTTTCTTGGGCTTCACCCACGATGTGCCTGCAGCTTCCAGAAACGTCTCTATCAAAAGTAATGTGAAACTTGAGGCTGGCGATTATGTGATATACCTCGTTGCCAACACCAAGACAGCAGATGAAATTGGCGGTATCGACAAGCTGCCATTGATTGGAGGCTCTTCAGACAACTTCACCCATGTGGGTGGCGTGATCCAAACCGTGATTTGCGGCACCGCCACCTCTGATATCAAATCGATCAACAACTATTCTCAAGAGGGTGGCGGTCGTGTGATTGTGCCTAAGTTCGAGCTGCTTTATGCTCCAAAATATGCCAACTTTGCCACCTCAGTAGAGTATTCTAAATACTACCGTATTCCTGCCATCACCCGTGCTTCTGACGGTACGCTCGTGGCATTGAGTGATGCCCGCAAAAATCATATCCACGATGTGACCAACAATATCGACATTGTATCGCGCCGTTCTATCGACAATGGCAAGACATGGAGCGATTATTTGGTGATTTTCCAAGGCTCGGCAGAAGGCACCGACTGCTATAACTGGAAGGGCTATGGCGATGCCGCTGTTGCCGCATTCCCTAACGGTACTGTGTTGGCTACTGCTATCCACGGCTTCGGTCTTGCAGGCTCGTCCACCGACCCAGGCACAGATGTGGTATGGAAGGTGAGCCGCGACAACGGCAAGACTTGGAGCTATGAATACACCCTTAGCCGTGACCTTTATGGCGGTATGCGTGGCAATATCTCGCCAGGCAACATCTGCGTGGCAAAGTCGGGTATTCTGAAAGGAAAAGCCGTGGCTGCATTGCGCACAAGCAAATTCCCTAACAATGGTAACAACTCCCAAAGCGCAATTTCGCGTATCTACTGCATGGTTTACAACCCCGACGACAACTCTTGGACACCAGTGGCGTTGAACGGCACTGGATATATTTACGAGGGCGAGCTTTTAGACGAGGCTCAATTCTTGGAAGTGGGCGAAAATGATTTTATCCTGTCGGTGCGCTATACCAAAGACGGTGATGCACGCAAATTCTACCGAGTGCACATCAATTCTGCTACCTCTGCTACTGCCACTGCCGTTTCGCAGACTGGTATGAAGTTGAAGGGTGGCTGTAATGGCGACCTCATTACCTACAAGGCAAAAAACGGCGCAGAATACATTATCCACACTGTGCCAAAGGATATGGTATATGGCAGTGATAACTGTCGTACAAGCCTTTCGGCTTACTACACCACAGCTACCAAATCAGGTGGCTTGAACTGGACTCGCAGTATCGACCTTTTCGACCCATTCGACAACACCGTTGGCGGTGAAGCCAAGTCGGGCATCGGCGCTATCGACGAAACTGCGCAATACAGCTCTCTCTCCATTCAGGAAGACGGCACCATCGCTGTGCTGATGGAGGCTTATCCATTGGCTATTCGCCATCAAGACACCGACAACAGTTCTTACAAGCGCCACTGGGGCGACTGGGTGATGGGTCAATACTATATGAATCTTCGTATCGGCGACCTCGTTCCTAATGCTGAGCAGCCAGAGCCTGCGAAGATTGATGCTCCTGTGATCACACCACATTCGGCTACATTCAATTCTGTGAAAGCTGACGACCGTCCAGAAATCACTATTTCGCACAACAACTACAAAACCTACGCCGACATCTACAACACCACCGACAGCAAGGTGAACACCCACTATGAGGTGGAATACTATGACGCTCAAGGCAAACTTGTGGCGCGTGCTAATATTGCCCACTTCGATGCCGCATCACAATCTCTCACTTGGGAGCAAGTGTGGAAGTCGCTCGTGAAAGTGGGCAGCAGCGAAACCTACACCGCCGACCCAACTCTCAACAACAAGAGCACCTCGGTGCGTGTTTCGGCTTACTGTGTGTCGAACAACAACGACCAAGTGGTGTCGGCAAAGACAACCCAAATCTACACCTTCGACACTCCTGTGCGCCTCATCAAGGTGGTGGGCTTGCCCACCAGCGGTGCATCTACCACCACACTTGCCACTGAAGGTAACAGCGTGGGCTCCGATGTGTGGCTCACCGTGGGTGTTGACAAGCATGTGCACCTCAATGCTCCTGCAAAATACCCTTACTCTTTTGTGGGCTTCTATTACGAATATCCACATGGCACAGCCGAAGGAAATCAAGTGCCATTGAGCGAAAAGCTCTCATATACTAAGATATCGGGTATGGAGCACCAGATTATGTTTGATGTGCCTTCGGTTGACAAGTTGCCCGACAACTATAATTCCGGTGGCGTTCAGGGCCTCGTGATTTATGCTGTGTATAAAGTGGAAGCGGGCTTCTTGACCCGTGTCAACACCCAATACAACAACGTTGTGGCTGGTGGCAACAAATTTGATAGCCAATACTCATATTGGACACCAGCTTCGGAAAATCCGGAATACCAATCTTTGATTGAATCAACAAGGGGCGGTAAGTTGCTGAGCTCTACACTCGATATCACCACGCCAGAAAACCAGGACAATACGCACATTGGTGGCAATTACAACCCCTCTTATGGTGGTTTGACTTATCCAAGCAAGCTCAACTACGGTCTCGATGCCTATGTGACTGTGGTTCCCGACGCTAAGGCTGCCGAAAACCTCAACGCTATCGTTCGCGTGAAGAAGAATGGCGCTTATCTGTCCGACTATTATGTGGTGAACAGCTACGCTCAAGCACTGTTTGGCGATATCGTTTCGCCTGCAAAGGGCTGTAAAGGCGTGTTGCACTGGTATGGCTTTAGCGATGGCGTGCTTTGTCCAAAGACTGTGGGTATGATAAGCTATGAGGTGGGCTCTAACCAAAAACCTAAAACAACAGCTCGCAGAAGCGTTGTAGAAGGTGGCGCTAATGGTGCATGGTATAAGGTTGACACCGACATCGCTTTCGTTGGCATCTGCAAAAAAGCCGAGGCTTTCGATGGCACAGTGGAAGTGGAAGTGTATTTGGTGAACAACGATATTACTTCGGTTGACCAACTCAGCAGCAAAAACTGCTACATTGCTAAGGTTACGCACAATATTGTGCTCAACCCTGACCTTGCTACTGGTGTGGAGGATGTGAATGCTGAGAAGACTGTGGCTGGCGTGGTTTACTACAACCTGCTTGGCGCTGCATCCGACCGTCCGTTTGAAGGTGTGAACGTGGTGGTGACCACTTACACCGACGGCACTAAATCGTCGAAGAAAATACTAAAATAATTATAGCATTTTGTTAATTGTTAAAATGCTGCGAGTAGCGCAGTGATGCGCAAAACCAGCGCTGTAATAAAAATGTTTTCCTGTGTGGGCTTGGATTGTGAAATCCGAGCCCATTTTTTTTCACCACGCAGCTCTCACTGTTAATGGGCTGGGCCTCACACAGATCTCACAGATCTCACTGATTTTTTCTTTTGATGGTGTTAAATCTCACGGATGATTCACTGTTGCCTTGCTCCCTTAGGCTCACACAGATTCAACGGATTCAACAAAAAAACGCAGAATTAGTGTCTTTTATAAGCCACAAATTAGCACAAATTAAATTTTTGTTGAATCTCGTTGAATCTGTGTGAGCCTAAGGGAGCAAGGGTGTGGAGAGCATCTGTGAGATTTAACGCCAGGCGTGCAAAACTGTGGGATCTGTGGAATCTGTGTGAGGCTATGGAGCGAGGCGGGGAAAATATTTTGGGGGAATTATTTTTTGCTGCGGGCAATTTGGCGTAACTTTGTAGGTTAGAGTTGGATTGTGGCATTTTTTGGATTATGGCACGATTTTTGCACTACTTGATATTTTAAGATTATAATATTTCAAAATAAAATTTGATGACTGAAAACAAAGAATTGATACAAGCCATTATTGAGGGCGCGCAAGAAAAGAAGGCGCACCAAATCGTACATGTGGATATGAGCGAAATTGAAAGTGCCTCTACCGGCGACTTCGTGATTTGCACCGGCAACAGCACACAGCATGTGGATGCCGTGGCCGACAGCATTCGTGAATACGTGGAAGAGAAACTCGGCACTCGCCCATACAACTACGACGGTTACCAAAATTCGCAATGGATAGTGCTCGACTACGGCAACGTGTATGTGCACGTGTTCCTCCCCGAATTCCGCGAACGCTATCGCCTGGAGGAACTGTGGGCAGATGCCGTGGTGACCGAAATTGAAGATATTTACTAATCAAGTTTACATCAGAGAACTAACAACAAGCAAATGAAATTATTTGGCAATAATAGCAAGGCTTCGGGTGGGGGATTGAAATTCAACATCTACTGGCTGTATGCGCTCATTTTCATGGTGCTCATCGGCATCTATTACACAGGGGAAAGCACCTCGGTGAAGGAGATGCCTTGGACCGACTTTGAGGGGTGGGTGCAGAAAAAGGCGGTGAGCCACATCGTGGTACATGCCAATCAGGGCGATGCCGAGGCTGAAATCACCGATGCCTACGCCAAGCAGGTGATGGGCAAGGACTATCAGCCTGTGCCTGGCGCTAAGGCTGTGATCACCACCACCATTCCGAGTGCCGATAAATTTGAGGACCGTGTGGACGAATGGCGCAAGTCGGGCGTGTTTAACGGCAAAGTGGAATACGACCGCCACAGCACCTTCTCCAACATATTCTGGTCGTTCGGACCGCTCCTGCTGCTGGTGGTGTTCTGGATATTCATGATGCGCCGTATGGGCGGCGGTGGAGGTGGAGGCATCTTCAACGTGGGCAAATCGCGCGCAAAACTCCACAACAAAGACAAGGACAAGGACGTGACCTTTGCCGATGTGGCTGGCATGGAGCGTGAGAAGAAAGAGGTGAGCGAAGTGGTGGAATTTCTGAAAAACCCTAAACGCTACACCGACCTGGGCGGCACCATTCCAAAGGGCGTGCTGCTCGTGGGCCCTCCAGGCACCGGTAAAACGCTGCTGGCAAAGGCTGTGGCTGGCGAGGCGAATGTGCCTTTCTTCTCGATGTCGGGCAGCGACTTTGTGGAAATGTTTGTGGGCGTGGGCGCATCGCGTGTGCGCGACCTGTTCCAACAGGCAAAGGAGAAGTCGCCTTGCATCATCTTCATCGACGAAATCGACGCCATAGGCCGTGCGCGAAGCACCAAAAACGAATTTTCACGCAACGATGAGCGCGAAAACACGCTCAATCAGTTGCTCACCGAAATGGACGGTTTCGGCAACAACAGCGGTATCATCGTGCTGGCTGCCACCAACCGTGCCGACGTGCTCGACAAGGCATTGCTGCGCGCCGGGCGTTTCGACCGACAGATATACATGGGCAACCCATCGCTACAAGACCGCATCGGCATCTTCAAGGTGCATCTGAAGAAGGTGAAATGCGATGGTAGCGTTGACCTTGACAAATTGGCACGAATGACGGCAGGTCTGTCGGGCGCCGACATCGCCAACATCTGCAACGAGGCTTCGCTCCTGGCTGCCCGACAGGGCAAGAAGGCTGTGCAGCAGCCCGACTTCATGGCGGCTATTGACCGTGTGACTCGTCAACTCGACAAGCCCACACGCATGACCGACACCGTGACATTCGACGACATCGCCGGCATGAAGCGACCCAAGCGTGAGGTGCGCGAAATCATCAACTTCCTGCACAATCCGGAGCAATTCACCCGCCTCGGTGGCGTGATACCGCGTGGCGTGCTGCTCGTGGGCCCTCCAGGATCGGGTAAAACGATGCTTGCCAAGGCTGTGGCAGGAGAGGCGAATGTGCCGTTCTTCTCCACCAGCGCGGCGGAATTTCAGGGCGAGTTTATGGGCTCTGGCGTGAGCCGTGTGCGCGAACTGTTCCGCAATGCGAAGGAGAAAGCGCCGTGCATCATCTTCATCGACGAAATCGACGCCATCGGCAGCCGCTCCAACCGCAACGGCGAGCGTGAAATCACCCTCAACCAGTTGCTGGCTGAAATGGACGGCTACGGCACCAACAATGGCGTGATAGTGATGGGAGCCACCAACCGTGTGGAACTCATCGACAGCGCGCTCATTCGTCCGGGACGCTTCGACCGTCAGATTTACGTGGGATTCCCAGAAAAAGACGACCGCATAGAACTCTACAACCTCTATCTCAACCGCATTTCGGTGGACATCGACAAGATAGATGTGGAAGAGTTGGCTCGACGCTCATCGGGCTTCAGTGCGGCTGAAATAGCCAATGTGTGCAACGATGCCGCCCTCCAAGCGGCTTCGCAATACAGCGAAATGGTGACGCAAGACCACCTGCTCAACTCGATAGAGAAGGTGCGCAAGGGTTTGGACTTTGAAACCAAACTCGCCAACAATGTGACCTTCGACGATGTGGCTGGCGTGAAGAAATCGAAGAGCAAGATGCTCGAAATCGTGGATTTCCTCAAGCGTCCCGACTATTACACCCGACTGGGTGCGAAAATTCCACGCGGCGTGCTGCTGTCGGGCCCTACCGGCACCGGTAAAACGCTGCTGGCAAAGGCTGTGGCAAACGGGGCTGATGTGCCTTTCGTTTCGGTCACCGGTCCCGACTTGGCAAACCCATATTCCGACCCAATCGCACGCCTGCACTCCATCTTCAAGGAGGCGCGCGAGAAATCGCCATGCGTGGTGTTTATCGACGAGATTGAGGCTATCGGCGCAAAGCGTAGCGAGGTGATGGCTGACCAAAGCCGCACTCCGGCGTTGTCGCAACTGCTCGTGGAAATGGACGGTATGGGCAACAACAGTGGCGTGATAGTGCTGGCTGCGTGCAACAATCAAGACTCGCTCGACAAGTCGCTACTGCGTCCGGGCCGTCTCGACCGTCATATCTATGTGGCTCAACCTAATTTGGAAGAGCGTGCCGAAATCTTCAACCTCTATCTGAAAGATGTGAAGGTGGGCGAAGATGTGGATGTGCAGAATTTGGCGAAAATCACCTCTGGCTTCAGCGGTGCCGACATTGCCAAGGTGTGCAACGATGCCGCCCTGCAAGCCACAACAAAAGATGCCGAGGCGGTGAGCCGCGACTACTTCGTGGCTGCTATCGACAACATCCGTAAGGGATTGGAAGACAAGCAGAGCGATGTGGGCTCTATTAAGTTCTCCGATGTGGCTGGCATGGAAGAGGCTAAGCAGGAAGTGACCGAGATTGTGGATTTCCTCAAAAATCCTGAGAAATATAGCCGTTTGGGTGGCAGAGTGCCTAAGGGTGCGCTGCTCGTGGGCCCTCCAGGCACCGGTAAAACGATGCTGGCAAAGGCAGTGGCTGGCGAGGCGAATGTGCCGTTCTTCTCTCGCTCTGGTTCGCAGTTTGTGGAGAAGTTTGTGGGCGTGGGTGCATCGCGTGTGCGCGAACTCTTTGCCGAGGCGAAGGAGAAGGCTCCGTGCGTGGTGTTTATCGACGAAATCGACGCCGTGGGCACCAAGCGCAGCAACGAGGGCTTCAACAGCGAACACGACCAGACGCTCAACCAGTTGCTTACCGAAATGGACGGCATAGATGGCGCAAGCGGCGTGATAGTGCTGGCTGCCACCAACCGCGAGGATATTCTCGACGACGCGCTCTTGCGTCCGGGCCGTTTCGACCGCAAGGTGCATGTCACGCTCCCTGCGCTCACCGACCGTGAGGCTATCTTTAAGGTGCATCTGAAGAAGGTGAAGGTGGATGAGACTGTGGATTTGACACAGTTGGCTCGCCAAACCCCAGGTATGAGCGGTGCAGAGATTGCCAACGTGTGCAACGAGGCAGCAATCCTCGCCGCACGCCAGAACCGCGAGGCTGTGACGATGGCCGACTTCAACGAGGCTATCGATAAGGTGACGCTGGGCTTGGAAAACAAGTCGATGCTGATGACTCGCCAAGATGTGTACGAAACTGCCGTTCACGAGGCTGGACACACCACCGCTATCTGGCTGCTCGAACACGCCGCTCCGCTGGTGAAGATTTCGATTGTGCCACGCGGCAAGGCACTGGGCGTGAATATGACCATGCCGGAAGAACGCGTGGGCTACACCAAACAGGCGTTCCTCGACGAGATTTGCTCGTTTATGGGCGGTCGTGCGGCAGAGGAACTGTTCCTCGGAACGATTGGCACTGGCGCGCTCAACGATATGCAGCAAGCCACTCGCATTGCGCGTAGCATGGTGATGTATTACGGTATGAGCGAGAAGATGCCTAACATCTCGTACTACGACCCACAAGGCCAGCTCGGACAACGCCCATACAGCGACGAACGCGCACGCCTCATTGATGAGGAGACTTCGCGCATAGTGAATGAGCAGTACGAGCGTGCAAAGAAGTTGATTTCTGAACACGCTGAGCAGCACCACAAGGTGGTGGATGCGCTGATGGAAAAGGAGGTGATTTTCGCCGCCGACGTGGAAGCCATCTTCGGCAAACGCCCCTGGAAGAGCCGCACCGAGCAGCTCATGGAAGTGGCAGAGGCTCGCCGCAAATCCCAACACTAACCGGCAGCTTTGCTTCTTTTGGCTCACACAGATCTCACAGATCTCACAGATCCCACGGTATTGCACGGCTGGTGGTAAATCTCACGGATGCTTCACGGCTGTTATATCACGGATGCCTTACGGCTGTTATATCACGGATGCCTTACGGCTGTTATAGAAATAAACACCGATTTTATCCGATTTAAAATCCATTGACACCGATTTTTTTTAATAGGTGAAAATAGGATTTAATGGATGAAATCGGTGTTTTTTTTATAGCCACAAATTAGCACAAATTATTTTTGTTGAATCTCGTTGAATCTGTGTGAGCCTAAGGGAGCGAGGCTGCGGAGAGCTTCTGTGAGATTTAGCATCATCAAAAGCAAAATTCAGTGAGATCTGTGGAATCTGTGTGAGGCCTTAATCCACTAATTAGTGGGATTTGTGGGGTAAAAAATATGCCCCTGCTCGTGTGAGCAGGGGCATATTTTGTGTTAGAGAGGGGGTTAATCTAATTCTTCGTCTTCGGTGTAGGCGGGGATGACTTCGCCTTCGAGTTTTTTGCGGATGGTGCATGTGCTGTTGCGGAAGGTGTGACCCATGCTGCGGTGCACAAGAAAGTCGATTTTCTTGCTATGCGCCATCTTGTCTTTCACTACCCAAAGTCCGTTGACCCATGGCGTTTTGTGGTCGGTGACCACGATGGTGTCGTTGAACTTGAAGCCTGCGCGATAGAGGTCGAGCGAGAGTGCCACCCAACGGTGTTCGCCAGAAAGCACCTTCTTCGGAACGATTCGGTCGCCGCTTGCGGTGCCTCGGCCACATTTGCCACCTGCGTAATACATGGTGGAACGTACGGTAAACTCGCCATCACCAGCAAGAGCCAGTGAAAAAACAGACAGGATAGTTACTAATGCTAAAAATATTCTTCTCATATATTTGTTTTTGTGGTATAGCCGCCCATTATGGAGTAGAGTGGGGCGGAACGATAATGTTTTGCTTGTGCTATACCTGGTTTTGTGTCGAGCTGTTTCAAGCAATAAACAGCCGTTTCAAATGGCGTATAAAATGATAAATATCGCCGTTTGACATACACAAAGTTAATCTATCTTGTTGAAAACGAATAGGGTTAGTGATTTTTTAACCACACTGTTAAAAATTGTAATTTTGTAAAAAATGCACAGATTTAAAAAATGTGTGTTGCTCTCAGGGTGCTGATTCTTGCATTTTACTCTTTTTTGCTTTTTTCGGAGTCGAGGCAATCGGTAGCAAAAAAAAGTGGCGAAATGTTAAGGAATTTAACATTTCGCCACCAAAACTTATAGATTTTCTATCTGTTAGTCTTTCTTTTTCTTTGAGCGGAAGAAGCCTTTTTTCTTGGTTTCTTCGCCTTCGTCGCCGTAGCCATAACCGTAACCGTAGCCATATCCATAGCCGTAACCATATCCATAGCCGTAGCTGTAGCCATACTTCTTGGAGTTGAGTTTCACGCCGTTGAGCAGCATCACCATGTTCTTGATTTTTTGCTCGTCGCTCATCTTCTCAAGCTCGTCGAGGAATCGCTTGTCGATCTTGCCAGCGCGGATTACATAGATTGTGGCATCCACGTAGCGGTTGATCAACGATGCGTCGGCAATCAAGCCAAATGGCACGGTGTCGAGAATGATGTAGTCGTACATCTTCTTCAGCTCAGAAATGAGCATTTCCAGACGATCGCTCATCAAGAGGCTGGTAGGGTTGGGTGGAATGGCACCGATATTCACGAAGTCGAGGTTTTCGTGGAGTTGGCCTTTGACGATAATGTCGTTCACACTGTCCACTTGTTCGGAGAGGTATGCGCTCACGCCAATGCCGTTGTTGCTGATGTTCACATAGTCGGAGAAGCGGCCCTTACGCAAGTCTAAGTCCACGCACACCACCTTCTTGCCTGCTTGTGCGGTGGTTAGCGCAAGGTTGAGCGCCAAGAAGCTCTTACCCTCGCTGGCAGTGGTGGAAGTGAGCTGAAGCACTCTGCCTTCGGAACCCTTCTTAGGCAACACGTAGTCGAGGTTGCTTCTGATGATACGCAATGCTTCGCTGATGCGGTCGCGGCCGGTTTCGGTAACCACAATTTCCTTCGATTCCTGTCCGGCTGGCTTTTCGGGCACTTCGCCGATAACGGAAAGGTCGGTGTTGTCCTCGATGTCGCGGCGTGAGCGGATAAGCGTGTCGAGCGATTGAATCCAGAACATCAGGTAAATCATCAGTGCTGGGAATGCCAAGCCCAAGATGATGCCGAGGGCAACGATTCGGGTTTGGTTAGGCGACACTTGACCCGCGCTTGCCGATTTCTCAATCACCTTAGCGTTAGGCTCGGTGATAGCGAGCTGGAGCGCATTCTCTTCACGCTTGTTAAGCAGGTAGAGGTAAAGTTGCTCCTTGATTTGCTGTTGGCGTGAAACCTCGGTAATAGCTTTCTCCTGCGATGGGATAGCCGACATACCGCCAGTGGCGCGACCCTCTTGCGAGTGGGCGTTGGATTGCTTCAGGCGGAGCGAGTTCACATAGGTGTTGAGCGATTGCAGAATGGTGCTGCGCATCGAGTTGAGTGAATTGGTGATTTCAATCATCACAGGGTTGTCCTTGCCCGATGAGGCTTGAATCTTCTGGTATTGCAGCATCTTATCGTTGTAGTTGGCAATTTGACCTTGGATGCCAGCGTCGGCCAGACCCGTATTGCTTGGAATCAACTCTTGGCCGTTCATGCGGTGCATGTATGCCACAATTTGGTTAGCGAGCGACACCTGAAGGTCGGCATCGTTGGCGTTCTTCACAAATTGAAGGCTGGTGGTTGGGTCGCTAAACATCTGCGAGTTCATATTGTTCACCTTCAGCTGTGCGATACGGCTGTCCACACCGCTAAGGTCTTTCGAGAGCGATTCAATACGCTCGGCGATAAAGTCCTCAGTGTTTCTTGCCACAGAGTTCTTGTCGTCGATAGCCTCCTGGTTATACACAGCCACCAGAGCGTTAAGCACGTCGATGCTCATCTGCTCGTTGTCGCAAGCGAAAGAGAGGTTCACCACGTCGCTAAACTTGTCGGCAGCCTCGGCGTTGAGGTTTGCCTCAAGCACTTTAGCCACGCCAGCCACGGTAGATACGCGTGCTATAACCTTGTAGTCTTTGTATTGTTCGGTGTAGTGCTGTGTTTTGGTGATGGCGATAGGACCAAACTCGGTGTTCACCTTGTTGCCAAAGTGAGCTCTTTTCCACTCGCCGTCGTTGATTTGAAATTCCAGGTCGTTGCCACCCTTAGGCACCACGGTCATTTCGAATGGCTTTTCCACATCTTGAAGAGGGGTGATTTGGAGCGGACAGGTCTTGTAGCAGTTCACATCGCGCAAAAACACGTGTCCGTAGTAGCGAATGTTCAAACCCAGCTGATTGACCACGGTCTCCATCAGAGTGGTTGATTTCAACTTGTAGATTTCGTTAGCCACCATGTTGTTGGCGCCAGCGATACCCAAGTCGCTAAACAGTGCAGTTTGGCTACCAGCCGATTTCGAGTCTTTAGTGGTGATCAGAATCTTAGCCGATGAGCTGTACTTCTGAGTTTGCGACTTTGCGAATAAAAACGCAAGGCAGCCAAATCCCACCACCGAAATGATAAACCAGTACCAATTTCGCACACAAGCTGTAAGGAAAGGCTTGATTTGGAACGCAGATTCTTCCGCTCTTTTCGCGGCTTTTTCTTTCACCGCGCTTGTTCCGTTTTCTTCAATAATGTTTTGCATACTATTTAGTTGTATATATTTAATAGCAATGAAATATCTATTTTGATGTCAAAAAACAGGCGCAAAAACGCACTTTTGGCATTTATCCACCTTACAACTCACAAAGTTAGTTATATTTTCCCGTATAACTATTATAAACAATGTGTAATTTTCCCCCACCACCCCCATTTTTCCCCAATCACTTCACAAACTATTCGAAAACGTGGGCTTATGATGGGAAAAATGTGAAAAGTGTTGCATATTTCCTGAATAATTCGCAAATTTGCAAAGAGCAGTATTCGAGCACGTTGGGCACGACCACGACTGTGACTATAAACAATGGCACACAAGTGTGGAGGCTCATTGGCGAGGACGAGAAGGGGCAGCCTACAAATATAGGCTTCGGGTCGCTTACGCAGCAGTTAAGTTTCGACCTTGTAGGGCGTGTGACGGGTCGAAAAGTGCGCTATGGCAATTTTTAAAAAATAAAATTATCCATATCATGAGATTTTTAATAAAACTATATTTGTGGGTCAGCAGTAAGACTTCGTCAGGTTTTGTCTTTAAAGGTGATTTAACATCTGGATCTCTCGGATTTGCGATTCCTATATATGCACTAATGATTGCTGTAGCATACCCTATAGAGAAAATATTCAGAATTGATATTCCGTATTTTATACTGCTCTTCGTTTCCATATTGTTGACTTTCCCTATATATTTTTACTACAAAAAAAACGGAAGGGGGCAAAGTATTATTAGTTACTATGATCATCAGAAAATAAATAAATGGTATTATGTGGTGCTTCTGTCCATTCTATACTACCTTTTTTGGGGAGGGATAGTTTTTGGAACTTGGTGCATATCAGACTACTATCTAAAAGCTACCGCAGGGTAGGGGAGTTGTTGGAATAAACCGATTTAATCCAATTTGAAATCCATTAACACCGATTTTGATATTTTTAAATAGGTGTAAATTGGGTTTTAATGGATTAAATTGGTGTTTTTTTCAGCCACAAATTAGCACAAATTTTCACAAATAATCTTTTTGTTGAATCTTGTTGAATCTGTGTGAGCTTTGGAAATCGGAGCACTCGGAGCGCTCGGATATTCCCACGACCTTTCTACCTAACTCCGTGAGATTTATCATCATCAAAAGCGAAATCAGTGAGATCTGCGGGATCTGTGTGAGCCAAGTCCTTGCCCCACGACCATTCCATCAACCTCCGTGAGATTTATCATCATCAAAAGCAAAATCAGTGAGATCTGTGGGGTCTGTGTGAGCTTTAGCCCCATATAAAGTGTGGTGGGGGAGGAAAAAAGATAGCCGCCTGTGGTGGGGCGGCTATCTTTGCGTTATGGGTGATGTGTGAGTTTACTTTTTGAGGGCGGCGATGCTTTCTTCGAGGGTTTTGATTTTCGATTGGGCATCGGCTTGCTTCTTGCGCTCGGCTGCCACCACAGCCTCAGGGGCGTTGGCAACAAAACGCTCGTTGCTAAGCTTCTTCTCCACGCTCTTCAAGAAGCCGATAGCGTAGTCGAGTTCGGCTTGGAGCTTCTTGATTTCCTCTTCCACATTGATGGCACCTTCCAGTGGCACACAGTATTCAGTGGTGCCCACCATGAAGCTTGCTGCGGCTGGGTCTTTGGCATCAGCGTCGGTGATGCTTTCGAGTCCGCCGAGTTTTTTCACGATGCTCTTGAAAGGATTGGTCCATTTGCCCACAATCATCAGTTTCATAGGCTGCTTTTGAGGAATATTCTTGCTCAAGCGCACGTTGCGCACGCCAGAAATGATGCTTTTGGCTTCTTCCATCGCCTTCAGCAAATCGGTGTCGGCCTCGGCAGGAGTTTGGTTGATAGGCGCATACATGATGCTCTCGCCATCTTTGCGCTCATCGATGTGCTGCCACAGCTCTTCGGTGATGAATGGCATGAATGGGTGGAGCAAGCGGAGCAGACTGTCGAAGAAACGGAGCGTAGCGTCCATAGTGGCGCGGTCGATAGGCTGCTGGTAGGCAGGCTTCACTGCTTCGAGATACCAAGCAGAGAATTCCTCCCAGAACAGGCGGTAGATAGCCATCAAGGCTTCGTTGAGGCGGAATTTTGAGAACAAGTCCTTCACCTCTGCTTCGGTGCTGCGGAGCACATTGTCGAACCACTGCACTGCCAGGCGGCTGTGTTCAGGTTGCTCAATATCTGCCACTTCCCAGCCCTTCACCAGACGGAAAGCGTTCCAAATCTTATTGTTGAAGTTGCGGCCTTGTTCGCAAAGGGCATCATCGTAAAGGATGTCGTTGCCGGCAGGGGCTGCGAGCATCAAGCCCATGCGCACACCGTCGGCGCCGTATTTCTCAATCAGTTCGATTGGGTCGGGCGAGTTGCCGAGGCTCTTGCTCATCTTGCGGCCGAGCTTGTCGCGCACGATACCGGTGAAATACACATGGCGGAAAGGCATCTCGCCCATGTATTCGTAGCCAGCCATAATCATGCGAGCCACCCAGAAGAAGATAATGTCGGGACCAGTCACCAGGTCGGCGGTGGGGTAGTAGTATTTGATTTCCTCGTTGCCGGGGTTGTTGATGCCGTCGAACAGCGAGATAGGCCACAGCCAGCTTGAGAACCAAGTGTCGAGCGCATCTTCGTCGTGCTTGAGTTCCTCGGCGGTGATGTTTTCGTAGCCTTCCATCTTGCGAGCCTTTTCGAGCGCTTCCTCACGGGTTGGTGCCACCACGTATTTCTCGTCGGCACTGTCGGAGGTAGGCAGGAAGTAGGCAGGAATGCGGTGGCCCCACCATAGCTGGCGGCTGATGCACCAGTCTTGAATGTTGTCGAGCCAGTTTTTATAAGTGTTCTTATACTTTTCGGGGTAGAACTTCAGCGCGTCTTCCATCACTGGAGGGAGGGCGATGTCGGCAAAGTGCTGCATCTTCAAGAACCACTGCATACACAGGCGAGGCTCCACAGCAGTGTCGCTGTTGCGTTCGGAGTAGCCCACCTTGTTTTCGTAGTCTTCCACGTGGTCGAGCAGACCGGCGCTATCTAAGTCCTTCACAATCTGCTTGCGGCAGTCCATGCGATCCATGCCCACATACAGAGGCGACTGATCAGAGATGGTGCCGTCGGCATTGAAGATGTCGATGGTTTCGAGATTGTGGGTCTTGCCGAGCATGTGGTCGTTGGTGTCGTGTGCAGGAGTCACCTTCAAACAGCCCGTACCAAACTCGATGTCCACATAGCGGTCCTCAATCACAGGAATCACACGGCCCACCAGAGGCACAATCACCTTGTGGCCCTTCAACCATTGGTTCTTTGGGTCTTTAGGGTTGATACACATGGCGGTGTCGCCCATGATGGTTTCGGGGCGAGTGGTAGCCACCACGGCGTAGTAGCCCTTAGCGTCTTTGTGCACCACGTTGCCTTCGGCGCTGGTGTCGACGTTCTCTTGGTCGGCAAGATAGTATTTCAGGTGATAGAGTTTCGATTTCTCATCACGGTAAATCACTTCTTCGTTGCTCAATGCGGTCTGAGCCTTAGGGTCCCAGTTCACCATGCGCAATCCGCGGTAGATGAGCCCCTTGTCGTAGAGGTCGCAGAACACCTTAATCACGCTTTCGCTACGCTTTTCGTCCATGGTGAACGAAGTGCGGCTCCAGTCGCAGCTTGCGCCCAAACGGCGGAGCTGCTTCAAGATGATGCCACCGTGCTCGTGGGTCCAGTCCCAGGCGTGCTTCAAAAATTCGTCGCGAGTAAGGTCGCTTTTGCGAATGCCCTGTTGCGCCAGGCGGTTCACCACCTTCGCCTCAGTGGCGATAGAAGCGTGGTCGGTGCCAGGCACCCAGCAAGCGTTCTTGCCCTCCATGCGGGCGCGGCGCACCAGAATGTCTTGGATTGTTTCGTTGAGCATGTGGCCCATGTGCAGCACGCCAGTCACGTTTGGCGGTGGAATCACGATGGTGTATGGCTCACGCTCATCGGGAACAGACTTAAACAAGTCGTGGTCTGTCCAATACTTGTACCATTTATCTTCAACCTCTTTTGGGTCGTACTTTGTAGCTAAAGTGTTCATATTGAGTAGCTGAATTATTATATTTTCTTTCAAACTACAAAGTTACGAAAAACTTTTATTTCTAATGTGTGGCAAACCATGATTTTTTATAAATACATGGGGCACAGAAACAAAAACGGTTCAGTGGATAAATACTGGGGGGAACTGAAACAAAAACATAAAAAAACAGCCTTTTGGCGATGCCAGTGCTTCGCACCTGTCGTTAGTGCTGTGGCATGTCTGATTTCAAGCCGAGGCTTGAATCAGCCACACCACATCACCAACGCCGCCCTCTTACGAGGTCGGTGGCATCGCCAAAAGGATAAAAACCGCTCGCCTTCGGCGAAAAACCAAACCCGGTAGGGACGTGATACTTCACGTCCGCCCATAATTGTAGTATCATATTGAATGTCAACAATTTGTCGCGGACGCGAAGTATCGCGTCCCTACCATGCAAAATCGTTTGGGAAATTTGATGCGGTTTTTTACCAAGAAATCATGTTGTCATCAGGGGTTTTTCGCCGTGAAACGGCGAGCGGTTTTTATCCTTGGGGCAATGTGGTGAGCCCTCGTAAGAGGGTGGCGTAGGGATTGTGTGGTTGGCGGCATGGAAACTCGTTTCCAATGAC
>OIZS01000413.1_pt1 | contig 18399 bp, 15 predicted proteins | sample 1588641 | NCBI WGS metagenome assembly OIZS01 (sample SAMN03283240) | human gut metagenome | biome: human-associated habitat; material: feces | host: Homo sapiens | place: Peru | collected 2012
TTCTATTTATCCCCGGTTTACTGCCGGGGATAGTTATTTATGCACCTTTGGATGGCGGAAGTTTTTTTGTTAAAATTTTGACAATTAAGGCCGGATATACCCCGGGTGTATCCGTTGTATAAAAGGCCGTTTTGCCCCCAATAAAAAGGCCTTGAAAGGAGAAAAAGTGAAAGGGCTTGATAAAAATTGGTGTTTTTTGCCGTCCTCCCCGAAAGAGTGGCCGCCCGCAGGGTTCGGAAATGACGACCAACAGGAAAATGGCCCCAAATTTAATAACAATTTCTAATCCAATACTGCCTCTTTACCTTGTGCGCCTTAAAAAACTACAATATAATAAACCTTTTTATGGACTTTTTATGCTAAATTTAATCAAACCCGAAAAAGAAACTATCTATATGAAGATTATCCGCGTGCTGCTGGCTATGTGTTTTCTCGTCGTGCCGCTCGTGTTTTTTACCGACCTTACCGCCAACCCTTTTTTTGTACAAAATACACTTTTGTATGTGCTTTTGGCCCTTATTTACGGCACTTTGGCGTTCCGCTTTTTGCGTTTAAAAGATATTGATTTTACCAAAACTTTTTTTGATTTGGCTTTCTTCGTTTATGTCATAGCGTGTGTTGTGGGGTGGCTTTCTGCCGTATCGTCCGCACCGCAAGCCTTGCGCCAAACAATGTTTTACGGAATGTTAAACTATGGCACCCTGTTGGTAATTGTGGCCTTGGGGGCGTATGTAATCAGCAAAAATGTGGTTTTTTCCGGCGTAATTGAAAGCAAAACCAATTATATTTTGATGTTCCTGGCGTGGGGCGGGCTGTGGTACTTTTTGCCTATGCTCAAAACGCATACGGCTTCCGACGGGCTTTTTGCGCAAATGTTTGATTGGTACGCGCTTGTTTTATGGGTTTTAGGCGTTTATTTAGGGGTGCGGGTGCTTAAAAAACTCACGCAGGAAAATATTTTAGTGCTGATATTTGTTGCCGTGTTTTTGGCTTGTTGTTACGGGGTGTTGCAGGCGCTCGGACTTGAATTTTTATGGCCGTTTGAAATCAACCAGTTTGCCACCAAGGCATTTTCCACCTTTGGCAACCCGAACTTTTTGTCCTCGGCGGTGGTGATGCTGTTGCCGTCGCTCCTCGTGTACTATATGCGGACGGACAGCAAAAAGGATTTTATCGTCTATGGCCTGCTTGTTTTAGTCTATATTTTGTTCTTATCTTTTGGTGTGGCGCGCTCGTGTTGGCTGGGGGCCTTGTGCGGGCTTATTATGATGTGGATGTTTGGCACCTTGCGTTCGCTTATTTGGCAGCGCAAAGGCCGCGTGTTTTTGCTTGCGTTGCTTGCCGTGGGCGTAGGGTGGGGCTCTGTGTATATAGACGGCTCGTCCGCTACCCGCCCGGTGGCTACGCGCGCCAAGGAACTTGCCCTCGTTACGCCGTCTAACATTACGCTTAACGTGGATAAAGACCATATCTTCCAGTCGCTTCACCAACGATTGTTTATGTGGGATGTTTCCAAGGAAATCTTTTTGGACCGTCCGGTAATGGGCAGCGGGCTTGGAAATTTCCAAATGGCCTTTGAGCAGAACCAACCCAAAACCTTGCTCCGTTATCCCAATCTGCGTGAACTCAAAACCATTACCAATGCACCGCATAATGAACTGTTCTTCCAACTGGCGCAGGGGGGGATTGTCGGCCTGGGGCTGTTCCTCTTTATGTTTATGGTGCTGTTTTTGGAGGTGCGCGATTTTGCCGCACACAAAAAAGAAGGCGACAAAAAGCAACTCTTGCAGGCGCTTTTCTGTGGTATTTTGGGAATGCTTGCGGACAATATGTTTAACATTTCTCTGCACGCAGTGGTCCCGGCGTTTATCTTTTGGTGGATGGTTGGGGCCGAAGTAAGCGGTGTCGGTAAAGAAGAGCGAAGTGTTGTAATTACCGTCAACCCGGTTACCAAAACCGTTGCCTTGGCCGTTTTAGGCTTTTCTGTGGCGGTGATTGTGTGGCAAGGTTTGTGGTTGGCTAGTGAGTACCGCGCGTTTGTAGGTCAAAAGGAAATTGCGGTAAAAAATTATCCCGCCGCAGTGAAAAATCTTTCCCGCGCGTTAAAATTGTACCCGGCTAATACCGAGGCGGGTTTCCGCTTGGGAAATGTGCTTTTGTCGCAGGGCAAGTACAAGGATTCTTTGGCCGCCTTTGAAAAAACCATTTCCGCCGCTTCGTATTACGAGGAAGTCTATTTCCACGCCGCGTTGGCGGCCTTGGGCACGCACGATAATAAAAAAGCCGTGCATTATTTGATAGATAATTTAAAACTTCACCCGTATAATTTGCAGGCGTACCAAATGCTCTCGCAACTCTTGGACGAGGACGTTATTTACGCTGACGAAACGGCACTTGCTTTGGTGGAGCGCGGCTTAAAACTTTTTCCGTACGAGCCGACTTTGTGGCGCGTGGCGGGGGAAATCCACCAAAAACTGGGCGACACCGAATACGCTAAAAACGTCTATAAACGTGGGCTGACGGTGGATACGTTGGATAAGGAACTCCTTTCTCGTTTGGACGCGCTGTACGGAAAAAGCAAGGATAAGCCCGCTATTTTGGCACAGGCACGGCGCTTGCAGCGGTATCAGGAAAAAGCGGACAAGTTTGAAAAAATGTCCGAATTTTACCAACACCGCCTGCGTAGTGATGTGGAAAACTATATAAAAGAATTCCCCGAGGATACCAACGGGCCGATTTTGTTGGCGCGAATCTTGTCGCTTTCGGGTAATGATATTAAGTCCAAGGAGGTTTTGGACCGCCTGCTTCAAGAACATCCGGACGACTTGTGGGCCAATATTGCGCTTTCCACGCTCTACCGCAAGGCAGAAGATGTAAAAAATGCCAAACGCTGTTTGTTAGATGCGCTGTTTTATTATCCGCAAAATTCGGCTGCTACGGCACGCCTAAAAGCCCTTGGATAAGGACAATTTTTTGCGTTTATAAAAAAGTTGCTTTACAAACCGCGCTAAATTGCTATAATTCTAGTATCTGTGTGTTGCAGGGTAAACCCATTATTAACGCAAGGGACAGGAAAATCAATAATGAAAACAAATAGAATATTTAGTTATTTGACCGTTTCTTTCTTATGCTTTTTGTTGACGGGGGGAACGCTGGTTTATGCGGCCTCTCCCGCCAAACAGTTGGCAAAGGGTATTTCGCTGTATGAAAAAAATAAAGACAGCGAAGCAATGGACTATTTTATTGACGTGATGGTTCACGGCGATAAAGACCAAGTGGCCGAAGCCAACAAATATGTGGAATTAATCCATAACCGCGTGGGCGGTATTCAAACCCCGGTGGAAGTGGATGTAAACTTTAAAGAAGGCGAAGTGAAAACGCTTGACGACGTCGCCACCGATGCCGTAGCCGAGGCCCAACAGCAGGCTCAACTTGCCGCCCAAGAAGCACAGGCCAAAGCGCAGGAACAGAAAGCCCAGGCCGCCGCTGCCAAGGAAGGTTTAGTAAACGATGTGAACGCCCAACAACAGGCGTTGACGGACCGCATTGAAGCGCAACGCTTGGCCGCTCAGGAAGCCGCCGCACAGGCACGCCAAGATGCGTTGCAAACCGCCGCGGACGTGAACGAAGCCGCCATTGAAACCACGGCTGTGGCTGAGGCCGCCGCCGGAACGGCTGCACAAAATGCGGATGAACAAGCGATTGCCAATCAAACGCAGACTGTAACGGATGCTGCTTTGGACGATACTCCGCGCCAAGAAGGCACGCTGACCTCGTCTGCTGATTCCACCTTTACCGATTTGACGTCTCCCGAAGCCGTGGAAGCGCGCGAATTATATACCAACCAAAAATTGGATTCTATGACCGCCGCCGCCATTGAAAAAATCAATGCCGCTAAGGGCGTACATCTCTATTTCCGCGACAATATGCCTGATGCCTTGGATATTGATGCCGATGTCCTTTTTGACGGCAACAAATTCCGCTCCGAAGCCTTGCCTCTTTTAAACAGTATTTACGAAATGCTGGCTTTGGTGCAGGGCGCGGGTTATGTTATTTTGCCGCCCGGCTCTTATACCGACGATGTAACATTGGCGGGTATCCGCCAGGCAATGGCACTTAACTCTTATTTTGTAAACCGTGGTATTTCCCAGGGGAAATTGCATTACAATCTGGGACTTGCCGACCAGGAACCGCCGGCCCGCTTTGCGAATTTAAACGGGCTTTCTATCGTGTTTGATTATACCGCCAAATTGCCGACCCGTATGGAAAAGAACGAAGGCAACGAAAAGGCCCCGCTTTTAAGTATGGCGATTGTTCCCCAATGCCACGCCATTGACCGTTCGTTGGGCGAAGCATATGCGGTGGATTTCTCCGTATTGGAAACGGTAAACCCGATTGATAATTGGCTCTTGCAGGTCGTTCAGCACGGGCGCGATGGCAACTATTACGTTGTCCGCCAGTTGGAAGGCTTTACACCCGTTTATCATCAGATTTTATGGAACGGACGCAAAGGCATTATCGGGCCGGAACTCCCCTGCGGCAAATATACCTTGGTATTGACCGCAACTGATTTAAAGGGACAAAAACAAACCTTGCGCCGCCGCGTAATTGTTAAATGCTCGGCGCAGAAGAAGACATCTTCCGCCTCCTGCACCACCTCTGCCTGCCAGACAAAGGTAACGGGCGACGAACTTTGCCCCTCTTGCAATTATAAAACGGACCGTTTGTGGACCAAACCGACCCGCACTATGGGTGCTGCCCACGAAACTGCGGAACAACCGGTAGAAACGCAAGCCCAAACGGCAACGGCTCCCACCACGGACGTAACGGCGTCCGCTCCGGTGGATACGCCCGATACGCTTGGCGGTACGGCTTATCCGTCTGCCCAACAGTCTTATTCTCCGTATGATACCCCGACGGATGCGCAAGCCTATGGCACGCAACCGTCCACCGCTCCGGTAAATAACCCGTACGATATGCCGTACGAAGATTACAATACCGGAAGCGCCAACTAATTCCCGAGGTGAGTATGAGCAGCAGTCTTGCTAGTATTACGGAAGCGTTAATCGGCCAAAATATGAATGCCCACCCGGATTGCCTGGGTATCTATATTGGCATTGACGAAATGTATGTGGCGCAAACCACCAAAAAAGACAGCGGAACCGTGCTGGAATCTTTGGTGCGCGTGCCGATTAATTCCGTAGATAAAACTTTGTTAAAACCATTAGATTTGAACGAAGCGTTCTTTGCTATGGATAACTGGTTGGAATCCTTGAAAAAAGTAACGTCTAAAAAGAAATGGAAAACCAACCGCGTGGTTATCAGTTTGGCTTCTTCGTTTTGCTTACTGCGCCACTTTGTGATTCCGGCCGCCATTGAGCGCAAAATGTGGAAGAGTTCTATTCCTCTTCAAGCGCGCAAGTATATCCATTTTCCGTTTGAAAAAGCGGAATACGCATATCACGTTTACGAATTTGAAACGGCCGCTACCAAGCAAAAACGCTTGGGCGTGGTGTTTGCAATGACTACCCAGCAGATTATTGAACGGTTGCGCAAAGGATTGAAATCGGTGGGATTGGAACTTATATCAGTGGAACCGTCCAGCCTTTCTCTGGGGCGCGCGTTTAACGATAGCGACAAGGAAGCCGTTGGCAACGGCGGACGTATTTATTCCTTCTTCGGCAAGGACTTGGCGAGTTTTGTTTTCTTAAATGAAAACGCTCCTGTTCTCTTGCGCGAGGTGGAAATTTCGGGTTCTTTGCCGGCGGAACGCCGCCGCTTTGAAATCACCAACTGCACGGAATTTGTGGCCAAACAGTTGGAAAAGGATCCCTTTGAAGAAGCCGTTATTGTGGGTACGGATGTGGACCCGTGGATTCCCGCGCTGGAAGCCGATTCTAAAAAGCCGGTGCGCAAATGGAATTTAAGCGAGGTTTACGGAATTGAAACGCGCTCGGCGGGAGAAATTGCCGCCATTGGCGCGAGTATTAAATTCCACGATCACAAAACGCCGGATTTGGACTTTACCAAAGGCAACCGTTTAAGCGATTATGAATTTAACGCCAGTTTGACTGCTTGGAAAGTGTCCGCAGTGCTAATTGTTGTTTTGTTGCTTCTTATTGGCAAAGGCTACTTAGGTGTAAAGAGTGCTGAGAAAAATCTCCGCCAAACCAAGGCATCTGCCACGCAGACGATTGCCGATTTTGACGGCTTAACTGCCAGTCAAATTCAAAGCAATTTGAGCAAAATGAAGAGCCAAAACTCCAACTTACAGCAAATGTTGCAGTTTGACCATGTTATTACGCCTGTAATTATGGAAGTGGTGGATACGATTCCGCAGGAAATGTGGATTACCAAGTTTTCCTATACGGACCCGTTCCCGTCCAAAGGCGGTGAGGCCCGCAGTATTGTATTGGAAGGGGCTATTAAAACCGGTAAAGACGGACGCGCCGACTTGGCTTTGGGTAACCAGTTTAGAGATAAACTTGTCCAACAGCCCAATTTCAAAAAAATCTGTGGCGAAAAAGCCAATATCCGCTATCCAAATGTAGCGGGTACGGCGGGCGGAAACTCATCTAGAGGTAATGACTCCTCTTCTGCGGCCGGCACGGAAACCAGTTTCGTATTCACCTGCGGAAGTCAGCAGCAGGAAGGAGGTCGCTAATTATGGCAGCAGATATGAAGGAAAAAGCGGCTAAAATGCAGGAAAACCTGAAAAAGGGCTTCCAAGACATCCAAACGGTGGCGCAGGAAGGGAACGTAAAACTCTTCGTCAAACAGTTTGTGGCGGTGTTGGTTGTATTCTTGTTGTTGCGCTATGCCAACGGCAAGTTTGATGACAAAGTCCGCAATTTTAATGGGCAGGTAGATGCTATCCGCGTTCAGCAAACCAGCGAGCAGGAATATCAGGCCAACAAGACGAAACTCTTGTCCTTGGAGCCGAAGTTCCCGAATATTGAATCCAAAAACGAATGGTTGCTCAGCCAAATTTTGGGTATTTTTAAGGCCGCTAATATTACGCCCCAAATTGAAGGGCAACAGACCGAGGATACAAGTAATTCCACCTTTGTTGCCGCTTCTCTGCGGGTAAATACGGAAATGGGTTTTACGCCGTTTGCCGAGTTCTTGGCTGGCATTGAAAACTTGGATGAATACATCAAAGTTACCGAGTTTTCCATTGCCAAGCAGCAGGAAGCCAGCAAATTGGGGGTAAATAAAGTGTCTATGCGCTTTAACACCATTTTCCCGAAAGAAAAAATTGCCAAAGGTCTCTTTAAAGATTATGATAAAATAATCCAAGAGCAGCAGACCCAAAAATCCTCCAAGAGAAAAGGAGGTAAAAAATAATGAAGAAACTCATTTGTTTATTTACACTTTTGGCTTTTGTCTGCGTGCCGTTTGCGCAAGCGCAAAAAACGGCCCGCAAAGGCCGCCGAGCCTCTGCCAAAAAGGATATGACGGGTACGGTAGCCCCGCAGGCGCAAAAAGCCTTGGCCGCCCAGGCGGACGTGTCGGTGGAAGCCTTGCCGCAAGCGGGAGAGGTGGCTGTTGACGCAACGCCCCAGGTTCCGCAAGAAGGCGCACAACCTGTGTTGCCCGTTGCGGGTGACGCTCCGGCTGTGCCGGCCGCCGAGGGGGAAGGTTTTGTTGCCCCGCGTGAAGAAGTAGCCGAAAAGCCCGAGGAGGCCGCGGCCCCGCGTGTGGTGTATAACCCCAAGTCCCGCCGCGATCCGACCTTATCGCCCGATGACTTTTTGCTCTTGCAATTCCGCGAGCAACAGCGTTTGGCCGCTATTGAAGCGGAACGCCAACGCAAACTTGCCGAAGAAAGACGTAAACGCGAAGAAGAAGAACGCTTGCGTCAGTTGGAACTCGCCCGCATTAAAGACCCGACCCGTGAGGTTAGAAACCGCATTAAAATCGGCGGTATTATCGGACAAGAGGTTTTTATCGGCAGTAAGATTTACACCGTAGGAAAAAGCATTTATGGCGCGCGGATTGTGGAAGTCCGTCCAGATTCCGTTGTGTTTTCTTACAAGGGTCATAAATTTGTTCGTAAAATGCAGTTGTAATCAAATCATTTAGGAAAAATTATAGGAGGATAGATGACAAATCGTTTAGCAGTTGCGCTGGCGTGTGTGGCGGCTGTGAGTTTGGGTGGCAATGCCTTTGCCCAAAAATCCCGGCAATCCTTACCTAGCGACAACACTATCGCTGTAACAGAAGATACAACGGTAAAGTTGAATGGCGAATCCGAACTGTACAAAGAAACCGAAGCGTCCTCGCCTTTGGACCGCAAAGTGTCCATCCGCGTTTCCAACGTACCGATATCGGCGTTCTTGAACAGTATCACGACGCAAGCCAAAATCAACTTTATTATGAGCGAGGAATTCGCCAATAAAAAAGTGACGGCTTCGCTGACACGTGTAACGGTACGCGAAGCGTTGGATACGCTTTTGCGCGTGCAAGGGTTGGCTTATCAGCGCATCGGCAAGAGCGACAGTTACGTCGTAACCAAACGCTCCAATGATGCCCCGGATACCATTACTAAGATTTATACCCTTAGTTATATTTCCCTGCAAGGCGTTGGTTCCGCGCAGAGCGAACTCAACAGCATTATGCCGCAGGATGTGTCTTCTAGCAGTTCTTCCAGTTCGTCCGGTGATTCTACCGGTTTGAACTTGGGTGGATCTTCCTCCGGTTCGGGTTCCGACTCTTACAGCGGCGGTGCAGAAATTACGACAATTGTCAAAAGTATGCTCTCCCCGGTCGGTAAGATTGCCGTGGATCCCCGCACGAACAAATTGATTATTACCGACGTGGCCGAAGTATTCCCGCAGGTGGAAAACATCTTGGCCGAGTTGGATATTAAACCCCCGCAGATTTTGATTGAAGCGCAAATCGTGGAAGTCAGCAAGACGAGCGGTTTGAGTCTCGGCTTTGAATACGGCGGAAGCGACGGCGCAATGGTTTCTATGACGGGTCCCAAACGCAAAGTGGACTTGGAATATATTAAAGGCCAAGGCGTGAAAGGTTGGAACTATATTTTCCCGAGCAAGGACCAGTTGAACAGCGGTTCTTCCGGCTCTGGTTCCGGTTCCGGTTCCGGTTCTTCCTCCTCTTCTAGCGACGAAGGCGAAGATGAGGGTGGTCTGTTGGACTTCTCGGCCTTTAACATAGTGCTGAAAAGTTTACTGACCCGCGGTGAAGCCAAATATTTGGGTAAACCGAAAGTGGTAACCTTGAACAACAAAACGGCCACCATCACTACCTCTACGGATGCCACCGTCGGCCAGACGATGAGCCAATCGGGTAGCAGTTCCGGTGAAGGGATGACCACCACCTCGGCAGAAAGAAAACGCGTCGGTCTTACCTTGCAGGTTACCCCGCAGGTAAACCGCGAAGGCTATGTAACGCTGTATGTGCAGCCTTCTTACTCCGACTTGGTGAGTTCCGGTTTTGACTTCTCCAAAGATACTACCACCCGCGCGGCTTCTACCTTGGTCCGCGTGAAGAACGGCCAAACGGTCGTTATCGGCGGTCTGCTCACTTCGCGTGAAACGGACCAGACCCGCAAAGTACCGCTCTTGGGCGATATTCCGCTGTTGGGCTGGCTGTTTACGAGCAAGACCAAATCTAAAAGCACCACCGACTTGGTCATCTTCATTACCCCGACCATTTTGGCGGAATAGTTAATTCTTTAACCGCCCCCGGTGATAAACTGGGGGCGGACAGTATCAAAAGCAAGCAATATAGAGGATTAGGAAATGGCAAAACAGTTAAGTGAGATTTTGGTAGAACAAGGCACCTTAAATGAAGATCAAGTCAAGCGTGCAATGTTGTTCTCCAAACAAAACAACGTAACGTTCGCGGAGGCCGTTATCAAGTTCGGCTTTGCGTCCGAAGAAAAGGTAACGGCGGCGCTCTCTAAACATTTTGCGGTTCCCTACGCTTCTAAGGAAAACGGTATTTTAGTGCCGGAAAAAGAGCAGAATTTGCAGGATATTATTCCTGAAAAATTCGCCCGTGAAAATATGGTTATTCCGTTGTTCGTGGAGGATGATTCCCTCGCGGTAGCGGTGTTGGACCCGACCAATGTGTTCCTGCTTGAAAATATCAAAATGATGTCCGGTAAGCAGGTGCAACCCTTTTTAGCCAGCAAAAGCCAACTTTTAAACGTAATTGATACTTTCTATTCTAACAAAAACCTGTTGGAAGAAGTCATGAACGAAGCCGCCAAACCCCAAGTGGAGGTGTCCGGCGAAGAAAGTGATGACGATGTGGATGTGTCTGGCTTTTTGGACTTGGATAAAGTTTCGCCCAATGCTTCGCAGTATGTAAAACAGGTAAACGCTATTTTGCGCCAGGCCATTACAGAGCGCACGTCAGATATTCATTTGGAACTGTTTGATGCTCGCGTAAGTTTGCGCTTCCGTATTGACGGGTCTTTGTACGAACGCACGGCCCCGGCCAAAGAGTCTGTAAACGCCATTATTTCCCGTATTAAAATTTTGTCTAAATTGGATATCGCGGAAAAACGCTTGCCGCAGGACGGCAGTTTTACTATCCGCTACCAAAACCGCTCCATTGAAGTCCGTGTATCTGTCTGCCCGACGGTATATGGCGAAAAACTGGTGCTTCGTATTTTGGATAAAGGTACGAGCGAAATGAACGTGGATAAACTGGGGTTTGAACCGGACCAGAAAAAAGCCTTCTTGGATGCGGCCAACTTGCCGCACGGGCTGATTTTCTTGACGGGTCCTACCGGTTCCGGTAAATCTACCACGTTAAACGCGGTACTGACAACCATCCGCACCCCCGAGTTAAACTTTATGACATTGGAAGACCCGGTGGAATACAAACTGGCGGGTATTAGCCAGGTGCAGGTAAAGCCGGCCATTGGCCTTACGTTTGCGGCGGGCTTACGCTCGTTCTTACGTCAGGACCCGGACGTAATTCTGGTGGGGGAAGTCCGCGATAACGAAACCGCCGAAGCCTGCTTGAAGGCGGCCTTAACCGGCCACTTGGTGCTTTCCACGCTTCACACCAACGAAGCCTTGGGGGCGGTTCCCCGTTTGATTGATATGGGTATGGAACCCTTTTTGCTTGCGTCCTCCTTGGCGTTGGTGGCGGCGCAGCGCTTGGTGCGTATCTTGTGCCCGTACTGCAAAGTGCCGCATATACCGGACCCGGCCACCTTGCAGCGTATCATTAAAGAGGGTCATTTGAACCCGCACGACCAAAATTCTTGGACATTTTTCAAGTCTGTCGGTTGCCCCAAGTGCTTCGGCACCGGGTTTATGGGCCGCCGCGCCATTTACGAAGTATATCGTATGACGGAGGAAATGCGTAATATTATTTATAAAACGCAGGACCTCGTGGAGTTGAAACGGGCGGCGGAACGCTCCGGCTCGCTCAACCTGCGTGCAAACGGGTGGCACAAAGTCATCCGCGGGCAAACGACGGTAGATGAAATTTTGAGTATTACGACATCAGACGAATAACAGAGGGTTTATGCAAAAATATACTTATACAGTCAGAGATGCTAACGGCAAAACCATTAAAGGTTCCGTGTCGGCGGACAACCGCGAAAAGGTAATTTTCGCCCTTCAAAACAAAGGGTATTTAGTGTTGGACGTGCAGGAAGGAAACGGTGGTTTGTTTGGGGGCGGTGGCCCGGCTAAAAAGAGAGGCGGTAAAGTGCCCGGCCACGTTTTGGCCTTCTTTGCCGAACAGTTATCCACACTTATTGCCGGCGGTGTGCCGCTCGTGCGCGCCGTATCGTTGTTGGGTGAATACGCTTCCAACCCCACATTAGGTTATGTGCTTACGCAAGTGGCCAAGGATATTGCAGGCGGTCAGTCTTTGCACTCCGCGCTTGCCCAACATCCCAAGACGTTCAGTCATATTTGGCTGTCTTTGGTTCAGGCGGGTGAAGTGGGTGGCCAGTTGGCGGATACTTTGATGCAGATTTCGCTCTATACCAAAACGCAGGAAGGGATGAAGAGCAAAATCATCACGGCCGTAACGTACCCGGCTATTTTGATGTTGGCCTCTGTCGGCGTGCTTATTTACTTTATTTTGGGTATCGTGCCGACATTCGCGCAAATCTTTAAGGACTTTAATATTGATTTGCCGATGATTACGGTTGTCGTATTAAACGTGTCCAGTTTGCTTATCAATAACGGTATTTTGATTATTGTCTCTGCGATTGCTCTGTTTGTGGCGTTCCGTTTCTACATCAAAACCGTGGACGGCAAAAAACGCTGGCACGCGTTTTTACTTTCAATGCCGCTGTTTGGTAACTTCCTTAAAAACATTTATTACGACCGGATGCTTTCCACGCTTTGTACCCTGCTTAAAAGCGGTGTAACTATTTTGAACGCTATCTTGGTATTGGAAGAATCCTTTGACGGAAACGTCATCATCCAAAACGCTTTGAAGCACGTCCGCACGGAAGTTGCGGCCGGTAAGGCCATTTCCGAATCGTTTCGCGCTACGGGGGTATTCCCCGGCTTGATGACGGAAATGATGCTGATGGGCGAGGAATCTGGTAAACTGCCCAGCATTATTGGCACGCTTTCCAAGTTCTATGCCGATAACGTGGACCAGTTTATTGCCCGTTTCTCCGCGGTGATTGACCCTATCTTAATCTGCGGTGTCGGTGCGCTGATTGGTATCATTGTAGCCTCTATCTTCTTGCCTATCTTCAAGTTGTCCCAAATCGGCGGCAACTAATCGGGGGAAAGTATGAAGAAAGGTTTTACATTATTGGAAGTTCTGATTGTAGTGGTGATTGCGGTGTCTGTTGCGGTGTTTGCCGTGCCGGCCTACAAAAAAACGCAGGATAAAAACCGCTATTTGGCGGCCCAAGGGGTGCTTATGGACTTGGGCAACGGCCTGCGCACGTTGCAATCGGAAGGATATGCTTTTCCGTCTTCTGCCCAACAGGTAACGTATTCCAATATGAACGGAACCTTGGCGGCGGATGCGGTGATTTCGTCTTCCAACTATCAAAGGGCCTTGGTGGCGCGCAAATATATGTCGCCGATTCCGTTTGATAATACCTCTACTAGTATCTATAAGGGCTATAAATTTTACGCTTGCCCGGTGAATACAGCATCCTCCTCTAATTGTTGTAATAACAATGCCGGAGTAGTGGCCTGTATGGAAGACAGCACTTTGCAAACGGTAGCAAACAGTCCGACGGCAGGCCAATATTACCGGGCGACTTTTTTGCGTAGCGGCAGTATCAAGCGTATTCCCAAAAACTAAACTTGACAAAGGGGCAAAACTGCGCAATACTGTATTAGTGGGGATTTTATGAAGAGAAATGGTTTTACATTAATAGAACTTTTGATTGCGGCCACGATTATCGGCATTTTGGCGGTATTTGCTACGGTGGCTTACCGCAACAGTGCTTCGGATGCGCGTGCGGCAAGTGCCAAAGCCTATGCTAATGCTTTGGCTCAGGCGGCCCAGCGTTATCTGTTGGACCCGTCGGCCTGCTATTCGTCCAATGTCGCTATTACCTCTACGCCCACGGTGGGTGCATTGGTGCAATGCGGCCTGTTGGAAACGAACCGTTCTGCCGATTCTTCGGAATATTTCAGTTATGCGTTGGATACGTCTAATTCTTCTTGCTTTGTAAAAATGACCCCCAAAACCGCCTATTTGGGCAAACTGTCGGACCGCTATAAAAAGTATTCCTATTGTGTGTCTAATGCCGGGGTAGGAGCGGAAAGTTTTTAGGAGCCTTTATGATGAATAAAAAAGGTTTTACCTTAATGGAAATTTTGGCGGTGTTACTGGTAATTGCTGTGGTGGTATCTATGGCGGTGCCGGTGTTGCGCTCGGTTCGTTACGAGGTAAAAAACGGCCAAGCCAAAAATGCCGCCCACAAATTGGCGCAGGCTGTGCGCACCTATTACCAGGTTAGCCGTGGCGGCGTGCCGCGCGGGCAATCCTTTACACCTACGGCGGATAGTGATAAAGCAAATATCGTTTTGGCGGCGCCTTCTGCCTGTGTGGCTCCGTCCGAAACGGGTATTCCGCTTCAAAAAACGACTGGCTCGGTGGAAATTAAGCAGTTGTTTGCGTGCGGCTATTTGTCGTTTAAAGATTTTGTCAGTTTGCCTTATACCTTTACGGTGTGCGACCCTCGCCCCGGGCAAGTGCCTAACGAGACCTGTAAATTAAGCGTAGCCACGGAGACCAATACGCCGATTGTGGTAGTTAAAGGGGCTGCCGGTTCCGGTGATAAATACGACGTCAGCAAGAATAAAGATTATCTTATTTATGTGGACCAGTCTATGAAGGTAAAGGATTCCTCCAAATAGGAGCAGTTTATGATGCAATTTTTAAAACGAGTTTTAACTAAAAAGAAAGGTGTTACCATTTTGGAAGGACTGATTGCCTTGGGGTTGCTCGCTTTGGTGGCGGCAGGAACCTTTGGGGTGTTATTGTCTGTTGCCCGTAAATCGGGCGCACCGGACATCCGCGAGGAAATGGTGCTTGCGGTGGAACGCGCCAACGACCAGTTGCAAATGTATTCGTCCGGTATCGTATCTGGTATGACTAACAGCAAACTTTACGAACAATATGCTAATGGTATGTGTGGGGGGAGTTTGATACCGGCGGAGGTTAAGGTTTCGGATAGTTCTCCTATGGAACTTGGCTCGCATAACATTAAGTGTATGCTTCCGCCCTTGTGCGATTACAGTAATTCCACTTTTACTTATACGGTGAGGGAAGCCAGTTTCACCACGCATAATTACGGCGCTTCTAATATGGTAACGGATTATGCTAGCGCGTTTCCGACCAAGGGCCGCCAGGTTACCTTTAATATTACTTGCAACGGGTTTACGTTATGACGAACAAAAAGGGTTTTACCTTAACTGAAATTTTGTTAGCGGTGATGATTGTGGGAATCATCGGGGTTGCGCTTGCTTCCTTGACGACGGCCGCCTCGCGTGAATCAGGGGTAGGCCGCAGTAAAGTAATGCTGCGCAACAACTTGTCTATTGCCTTACGCCAATTGCGCCAGGACGTGCAGGAATCCACCCGCGTGCTTTATGTCCGCGGCAAGATTGACAGCGCTACGGCAGGGACTGATATTCCGCTTTTATCCTTGGCTAAAAACGAGGATATTGACGGAAATGTCATTGGTACGGGTAATTCTTACGTTACCTATTGTTTTGTACCGGGAAGCAAAACGGCTGCGCCGGAAGGGAAAGCACTCTCTGGCGGAACGATTTACCGGCGCGAGGGAACGGTCTCTTGGAGCGGAAATGCACCGTCTTGCACTTATAACACCAGTACAGACGTGTTTCTTTATAACGTAAAATTTATCCCGCCGATTGGTTCCTCCGGTGGTGATAACTATTATCCGGTTCCGTTCTTCGGCCCGGAAACGTATAGTGTAAGAGATGCCAGCACATCGGCTGTTTCCGTGCGCCGCAAGGATTTGGGCAGTATTTTACAGGTGCGTTTGATTACCGAGTTGGACAGTACCCCGGTGGTAAACGACGCCGTGGAACAAATTTTTATGTTGCCTAACGGATACAGAGTAAAGGCATAAGGGGTCTTATATGATTTTTAAAAATAAAAAAGGTGCGGCTTTATTGCAAGTTTTGTTAGTTACCGTTATTTTGGCGGGCGTGGCTCTGCCGCAGTATGAAATGGCGGTGGAAAAGGCGCGCGCCAGTTTATCCCGCACGACCGCCGCGCGTAAAACGCGCCGCACGGTTTCTGCACAAATGTTGGTCAACTCTTGTATGGCGCAAGTAAACAATATGTGGGCCGCCAAAAGCCCCGAAATGTTCGCGCGCGATATGAGCCAGTGCATTATGTACTGCAAGGATGCCTCCACAGGCACCTGCTCCCAGGTAGAGAAAACGCATAAATGCAATATTTCGCTTAATGGGCAAACCTATACCGTAACCGCCGCGTTTGATTCTTCCGGTACCGATGCCGTTATCAATTCGGATAATAAGTGCAAATTGACTTATACGATTGAGTCCAATGTGGACGTGATGTAAGCGGTGTACGGATATGAGAGTCATTTTTATTCTGCTGACGTTTTGTTTAGTGGCGGTTCCAGTATATGCACAGCGTGTGTCGGTGCAGAATCAGCCTGCGCCTGTGGTGGTAGATGAGCCCGATTCCAATATTGATTTATTAAAGCAATCTATTGAGGTCTCCCAACCCGCGCTTAATACGGAGCAAAAGCCTTCCGCTAAACCTGTTAATGTTGTACCGGCCGTAAATAATACCCCGGCTACGCCCGCCGCTTCTTCTGCGGCAAGTTCCGCTAATACGTTAGATATGCCCCTTTCTGTGGGCGGAACGGTAACGACGGTGCAAACCTCGGTGGCCCCAACCAAAAAAACGCTTTCGCCTGCGGCTGCCAAGCGCGTGCAAGCCGCCAAGTCCCAACGCCGTACGGCGGCCAAAAATGCGGCCGCAAAAAACGCTGCCGCGCAAAAGACATCAAAGCCCACCCAGTTAGAAAAAGATATAGAAAAAAATAACGCCCTTTTACCGCCAAGCGACCAGGCGGAAACCGAAGCCACTGCGGTTACTTCTGACGAGGAGTCAAGCGAGGAAGCCGCCGCAGATGCTGAATTGGAATACGCGGTGCGTATGTTGGAAAAATCCAAAGAGGCCGCCGAATCCGCCGGACGGAAAATTCCGGCGCCTGCTTCGCAAAACCGCCCGAACAAAGTTCCCGCGCCAAACAAAAAATTTAACCCCAATGCCTTCCGCCCTGGTGTAACGTGGGTGGCTTCCCAAAGTACGCATTTTGAAATTTACACACAAAAACGCACGAACGGCGGGATTAGTTCATCCAATATGTCTATGACGTTTGAAAACGCCTACCAAACCTTGCGTCGCTTTATTCCGTGGATGATGTCCGGCAAGGTCCGCGTGTTTGTGTATCAGGACCACCAATCTTATTTGCGCTATGAGCCAAACGCCAAGGCTTGGTCGGGCGCGCTTGCATACCCCACGCGTGGGGAAATTGTGGTGTATGACACTCCCGGCAATAAGCAGGGCCAAAATTTAAAGGAAAGTTTCACACACGAATTGACGCATATTTTTACCCAGCAGTTTTTTGACAGCCACAAAACGGGCCGCATTATGACTCCTACCTGGTTGGACGAGGGCTTGGCGGTGCTGTTGGAGGACCAGTCCTATGCGGGTGGAAACGGGCCGTGGAACAACGATTTTAAAACGCTTAATTTCCAGCGCGACCCGTCCGGACAGTCTGCCTTTGGCAGTTTTTCTTCCTCGGCACGCGCTTCTACATTTGGCAAAAAATTGACTGCCAAACGTCAGGGTCCGCCACAATATTTGGTTCCGTTTGACCAGTTTATGCAAGAAGGTTCCCTGGAAATGGCGGAAAGCCGGAACAAAACCCAGGATTGGTATTTCCAAGCCTATGTGATGGTGCGTTTTTTGTTAAATCCCGCAGGGGGAACGTCGCCATCCAATCGTATGCAGTTTGAACAGTTTACGCGCTTGCTTGCCCAGGGGGAGCCGGTGCGTGATCCGGCCACCGGATTTCTGCAAAAGGATTCCCGCGGAAAAACGGTTTATCAGCCGTACTCGGTGGAAAAGGCAATGAGCCGGGCGTACCGTTATTCCTCGGCCGCAAATTTTGAGGATGCCTTTTGGCGGTGGGCTAACCGGTAAATTTTTTGCGGAAAAGGAGTTTCCTTGTCCGTTAGATGTGATATAATTTAAAAATAATAATTCGTGTAGTTTGATACCATTTAGTTATAAGCAGTAAATATATAGAGTGGCTTATGGAATTGACAGAACTGGTATATTTTACAACGATTGCGCAAACGGGCAATATGTCCCGTGCGGCAAAAAAATTGCAGGTATCACAGCCCGCATTGAGCGTGGCGGTCAGAAAATTGGAACGGGATTTGAATATGCAACTTTTTGTCCGGGCAAATAACAGCATTATTTTAAATGCTGCCGGCAAAAAAGCCGTGGTATTTGCGGAGAATATTTTAAGCCAAGTGAGCGAAATGAGGCACTTCTTCCGCACCTATGGGGAGCGTAACACAGCGGCTTCGCTGGCGTTTACGGACCCAGGGCCATACCGTTTGGTGTTGCCTTTCTTCCAGCAGAAGTGTACGCAAACTAAAATTTCTTCCTTATTGTTGCACGCGGATAATGAGGTGGGGCCTACCTTAGAAGAAAAGAAGGCTGATGCGGTGATTTGTTTATCGTTGCCGCGCAAAAATAAAAAAGATTTTGAAAGCATTTCTGTTGCCAAAGAAGGCTTATATTTGGCAGTTCCGAAAAATCATCCCTTGGCAAAACGGAAATATATCCGCTTGGATAAAGAAAAGAACTTGGACCTTGCTGTCCTTAGCGAGGGTG
>OIZS01000414.1_pt1 | contig 18378 bp, 17 predicted proteins | sample 1588641 | NCBI WGS metagenome assembly OIZS01 (sample SAMN03283240) | human gut metagenome | biome: human-associated habitat; material: feces | host: Homo sapiens | place: Peru | collected 2012
GCCTGTGTGCCCCGCCCCTGCATTCTGGCCAACGATGAGGGCTACAACCAGGAGTGGTCCACCGAGCTGACCGTACCCCAGGCCATGGACGAGTACATCAAGGCGTGGTGCGCCCTGAAGGTGCTCAGCAAGGTATACGGCTTCGGCGATCCCAACGGCTTCGTGTTCAACATGTCCGTGGGCTACGACCTGGAGGGCATCAAGGGTGAGAAGGTCAACACCTACATTGAGGGCATGAAGGACGCCACCAAGACCGCCATCTTCGGCGAGTGCAAGGCCGTTCTCAAGGAGCTGTTCCCGGAGGAGAGCGACTATATCGACGCCATCGACCCCCGCGTCAGCCGCAGCGTGACCGTGTCCACCCTGCACGGCTGTCCCCCGGATGAGATCGAGCGCATTGCCAGCTATCTCATCACCGAAAAGCACCTGCACACCTTCGTGAAGTGCAACCCCACCATTCTGGGCTACGAGACGGCGCGCCGCATTCTGGACGGCATGGGCTACGACTACATCGTGTTCGACGACCACCACTTCCGCGAGGATCTGCAGTGGGCGGACGCGGTGCCCATGTTCGAGCGTCTGCAGGCGCTGGCCGACAGCAAGGGTCTGGAATTCGGTCTGAAGCTCAGCAACACCTTCCCCGTGGACACCACCCGCGGCGAGCTGCCCAACAACGAGATGTACATGTCCGGCCGCAGCCTGTTCCCCCTGACCATCGAGATGTGCCACCGCATCTCCCGCCAGTTCAAGGGCAAGATGCGCATCTCCTTCGCCGGCGGCGCGGAGTATTTCAACTGCGACAAGCTGTTCGCGGCCGGTATCTGGCCCATCACCGTGGCCACCACCATCCTCAAGCCCGGCGGCTACAACCGTCTCTATCAGATGGTGGAGAAGGTGGAGCCCATGGTCTACAAGCCCTTCGGCGGCACCGACACCCAGGCCATCTGCGAGATGTCCGCCGCCAGCCACACCGACGTGCATCACGTCAAGCCCATCAAGCCCCTGCCCAGCCGCAAGAGCGACAAGCAGGTGCCGTGGATCGACTGCTTCTCCGCCCCCTGCAAGGGCGGCTGCCCCATCGCGCAGGACATCCCGGAGTATATGGAGCTGTGCAATAAGGGTCTGTACGCCCCGGCGCTGAAGCTCATCACCGAGAAGAACCCCCTGCCGTTCCTGACCGGCACCATCTGCGCACACCGCTGCCAGACCAAGTGCAGCCGCAACTTCTATGATGAGTCCGTGCGCATCCGCGATACCAAGCTGCTGGCCGCCCAGAAGGGCTACAACGCGCTGATGGCCTCCATCAAGCGTCCGGAGCGCGTGACCGGCAAGAAGGTCGCCATCATCGGCGGCGGCCCCACCGGTATCGCTGCCGCCTATTTCTGCGGCCGCGCCGGTATCGAGACCACCATCTTCGAGCGCGAGAGCTGCCTGGGCGGCGTGCCCCGGCATGTGATCCCCAGCTTCCGTATCGCCAACGAAGCCATCGAGAAGGATATCGCCCTGATGGAGAAGTACGGCGTGGAGGTCAAGTGCGGCGCGCCCGCCCCCTCCGTGGACGAGCTGAAGAAGCTGGGCTACACCCACATCCTGCTGGCCGTGGGCGCATGGAAGCCCGGCAAGCTGGACATCGCCGGTGACGTGGCAGGCGCCATCCAGTGGATGAAGGGCGTGAAGGCCGGCAACATCGCCGTGGCGGGCAATATCGCCGTCATCGGCGGCGGCAACACCGCCATGGACGCGGCGCGCCTTGCCAAGCGCAGCGGCGCGGAGCATGTGACGCTGGTATACCGCCGCACCCGCAAGTATATGCCCGCCGACGAGCACGAGCTGGCGCTGGCGCTGCAGGACGGCGTGGAGTTTGCGGAGCTGGCCGCTCCCGTCAAGCAGGCGGACGGCGTGCTGACCTGCGAGAAGATGGTGCTTGGCGAGGCCGACGCCTCCGGCCGCCGCAGTCCCGTGGGCAGCGGCGAGTTCTTCACCGTTCCCTGCGACCTGGTGATCTCCGCCGTGGGCGAGCAGGTGGACGACGCGCTGATGACCGCCAACGGCATCGAGCTGGACAAGAAGGGTCGTCCCGCGTTCCAGACCAACGTCGAGGGCGTGTACGCCGCCGGTGACGCCAAGCGCGGCCCCGCCACCGTGGTGGAGGGCATTGCGGACGCCGCGGCCTTTGCCGAGGCTGTGATCGGCAAGGCGTACACCTACGACATCCCCGAGCAGGCCTATGTCACTAAGTCCGACGCCGAGGCCAAGAAGGGTACGCTGAAGATGAGCGAGTGCATCTGCTGCGAGGGCGAGCGCTGCCTGCAGTGCGCCACCGTGTGTGAAAACTGCGTGGACTCCTGCCCCAACCGCGCCAACGTGGCCATCGCCATGGCCGACGGCAGCCACCAGATCGTCCATGTGGACAAGATGTGCAACGAGTGCGGCAACTGCACCCAGTTCTGCCCCTACTCCTCCGAGCCCTGCCACGACAAGTTCACGCTGTTCCAGACGGCGGAGGACATGGCGGACTCCAAGAACGCCGGTGTGCTGTTCCTGGGCGGCGACAAGGTGCGCGTGCGCACCTTCGGCGAGCCGAAGGAGTACGACCTGAGCGGCAAGAACGATCTGCCCGCCGATCTGGAGAAGCTGATCGTCACCCTGCGCGACAAGTACGGCTATCTGTACAACTGAGTGATCCGATATAAAGCGGGACCCCCGGCCTGTGGCCGGGGGTCCCGCTTTATATTATGAGCTTTACGCAGCGGATGCCGGGCGCCAGTTGCGCGGCGAAATCGTCGCCGTCGGTCATGGCGCCCACGATGCTGCCGTAGTGGGTGGGCACCGCGATCTGCGGGTGCAGGGCGTTGGCCAGCGCTGCCGCCTCCGGTGCCGTCATGGTGTAGGTGCCGCCCACCGGCAGGAAGGCCGCGTCGCAGGACACCGCCCGCGCCTCCGGTGTGTCGTCGGTGTCGCCGGACACATAGACCCGCAGGCCGTCCAGCTCCGCCACATAGCCCACCCAGCCGTTGCTTCGCGGGTGGAAGGGCTTGCCGATGTTGTAGGCGGGCACGGCAGTAAAGGGGATGCCCTTGACGGTGTAATGCTCCCCCGCCCGCACCGGCAGCAGCTGTGAAGCGGAGAAGCCTGCCGCCAGCGCCGCCGCCCGGCAGCTCTCCGGCAGCACCAGCACCGCGTCCGGCTTCATCACCCGGCGGATGTCCTCCGGGGAGAAGTGGTCGTAGTGGTCGTGGGTGATGAAGATCACGTCGCCGTCCCCGGTGGTCTTTTCCACCCGGAAGGGGTCGAACCACACCGTCACCGCGCCGCCCCAGCGGATGCCGCTGTGGCAGTTGATGGAAAATGGGCTGATGGGATCACGCATAGTCTGTCCTCCTTTGGACAAAAGCCGCCCGCAGGCGGCTTTTGCGCTTTATTCATGCTTTCGTCGGTTGTACCACGCCAGCACCGCCGCCAGCAACAATATGGCGGCAGCCGGCAGCCATGTACCCTGCGCCGATGCCGTCTCCGCGCCCGTCCACGCGGCATACAGCGTCATGTCCGCCGTCACCGGGGTCGTCTCCAGCCACGGCATGGTCAGATCTATGTCGCTGTACCATCCGGCGAACGTATAACCCGCCCGCGCGGGCATCTCCGGCAGCGTCAACGCGTTGCCCCGGTAGACCATCTGGGGCGGTATATCGCCGCCGCCGTTGGTCTGGAACGTCACCCGGCACAGCTCCGACACCACCACGGCGGCGTCCTCCGCCCCGGCGGGAAAGTGGGTCATCCCGTCCTGTGACGACACCAGGTAGTTGCTGCTGCACAGAGCGCCGGTGCCGTCCTCCGCCAGCACCCGCAGGCGGAAGGAGCCGAGAACCGTCTCCCCCGCCCAATCAGCGGCGCTGCCGTAGGAGATGAAGCTCATGTACACCGCCTGCCGCCCGTCACGCAGGTGCAGGGTGGAGGTTTTCACGCCGCTGCGGGTCAGGACGCTGTCCGGCTCGAAGGCGAAGAACGCCGGGTCGAACACGATCTCATCCTGCGCGGCGTATACGGCGTCCGTGTCGGAATCGCAGCGCACCGCCAGCGTGACCGTTACGATGTCCCCGGCGGCGGCACGGCAGCTGTCCGCGCCGTTTGCCGTCAGCACGAAGGTGTATTCCGGTTCGTCGGCGCTGACGGCGGTGGGCAGAAGCAGCAGCGCCGCCAGCAAAAGCATCACACAGCGAAGCGTTTTCATGGGTATCGTCAGTTCAGGAAGTCCTTCAGCTTCTTGCTGCGGGAGGGGTGGCGCAGCTTGCGCAGCGCCTTGGCCTCGATCTGGCGGATGCGCTCACGGGTGACGTTGAACTCCTTGCCCACCTCCTCCAGGGTGCGGGTGCGGCCATCCTCGATGCCGAAGCGCAGCTTCAGCACCTTCTCCTCCCTGGGCGTCAGGGTGCTCAGCACGTCCACCAGCTGCTCCTTCAGCAGGGTGAAGCTGGCGGCCTCGCTGGGCTCGGACGCGGCCTCGTCGGGGATGAAGTCACCCAGATGGCTGTCCTCCTCCTCGCCGATGGGCGTCTCCAGCGACACAGGCTCCTGGGCGATCTTCAGGATCTCACGCACCTTGTCCACGGGCATGTTCATCTCCTCGCTGATCTCCTCGGGGCTGGGGTCGTGACCCAGCTCCTGCAGCAGCTGGCGGGAGACACGGATGACCTTGTTGATCGTCTCCACCATGTGAACGGGGATACGGATGGTGCGCGCCTGATCCGCGATGGCGCGGGTAATGGCCTGACGGATCCACCATGTGGCGTAGGTGGAGAACTTGTAGCCCTTGGTGTAGTCGAACTTCTCCACGGCCTTGATAAGACCCAGATTGCCCTCCTGGATCAGATCCAGGAACAGCATGCCGCGCCCCACATAGCGCTTGGCGATGGACACCACCAGACGCAGATTGGCCTCCGCCAGACTCTGCTTGGCCCGTTCACCGGCCTTGACCTGCTTTTTCAGCTGTGCCAGCTCCTCGTCGGGGATCGTCTCGCCGTCGGCCTCCGCCTGCGCCAGACGCGCCTCGGCCTCGCGGCCGGCGGACATGACGGTAGCCAGCTCCACCTCCTGATCGGCGGTCAGCAGGGGCACCTTGCCGATCTCCTTCAGGTACATGCGCACGGGATCGTCGATGTTGAAGCTGTCCACCAGCGTGTTGGGATCCACCAGCTCCTCTTCTTCGATCTCCGCGATCTCCTCCATGGCCGGCTCGTCATCGTCGGGCAGATCGGTCAGGAAGTCCTCCGTGCCCACCTCGATGCCCAGCTGCTCCAGCGAGTCGTAGATGGAGTCCATCTGATCGCTCTCCAGATCCATCTCGTCCAGCACCTCGGACAGCTCGCCCGCGTCCAGCTTACCCTTCTTTTTGCCCTTGACAAACAGCTCCTTCAGCTTTTCGTGGCTGGTCAGCAGCGCCGCTGCCGGCAGGGAGGCGATGGCCTTTTCGTCCAGCGTGCCCTTGCCGGGCTTACCGGACGCGGATTCCTTCAGCATGGAATCCGCCATTTTTTCCAGCTCCTCCGGGGTGTACTTTTTGTCCGTCATGTTCGCTTTCCTCCGTAACCTTTTTTGTCTTTATACGTCTTGCACGCGGCAGCCAACGGATCCAGATCGCCGGCGCGCTTGTTGTATTCCTCCTGTATGATGCGTATGTAATCCGCCAGTGCCTGAGGCGCGTTGGCGGCGGATTCCGGTTTTTGCAGGATCACCGTCAGGTGATCCATCTCCTCCGGCCCCAGCACGGCAGCCAGCGATGCCACACCGCCCCGTCCCCGGCGCTTCCACATCTCGTCGTAGATATGCGCCAGCGCCGGAGAGGAAAAGTCCTCCGGCAGCACAGGCATCTGCTCCGGGAACAGGCTGTCGTCCTGCAGCAGCAGACGGATAACGCCCTCCTCCGCCATGGCGCTGCGCATGTTGGCGTAGCGCATGCCCCGTTCGATGGGCTGGCGATCGCTGACGGGATTCATCTCCCGGCGCTCCTGCTGCTTCTTTTCCTTGGCATAGCTGCGCTTCCGAGCACGCTCCACCTCCATGCGCATGGCCTCCGCCGGCAAGCCGGCGGCCTCCGCCGCGCGGGTGGTATAGACCTCCCGCTCCACCGGGTCGCCCAGTCTGGCCAGCGTCTCCGCGATCTCGGCGGCATAGGCGATGCGATCCTTGTCTTCCTTCAGGTCGTACTTGTCCGCCACCTGCGACAGGGTGAACTCCATGCCGTTGGCGCTGCCGCTGAGCAGCTTTTCAAAAGCGTCGCGCCCCTGATACTTGATGAAGTCGTCCGCGTCCTGCTTGACGTACTGACCGTCCACCAACCGCTGGGGCAGCCGCAGCACCTTCACCTTGAACTCCGTGTTCTCCAGCAGCTCCAGCGCCCGGTCGGTGGCCATCTGACCGGCCTTGTCGTTGTCGTAGCACAGCACCAGCTCCTTGGTGAACCGGCTGAGGAGATGGATCTGCTCCTGTGTCAGCGCCGTGCCCATGCAGGCCACTGCGTTGTCAAAGCCCGCCTGATGCAGCGTCACCACGTCCAGATTGCCCTCGCACAGGATGATGTTGGGGCGCTTGGTCTTTTTGGCCAGATTCAGGCCGTAGAGCACCCGGCGCTTGCTGTAGGTGGGCGTGTCGGTGGTGTTCATGTATTTCGGCTCGGAGTTGTCGATGACCCGGCTGCCGAAGCCCACCACGTCGCCCCGCACATCGATGACCGGCAGCATCAGCCGGTTGCGGAACTTGTCGTAGATCCGTCCGCCCCTGCCTGCCACCGCCAGTCCCGCGGCCATCAGCTCCTTTTTGGTGAAGCCCTTTTCGCTCATAGCGCGCAGCAGCGCGTCCCACTGATCCAGCGACGCGCCCATGCCGAACCGCACCGCCACGCTCCTGCGTATCTGCCGCTTGTCCAGATAGGCCTGCACCGCCGCGCCCTGGGGCTGCTGCAATTGGTCGTAGAACCACCGCGCCGCCGTGCGGTTCAGCTCCAGCACCCGTCTGCGCAGGCGGTCGCCGTCGTTCTGCATTTCCCCCTCCTGCGGCAGGGACATACCGGCACGTCTGGCCAGAAACTCCACCGCCTCCGGAAAGGTGAGGTTCTCGATCTCCATGATGAAGTTGAACACGCCGCCGCCCTTTTTGCAGCCGAAGCAGTGGTACATCTGCTTGTCCGGCGCCACGGAAAAGGAGGGCGTTTTCTCGCTGTGGAAGGGGCACAGGCCGAAATAGTTGGCGCCCTTGCGCTTCAGCTCCACATAGCTCGACACCACGTCCACAATGTCATTGCGCGCCGCCAGCTCATCCAAAAACGCTTCGCTGAACCGCATAAGCCGCCCCTTTCCCCCGCCGCGCTCCGGCAGGCCGATTTTCGTACAATATACTATACCAAAAAACTTGCTGAAATCCTCTTTTTCCCCGAAAGTTTTCTTCCGCACATAGGGAGGCCTCCACAAAACCATTGTACCCCGCAGGGAAGTGTGGTACAATATCCCCAAGAAATCTACTCAAATGAGGAGGTCTTGTGATGAGATTGCTGTTCAAGGGCGGTACCGTTATCACCGGCAAGGGGCCCCGCCGGGCGGATATCCTGGTGGAGGGTGAGAAAATACTGGACGTCTGCCGCGACATTCCGGCCATCGGTGCGCAGGTGGTGGATGTGTCCGGGATGCTGCTGTTCCCCGGCTTTATCGACGCGCACACCCACTTTGATCTGGACGTGTGCAACACCACCACGGCGGATGATTTCGCCAGCGGCTCCCGCGCCGCGCTCCACGGCGGCACCACCACCATCATTGACTTTGCCTGCCCCAACAAGGGCGAGACGCTCCACGACGGTCTGCGTCTGTGGCACGAGAAGGCGGACGGCAAGTGCGCCTGTGACTACGGCTTCCACATGACCATCGACGACTGGAACGAGACGATCGAAAGTGAGATAGACGACATGTACGCCGAGGGCATCTCCTCCTTCAAGATGTACATGACCTACCCGGCCATGATGATCGGCGACGAGGCCATGTACAAGGCGCTGAAGAAGCTGAAGGAAAAGGGCGGCATCTGCGGCGTACACTGCGAGAATGCCGGTGTCATCGACGCGCTGATCGCGGAGAAGAAGGCCGCAGGCGAGAACGGTGTACACTGCCATCCGGAGACGCGCCCCGACATTATGGAGGCCGAGGCCGTGGGACGCCTGCTGCGCATCGCCGAGCAGGTGGACATCCCCGTGGTCATCGTCCACACCACCAACATCGAGGCGCTGGACGAGATCGCCAACGCCCGCTGGCGCGGCCAGAAGGTGTTCGTGGAGACGTGCCCCCAGTATCTGGTGCTGGACGACAGCGTGTACTACAACGAGGACTGGCTTCAGGCGGCCAAGTACGTCTGCTCTCCCCCCATCCGCAAGAAGGCGGACTGCAACGCCCTGTGGCGCGCCATCCGCCGGGGCGAGGTGCAGACCGTGTCCACCGACCACTGCTCCTTCACCACGGCGCAGAAGCTGGCCGGGCGGGACAACTTCACCGCCATTCCCGGCGGCATCCCCGGCGTGGAGACGCGGGGCGAGCTGATCTACACCTTCGGCGTGGCCAAAAAGAAAATCGGTCTGGGTGCCATGTGCCGCGTGCTGGCGGAGAATCCCGCCAAGCTGTACGGCCTGTATCCCCGCAAGGGCGTGCTGGCACCCGGCTCCGACGCGGACATCGTGGTGTACGACCCGAAGGCCGACCATGTCATCCGTGCCGAGGATATGGTGGGCGCGGCGGACTACAACCCCTACGAGGGCTTTGTGACCAAGGGTTCCATCCGTCAGGTGTGGCTGCGGGGCAAGCCCGTGGTGTCCTCCGGCAAGGTGCTGCCCGGCTCTGTGGGCAAGTACCTGCCCCGGGGCAAGTGCCAGCTGTAAGGAGGACGCACCATGCTGGACAAGACGTTGGGCTATATCCTCTGCTGCCAGTCCCCGGCGCTGTTTCTGGCGGCGCTGGCGCTGCTGGTGGCACATCTGGCCGGACGCAAGCACCGGGTAAAGGCGTTTTTCCGGTTGCTGCTGTGCATTCTGTGCGCGGCGGGCGCCGTGGCGCTGTACTTCCTGGGTATCTATAAGGGATACTTCACCATCCGCGATTTCTTCGTGATACGCGCCGCCGGTTGGATCGGGCTGGCGATCGCGGCATTCTTCGTGCTGCTGGCGCTGGTGCGGGCGTTCTTCGCCGCCGCCGATGCCCGCCGCGCCCAGAAGGAGGCCAACCGCGCCGAGAACGAGCGGCTGGCGCAGGAGGCGGAGGTGGCCAGGGCCGCCGAGGAGCCGGCTCCCGCTCCAGCGGATATCCCTGCCGCCGCTGCGCCCGTGCCGGAGCCTCCGGCGGAAGCCCCTGCGCCCGAAGCACAGGCCGAGCAGCCGGAGCCGGAGAAAATCAGTTTACAATAACACCTATTACGGTAAACGAAAGCCGCCCGCAAGGGCGGCTCAGACTGTCAAAAAACCTGCCCGGTTACAAGTATCGGAGGGAAGGATAGTGTGAAAGGGAACCGTCAGGGTTCCCTTTCGCGTTCAATCACCCGCCGCAGCGACCAAAATTGCAAAATAAAATACTGTTTTTTATTTTGCGATTTTGCCTCAGCTTGTCAAAAAAGTCCGAACGGACTTTTTTGACAAGCTGAGCCGCCCGCAAGGGCGGCTTTCCTCTCAGAACGGTATGGCCGCCAGCGCCGCCACATCGCCCCGCGCCAGAAAGATGCCGCCGCCGGGCGGCAGGATGGTCAGCAGGATATACGCCACGGCCAGCGCCACGGTCAGCACATACCACGGCAGGCCGTCGCCGCTCACCCGCCGCAGAGCAAGCCCATACAGCGCCGCCGCGCCGCCGATGGCCATCGTCGCCACCGCCGCGGGCGGCACCGGCGCGTATGTCAGCGCCAGCGCCAACACCGCACCGGCAAGCGCCATCAGGCACAGTCCACCCCGGCTCCCGCCCCTTTCCAGCCGCCACAGCAGCGGTGAAGCGGCCAACAGCGGGAAAAACGCAGCCTTCCCCATCTCCCACGGGCTGACCTGCACCGGACTGAGCGCGCGCGTCAGCGGTCCGGGGAATCTGACCGCCAGCGCCCACAGCAGCAGCGCCGCGGCGCAGGCCGCCGCTGCCGCCAGCAGACAGGGCACCACTCGGTTTTTCATCGTCCATCACCTCGCTGTATCCTATGCGCAGATGGCAGACATTAGAAAAAGACGTAGCGCAGGACTGTGGCCTGCGCTGCATCTTTTCCGTTTGTTCACATATTTCCGCTGGAAATGATATACAATACCCTTACGGCTGTGGCGGGGTGTTCTCCGCCGCCAGCACGTCCTCCGTATCCGCCCCGCACAGGCGGATGAGCTTCTCCGCCAGGATCTTGGAGAACCCGGCGATCAGAGCGCTTTCGATGACCAACAGCTCCACGGCGTTGCCGCAGTTCGACTCGGTGGCGCTGTGGATGCCCTCCGCCCCGGACTGCACCTGCTGGTTGAAGAACAGCCCCACCCGCCGGAACTTCAGGGAGTAGTCCTCATACACGGCGCGCACGTCCGTCTCGTTGCTGTCCGCCGGCAGGATCTTCTGCACATCGCTGATGCTGAGGCTCTGCTTCATGGTCAGGATCATGATGAGATACGCGATGTGAATGCGGTGGTACTTTCGCTTTTCCGGTGCGGGCATGATCTTCAGCCGCACATAGTTGTTGATGGTGGAGGACGTGACGAACCGCTCCTTGCCGCCCACCGGTGCAGGGATAAAGCTCAGATACTGCTCCAGCAGCACGATGACCTGATCCATGTACAGGCCGAAATCCGGGATGGAATCCCAGTCCGGCAGATGATAATCCGTGATAAACTTGTCCCACCGCTGCAGCTTGTGGGCGATAAGCTCTCTGTCGTATTCCATAATGACGCTCCCCATATCAGATTCGCCATACAGTATATCACAAATCAGCACATAATGCAACAAACAACGCAAGGAAATATATTGACGTGCGTGTCCTAATATGGTATATTAGGTAAAAAGACGCAAGGAGGCGTTCGTTATGGAGCGTGCGTTTATTTACGGAGATTCCCTGCTGAAGGCCACGGTGCCGGACGAGGACATGCATTACCGGTTCCACCTGCCGGAGGTGATGGCGCGGTACCCCACCGACCGGCTGGAGGTGGTGAACCGCGCCAAAATGGGTGCCACGGTGACAAAGGGTCTGTCGCTGGTGGAGCACGACGTGCAGCGCGGCATGGACGCCCGCTGGGCGCTGGTGGCCTACGGCGGCAACGACAGCGACTTCGACTGGGAGGCCATCGCCGCCGCCCCGGAGCAGGAGCACCTGCCCCACACGGTGCTGCCGGAGTTCATTGAAAAGCTGCGCTGCGCGGTGCAGGAGCTGGCGTCCGCCGGTGTGCAGCCGGTGCTGATGACGCTGCCGCCCATCGACGGCCAGCGGTATTTCCAGTTCATCTCCCGGCGCGCGGACGGCGGCAGCATCCTGCGCTGGCTGGGGGACGTGGGGCGCATCTACCGCCATCAGGAGCTGTACTCCGATGCGGTGGCGGCGCTGGCCATGACGGAGGGGCTGCCCCTCATCGATGTGCGGCGGCAGTTCCTGCCCATGCGCGACCTGCCCCGCTATATCGCCGCCGACGGCATCCACCTGACCATGACCGGCTATCGCTGCCTGTTCGACACGCTGGCCGGTTGGATACGGGAGCGGCTGTAATACGTAATTCCCATGACAAAAGGAGACATATCATGATTCGAGTGATGACAGACAATGCGGCCAACCTGCCGCCGGAGCTGCGGGAGCAGTACGGCATCCGGGAGCTGTGCCTGACCTATACCGTCAACGGCGTACCGGCGGACATGTCCGCCCCCTTTGACGGCTACGCCTATTATGAAGCCATGCGCAAGGGCGCGGAGGTCAAGACCTCCATGATCAGCCCCCTGACCGCCCGCGAAGCCATGGAGCCCGTGCTGGAGCAGGGCGATGACGTGCTGTATATTGGGCTGTCCGGCGGCGTCAGCGGCACCTGCTGGGGCGTGAGCGTGGTGGCGCAGGAGCTGCGGGAGCGCTATCCCCACCGGGACATTCGGGTGCTGGACAGCCGGGGCGCTTCGCTGGGCGAGGGTCTGGTGGTGCTGGAGGCGGCGCATCTGGCGCAGCAGGGCGCCGATATGGATACGATCACCGCCCGCGCGTCGGAGCTCTGCGGCAAGATGCGGCAGCTGTTCGTGGTAGACGACCTGAAGTTCCTGCGCAGGGGCGGCCGTCTGTCCGGCGCGGCGGCGCTGGCCGGCACGCTTTTGCAGATCAAGCCCATTCTGGAGGGCGATCCGGAGGGCAAGATCGTGGTGCTCAGCAAGGAGCGCGGGCGCAAAAAGGCCACGGAGCAGCTGATCCGGCTGTATCAGGAGCTGGTGGAGGACAAGTCCAGACCGGTGGGCATTTCCCACGCCGCCGCTCCCGCCGAGGCGCTGCATCTGGCCACCGAGCTGCGTCAGGCGGGCTGCACCGGCGAGATACTCTCCGTCTGTCACGAGCCTGTCACCGGTGCCCATGTGGGGCCTGGCATGCTGGCGCTGTATTTTTACAGCGCATCGTGGCGCTGAGCGCTGTCATATATAATATGGAATGTAAAGGGCGGACACCTGTCCGCCCTTTTTGCAGCGCCCCCGTTGCGACTTCGTAGGGGACGGCGTCCTGCAGTGGAGCGCAGCGGAACAAATGCCCTTGGGGGTGCGACGTCCCGTTCCGTAGGGGCGGACGACTCTGTCCGCCCTTTTTACAGCGCACTCCTTGCGACTTCGTAGGGGACGGCGTCCTCGACGTCCCATTCGGCGCACTCCTTGCGACTTCGTAGGGGACGGCGTCCCATCAGCGCGGCGCTGCCGCGCTGTCATTCCGAGCCAGTGCTCACACTGGCGCGGGAATCCGTCTCCTCACAGGGGCGATGCCCACGTCCGCCCGCCACTATTTGACAAAAAGCCGCCTGCGGTGTATACTCGTCTCAAGGACGCTGCATACATAGTCAGGCGGTTGGTCACCTCCTCGAAGGGAGGTGGGACAGTATGTTTTTCGTGTTTACGATTCATATTTTGGGTCATTCGATCTCGATACGAGTCCAACGACTGAAAAGCAAAAACCGCCACCGGGCAGGGTGACGGTTTTTGCGGATCGTTAAGATCTAAATAAAGCTTCAAGCTCACCGGGACTGACCGCCGTATGCAGCGTCCCCTTGTATTTATTATTATACTCATCCCAACCGGTTTGTCAAGGGGGCGAGCGCTGGAAAAACGGATTGCCGCGCCAGTCTGTACCCAAGGGCACTTGCTTCGCGGCGCGGACTGGCTCGCAATGACAAGGTGCGTCGGGGACGGCGTCCTGCAGTGGAGCGCAGCGGAACAAATGCCCTTGGGGTACGACGTCCCGCACAAAACGTGTAGGGGCGAACGGCCCTGTCCGCCCCATGCGACCGCCGCACCCTGTAGGGCGGGGCCCGCGTGCCCCGCCGGGAGCAATGCGTACTTCGCGGCGGGACACATGGGTCTCGCCCTACGCGATCTGTGCTTGACGCACCCCGCCGTCGTCCGCAAAGCGGACACAAATTGTGAATAAATGTCCGCTCGCGGCGCTTTCGTACACCAAAGAATTTCCATTTCATTCCAGCAAATGCACGACTGCGCACCATGTAATTTGCAAAAAATGTGTCATATCGTTTATAAATCGCGTGTACCGGCGCTTTTTTCACATCGCGCGCCGGAACTCAAAAGGCGCATAAAGTTCTCTAAATTGTCATATTTTACACTGATTTGCAACTAATTCGAAAATTTAATCCTTTTTTAATAATTTTTTACGAGTTTTTTTGCAAATCTGCGCGCGGAATGCCTTGATTTATCCGCGGAATGTGGTATACTTACAACCGTGAAAGGCAAAGCCGATCTGTTCAAGTCTGCGGTCTACAACATAATGATGTATTACGTTGTAAACCGTGGGCGTGGGCGGGGAGGTCGCGCCGGACACAAACAAAATTTTTATGGAGGAAACAAACATGAAGAAGATCATTGCAACTGTGCTGGCCATGGTCATGGCTCTGGCACTGTGCACCACCGCGTTTGCGGCGACCACCTACACTTTGGGTTCGGCCACCGGTAACGAGTTGGTGGAGAAGACTGCTACCAACTATGTCACCCGCTATGTGGATAAGGTTGATGGCAAAGTCTATGTCGTGACCACTGATGCCACTGCTACCGAGCTGTATATCAATGGTGTGGGCGCTAAGATTTATCTCGATGAAGCCAAGGCAGAGAACAACTTCGGTAAGTACACCGTGGTGGCCAAGGCAGTTGAGGCTCCCGCTGTCGTCGATCAGAAGTGCGGCGATGTCACCAACGAAACCCTGTATGTTGCCAACGGCACCTATTACGAGACGGCTACCTACGCTGCCGGTGACAAGGATCTGGTTTGGCTGAACATTGATGGTTCCATCGTTTGCGCCAAGGCGCACACTCTGGTCATCACCGACATTGTGAAGCACACCCCCTCTGCTGTCTACAGCGATGATGGCAAGGTTACCGGCTTCACCTGCTCCAAGTGCGATGCCAAGCTGTCCTACACCAAGACTCTGGCTGACGCGCTGAAGTCCGGCAAGATCTATGAGACCGTAACCATCGGCGGTACTGATTATTATGTCATGTACGCTGCTGCTGGCACTACCGGCACCACCACTGAGAACAAGCCCTCCCCCAAGACCTTCGACGCTGGTATCGCTATGTACGTTGGCATGGCTCTGACCTCCGTTGCTGGTTCCGCTGTGGTCATCGGCAAGAAGAAGGAGTTCTAATTAGAGCTTCACTCTAAATGCAAAAAAAGAAAGCCCGCAAGGGCTTTCTTTTTTTGCGTGAGAATCTGTGCTGCCGCCTTGTAGGGCGGGGCCCGTGTGCCCCGCCGGGAGCAATGCGTATTTCGCGGCGGGACACATGGGTCCCGCCCTACAAGGTGCGGCGGTCATACGGGGCGGACAGAGTCGTCCGCCTCTACGAGGGGACGGATTCCCACGCCAGCGACACGGTCACTGGCTCGGAATGACAGCGCTGCAAGGCCCCCCTTGACAAATCCGGCGGGATGGGTATAATAATAAATACAAGGGGACGCTGCGACAAGCGGTCAGCCCCGTGCAAGATTGGGAATCTAAGAATTAGAAACCGTCACTTGGCAGAGTGGCGGTTTCGTCTTTTCAGCTTCTGAATTCTGATCGAGACTGAATAGCCTGCGATATGGAATGTAAGCGTCCAAAACATATGTGTCACCCCCTCTCGGGGCTGTGACTAACCGCCTGCCGTTCATTGCAGCGTCCTTGAGATGTATTATAAGCCGTTTGTCGGTTTTTGTCAATCTGACGTGCCGACAACCACCCACAAAACCATTGTTCCCCGCCGCGTTATGTGGTACAATAAGCGGGACGACACTCTGAAAGGAGTTCCTGCCATGCTGGACATTTTTGATATACTGGGGCCCGTGATGATCGGCCCCTCCAGCTCCCACACCGCCGGCGCCGCGCGGATCGGCGCCATGGCGCGGACGCTGCTGGGCGCGCCGCCGGTAAAGGCCGCCATCCACCTGTACGGTTCCTTCGCCGAGACAGGCTCCGGCCACGGTACCGACCGGGCGCTGGTGGGCGGTCTGCTGGGCATGAAGCCCGATGATCCCCGGCTGCCCAACGCCTTTGAGGAGGCGAAAAAGGCCGGGCTTACCTACACCATTGACGAGATCAAGCTGCGGGACGCCCACCCCAACACCGCCGTCATCGATGCGGAGAGCGCCGACGGCAAGACGCTGACCATGCAGGCCTCGTCCATCGGCGGCGGGCGCATCATGGTCAACAAGCTGGACGGCATCGACGTGAATTTCAACGGCATGTTCAACACGCTGGTGATCCGCAACGAGGACGCCAGCGGCACGGTGGCCGCCGTCACCAGCATACTCAGCCAGCTGCGCATCAACGTGGCCAACATGAGCCTGTACCGCCACAAGCGGGGCGGTGATGCGCTGATGGTCATCGAGGTGGATCAGCATCTCAAGCCCAGTCAGGTGGCGTTTTTGTCGGAGCTGCCGGGCGTGCTGTCCATGACCTACTACGACAAGGAGGAGGATGACGATGGCTCTGGATTCGATGAAGGAAATATTTGACCGCATGGAGCAGGAGGGCAAGCCCTTCTGGGAGATCGTGCTGGAAACGGATATGGACGAGCGCCAGGTGACGCGCAACCAGTCCATGGCCAAAATGCTCATCACATGGCAGGCCATGTCCGACGCGGCGGACAGCTACACCGGACAGCGGCGCAGCGTCAGCGGTCTGGTGGGCGGCGACGGCATGAAAATGCGGCAGTACTGTCTGCGGGGCGAGGCCATGTCCGGCGGCTATATCAGTGAGGTCATCGCCGAGGCGCTGAGCATGGCGGAGTCCAACGCCTGCATGTGCCGCATCGTAGCGGCGCCCACGGCGGGCGCCTGCGGCGTGCTGCCGGCGGTGCTGCTGCCCCTGTGCAAGTACGAGGAGCTGAGCCAGCACCAGCTGCTGGAGGCGCTGTACGTGGCCAGCGGCATCGGCGCGGTGATCGCCTACCGCGCCTGCATCGCGGGCGCGTCCGGCGGCTGTCAGGCGGAGATCGGCACGGCGTCGGCTATGGCGGCGGGCGCGCTGGTGGCGCTGCGGGGCGGCACCGGCGAGCAGATCGGCCACGCGGTGGCCATGGCGCTGAAAAACCTGATGGGGCTCATCTGCGACCCCGTAGCCGGGCTGGTGGAGGTACCCTGCGTCAAGCGGAACGTCATCGGCGCGGTGAACGCCGTCAGCGTGGCGGACATGGCCATGGCGGGCATCACCAGCCGCATCCCCGTGGACGAGGTCATCGACGCCATGGGCGAGGTGGGGCGGCGCATGCCCGTGGAATTCCGCGAGACGGCGCTGGGCGGCCTGGCCGTGACGCCCACCGGCACAGCCATTCAGGAGCACATGAGAAAATCACCGGAGGTGGCCTATGATTCTTGATTTCCATTCCCTCTCCCCCGCCGTCGTCCCCCACTTCAAGGGCGGCGAGGGCGAAGCGCAGGTGCGCACCGCTGTCAGCGACGGCATGGGACGCATCCTGACGCTGACGCTGCCGGTGGGCTCGTCCATCGGCCTGCACACCCACACCGGCAACTGCGAGATCATCCATGTGCTGTCCGGCAGCGGCGTGTGCCACGACGACGGCACGGACGTGCCCCTGACCGCCGGGATGACCCACTACTGCCCGGAGGGGCACACCCACGGCATCGACAACACCGGCGCGGAGCCGCTGGTGCTGCTGGGTATCCTGCCGGACGTGAAATAAGCAAAAAAACAAGCCCCTGTGGGGGCTTGTTTTTTTGCTTAATCTCCGTGGGACTGCTTGCCGGTCACTTCCCGGGGCGTGATCTTCACGATCATGGTGCGCTCCATGGTCTTGTCGGCGCACATGACGGCTCTTTCCATGCTGACGGGATCCAGCGCCTGCACCAGCAGCTTCAGCGCGTACAGCTTCTCGGCGCTGTCCCGCACCACCGTCGCCTGCCCGTGAACAACCGCGGAGTCGTAGGCGGTGGTCAGCTCGCCGGGCACCAGCTCCGCCCGGGAGACGGCGGTCAGGCACACCGGCGGCTCCTTCTCCAGTATCGTCCACTTCCGCCCGGCGCCGGCACAGTGGAAATACACCGCGTTGTGCTCCGGGTCGGCGATATGGTTCACCGGCACGCAGTAAGGCGTGCCGTCCGCATCGGTCATGGCCAGCACGGAGTAGGCGGCGTCCCGCAGCACCTGCCACGCGAAGGCCGCGTCCCGCTCCTTATCTTTTCTGCGCATGGGGATACCTCCTTACATGATGGGTCTGCCCAGCAGCCTCTCGAACCGGGGCAGCATGCCCTCGTCCACATGCCCGGCGTTCTGGCACATGTCGTAGCCGGGCAGGTTGTTGCCCTCCACCAGCACGGGGCCGTCGGGGGTGATGGCCACGTCCCAGCCGATATACTTCAGGTGCGCCTCCACCCTCTTGGACGCCGTGCGGCACAGCTCCAGCGCCTGGTCGAACAGAGGGATCTGGAAGCCGGTGATCTCCGTGCCGGTGACGGGATGGCGCTCATAGTATTTGCCGGTCTTGTCGCAGAAGGCCGGACGGTACAGCTGGCCGTGCTCGTTCACCGGGGCGTACATGCCGCCGGAGGACACGTTGTCCACGCACACGCCGCCCATGCCCATGCGCACCAGCGCATAGACCATCTGCGCGCCCTGCTCCGTCACCAGCGTGACGATACGCACCGTGTTCACGGAGTCGGGGCACAGGCGGTTCATAT
>OIZS01000417.1_pt1 | contig 18251 bp, 17 predicted proteins | sample 1588641 | NCBI WGS metagenome assembly OIZS01 (sample SAMN03283240) | human gut metagenome | biome: human-associated habitat; material: feces | host: Homo sapiens | place: Peru | collected 2012
GGGCTGCTCTATGCAGGGGCCTGAGGATCCGGAGGTTAATAATATCAACGTACTGGTATAATTATCTTCTTTAAGGCGTTTGCTGCCTTGGGGAAGATTTGGTGTAAGCTGTACTATATATTTTGATGAAGGAAGTGATTGCGTGGAGCTGTGGTTTTCTGATTATCACACGGATGATGTGAAGCTGGATATTAAGATTGCTAAGCAGCTTTTCAGTGAGCAGACAGATTTTCAGCGTATTGACGTTTTTGATTCCAAGGAATTCGGACGCTTTATTTGCTGCGACGGCACGATAGTTTTTTCAGAGAAGGACGAGTTTGTCTATGACGAGATGATCGTGCATGTACCGATGGCTGTGCATCCGCATGTGCGCAAGGTGCTGGTTATCGGCGGCGGCGACGGCGGCGTAGCGCGTGAGCTGACGCATTACGAGGAAATCGAGGAGATTGACGTGGTGGAGACCGATCATGCCTTTATCGATGTCTGCCGTGACTTTTTCCCTGATAATGCCTGCGGTCTTGATGACAGCCGCGTGACTGTTTTCAATGCTGACGGCCTGCGCTTTCTGCGCTCCAAGTTTGATGAATATGATCTGATTATCAGCGATGCAATTGATCCGCTCGGACATGCTGCGGGACTTTTTACCAAGGAGTTTTATGGCAACTGCTTCCGTGCGCTCAAGGAGGACGGCATCATGGTTTATCAGCATGGCAGTCCCTTCTATGACGAGGATGAGGAAACCTGCCGCGCTATGCATCGTAAGGCGAGCCACAGCTTCCCCATCAGCCGCGTATATCAGGCACATATTCCGACCTGTCCGTCCGGCTACTGGCTGTTCGGCTTTGCGTCGAAGAAGTATCATCCGCTGAAGGATTTTGATGCGCAGAAGTGGCTGGATCGCGGTATCAAGACGTGGTATTATTCCGAGCATCTGCATAAGGGAGCGTTTATGCTGCCGAGGTATGTGGAGGATATGCTCGAAGAAGAAGAAAAATGAATTATAAGACGCACGATAGCGCACCATCTGCTTCAGAATACCTCCTCGACGTACCTCTAGTACGCCTTCGTCGGTATTCTTCGCATCTGGTACACTCTCGTGTGTCTATGAGATATTATTGATTTAAATTTATGAACAGGAGATGATTTGAATTATGAGTAAATTATTAGTAATCGGCTGCGGTGGCGTTGCTGGCGTAGCTATCGCGAAATGCTGCCAAAACAGTGATGTTTTCACCGAGCTGTGCATTGCCAGCCGCACGAAGTCTAAATGTGATGCAGTGAAGGAAAAGCTGCAGCCGACGACCTCTACGGTGATTACTACGGCGCAGGTTGATGCTGACAGCAAGGAGCAGCTTGTGCAGCTGATCAAGGCTTACCAGCCGGATGCAGTGCTGAATGTTGCTCTGCCTTATCAGGACCTGACGATTATGGATGCCTGCCTGGAGTGCAAGGTTGATTATATTGATACCGCTAACTATGAGCCAGAAAATATTGATGATCCTGCATGGCGTGCTGTTTATGACAAGCGCTGCAAGGAGGAGGGCTTCTCTGCTTATTTCGATTACTCCTGGCAATGGGCTTATAAAGAAAAATTTGAGCAGGCTGGCGTTATGGCGCTGCTCGGCACCGGTTTTGACCCCGGTGTTACCAGTGTCTTCTCTGCTTATGCGCTGAAGCATTATTTTGATGAAATTGAAACTATTGATATTCTCGACTGCAACGGCGGCGACCATGGCTATCCGTTCGCTACGAACTTCAATCCTGAGATTAACCTGCGTGAGGTTTCTGCTCCCGGCTCCTATTGGGAGAATGGCCATTGGGTAGAAATCCCGGCGATGGCTATTAAGCGCGAGTATGATTTCCCTGAGGTTGGCATGAAGGATATGTATCTGCTGCATCATGAGGAGATTGAATCCCTGGCGAAGAATATTCCTGGCGTTAAGCGTATCCGCTTCTTTATGACCTTCGGCCAAAGCTATCTGACGCATATGAAGTGTCTGGAGAACGTGGGCATGCTGTCTACGAAGCCGATTAATTATGAAGGCAAGGAGATTGTGCCGATTCAATTCCTCAAAGCGCTGCTGCCGGATCCTGCTTCCCTTGGTCCTCGCACCGTGGGCAAGACGAACATCGGCTGCATCTTCACCGGTACTAAGGATGGCAAGAAAAAGACCATCTATATCTATAACGTTTGCGACCATCAGGAATGCTACAAGGAGGTTGGCTCTCAGGCTATCAGCTATACGACCGGCGTTCCGGCGATGATCGGTACGGCGCTTGTTGTTACGAAGCAGTGGCAGGGCAAGGGCGTATTCAATGTAGAGGAATTCGATCCGGATCCGTACATGGATATGCTGAACAAGTTCGGCCTGCCTTGGGTTGTTGACGAAAACCCTGCTACGGTAGAATAAGATGACGGACGCAAAGAATACTGTGATGCCTGCCTATGTTGTCGACAAGGCGGAGGGAGATTCACGCTTGGCTGATTTGCAGAAGAATTTGCGCGCAGAGCGTGAGGAGGCGGCGCTGAAGGCGCTGCCGACGCCCTGCTATGTTGTTGATGAAGCAAGGCTGGTGCGTAATCTGCAGCTTTTGCAGCGTGTGCAGCGCGAAAGCGGTGCGCATATCCTGCTGGCGCAGAAGTGCTTTTCGATGTTCCGCCTGTATCCGCTGATGGGCGAATATCTGGCCGGTACAACGGCAAGCGGCATTTATGAAGCGCGTCTTGGTCATGAGGAGATGGGCAAGGAGAACCATGTTTTTGCGCCTGCCTTCAAGGAGCAGGATATGCAGGAGCTGGTGCAGATCTGCGACCATATTATTTTCAATAGCTTTGCACAGCTGGAAAAGCATCTGTCTGTCTGCAAGCAGGCCGGCGTGAGCGTGGGCATCCGCGTGAACCCGGAGTGCTCGACGCAGGAGGGAGAGCACGCGATTTATGATCCCTGTGCTTATGGCCCCCGTCTGGGCGTTACGCTGGCGAACTTCCCTGAAGCTTTGCCGCCGGAGGTTGAGGGCCTGCATTTTCACACGCTGTGTGAGCAGAATGCCGACGACCTGCTGACGACGTGGAAGGCCTTTGAGGCGAAGTTTAGCAGATATTTTACGCAGCTGAAGTGGCTGAATCTCGGCGGCGGCCATCATATTACGCGCAGTGATTATGATGTTGAGGCGCTGATTGCTTTAGTGAAATATATTCGTGAGACCTATCATGTCGAGGTTTATCTGGAGCCGGGCGAGGCTGTGGCGCTGAACGCCGGTTATCTCGTGACCGAGGTGCTGGATATTGTGCATAACGGTCTGGATATTCTTATCCTTGACGCTTCGGCGGCCTGCCATATGCCCGACGTGCTGGAGATGCCCTATCGTCCGCCGCTGCGCGGCGGCTTTGAGGCTGACGAGAAAAAATACAAGTACCGCTTGTCCTCGATGACCTGCCTGGCAGGTGATGTGATCGGCGATTACAGCTTTGAGCAGGAAATCAAGGTTGGCGATAAGCTGATTTTTGAGGATATGGCGATTTATTCGATGGTCAAGAACAATACCTTCAACGGCATTCCGCTGCCGGATATTGTGTTGCTGCACAAGGACGGAAGCAAGGAGCTTGTACGTCGTTTTGGTTACGAAGATTTTAAAGGACGTTTGTCATGATGTTAGAGAAAAGCTTTACCCCCGCTGCCGACGGCTTTCATATGCTGGGCGAATACGAACCGCATGACGGCTGCATTATCGTGTGGCCGCAGCGCCCCGGCTCCTGGAGCTTTGGCGCAGTGGCGGCCTGCGAAGCGTTCACGGCTGTGATCAAGGCGATTGCGGCGAGCGAAAGGGTTTATGTTATCTGCGGCGAGAAGCATTTTGCGGTGGCGCAGGAGTATCTTGCAGGCGTGCCGAATGTTGAGCTGGTCGCTATGGAAACTGACGACAGCTGGGCGCGCGATATCGGCCCGATGTTCGTGGTGCGCGATGGCGCCGAGGGACGCGAGCTGCGCGGCGTGAACTGGCGCTTCAATGCCTGGGGCGGCGAGGTGGACGGCCTGTATCCTGATTATGAGCAGGACGATGCCTTTGCTGAAAAATTTGCCGAGTATTATGGCGCTGCGCTGTATGACGCTGCTCCCTTCGTGCTGGAGGGCGGCTCGATTCATTGTGACGGCGAAGGCACGGCGCTGGTGACAGGGGCCTGCCTGCTTAGTGCAGGACGCAATCCGGACCTGTCGCAGGAGCAGATCAGCGACATGCTCAAGACTTATTTGGGCGTGGAGAAGGTGCTGTGGATTCCGCGCGGCATTTATAACGACGAGACGAACGAGCATGTCGATAATGTTTGCGCCTTCATCCGTCCGGGTGAGGTTGTGCTGGCGTGGACGGACGATGAAAATGATCCGCAATATGCTTTGAGCAAGGCTAGTCTGGACGCTTTGGAGCAGCTGACGGATGCCAAGGGGCGCAAGCTCATCGTGCATAAGCTGCCTGTACCGGCGGTGCCTGTGTGCATCACTGAGGACGAGGTGGCAGGCTTCGACTTTGTCGAGGGCGAGGATATGCGCGAGGCAGGCGAGCGTCTGGCGGCTTCGTATGTGAACTTTTATTTTAGTAATGACAGTGTTGTCGTGCCTGCCTTTGGCGGCGAGAACGCAGCCAGTGATGCGCAGGCGGCAGAGCTGCTGGCCAAGCTGTGTCCGGAGCGCAGGGTGGTGCAGATTCCGGCGCGTGCAATCCTGACGGGCGGCGGCAATATTCACTGCATTACGCAGCAAATTCCGAAGGGAGTGTGCTTATGAGCAAGGTTAAGGTGGCAGCAGTGCAGCTGCGCTGTGCGCCGACCGTAGAAGAAAATTTGCAGCACGCCGAAGCGCTGGTGCGCGAGGCGGCGGCTCGGGGTGCGCAGATTATCCTGCTGCCGGAGCTGTGGGAGCGCCCGTATTTCTGCCAGCAGCGCTATGATTTTTATAAGTTTGCGCTGCCGACGGAGGAAAATCCCGCTGTGGCTATGGGCAGACGCTTGGCGAAGGAGCTGGGCGTGGTGCTGCCAATCAGCTTTTTTGAGCGTGATGTAAATGAATTATATAATTCCATCGCCTGCGTTGATGCAGATGGCGAGATTTTAGGCGTATATCGCAAGACGCATATTCCCGATGACCATTTTTATCAGGAGAAGTTCTACTTTAAGCCTGGCAACAGCGGCTTTACAGTGTTCAACACGAAGTATGGCCGTATCGGTATCGGTATTTGCTGGGACCAGTGGTTCCCTGAGACGGCACGCTGCCTGGCGCTGAACGGAGCAGAGCTGCTGTTCTATCCGACGGCGATCGGCTCGGAGCCTATCTTAGACTGCGACAGCATGCCGCATTGGCGCAGAGTTATGCAGGGCCACAGCGCGGCGAACCTGATGCCTGTTGTGGCAGCGAACCGCATTGGCCTGGAAGCTGTGGAGCCTTGCGAGGGTAATGCAGGGCAGCAGTCCTCGCTTTTGTTCTACGGCTCGTCGTTCATGACCGATGGCACGGGTGCGCTGATTCAGGACGCATCGCGCGACCATGAGGAGATTCTTTATGCTGAATATGATCTGGCAGCGCTTGCTGAGGACAGATTAAGCTGGGGACTTTTCCGTGACCGCAGACCTGAATGCTATGGCAAGATTGCCGGTAAATAATGGATTAAGCTAAAACTATACACCTTCTGTACTATGCAAGTCGTAGTGCGGAAGGTGTTTTTGCGTGCTTGCATAGCAGATGATTTCTCTTTATAATATATAGTAGATATAGTAGCGAGAAATTTTATTTTGCTGAATATATAGGGAGGTGCATCTGATGCTTAGGCGTTTGGTTAATTTTCTGCTGCTGGCCTGCTTCTGCTGTGCGAGCCTGACGGCGTGGTCGGCTACACCGCAGCCTGTGGGGACTGCGTATAAGCAGCGCTATGTGAATCTGGTAGCGGCGGCTTCGTGCTTGGGCGTGTATCTGCCGGAGGAAGGGCACGAGTTTGATTATCTGCGCAGCTTCGGCTGGGAGATTACGTCGCAGCGGGTGACGCAGGGCAAGGTGGAGACGAATTTTGCCATAGCGAAAAATTATTATCCGAAGCAGAAGAAGCAGTTTTATCTGGCAACCTTCCGCGGCAGCGCCAGCAAAAAGGATTGGCTGCTGAACCTGAGAACGGAGCGCGTCAACTATGGCGGTGCAACGCTGGCGGAGATGGAGCAGGTGGCAGCGCAGCCCTTGAATAAGGAGCAGCCTGCGGTACATTCCGGCTTCAACAGCTATGTGCAGACAGTGCTGCGTACAGCTGTAATTGATGAGAACGGACAGTGGCAGGGAGTTTTTCGTGATACGCTGAGTAATCCTGACGCGTACCTGATTCTTACAGGCCATAGTTTGGGCGGCGCAGTGGCGACGCTCTTGGGCGAGCGTTTGGTGAGCCTTGGCTTTCCAAAGGATAAGTTCACTGTCGTAAGCTTCGGTGCGCCTGCTATTGGCAACCAGGCCTTCGCTGACACGTATGGCACGAGCATCAACCTTGTGCGTATTACGAATACTAATGATCCCGTGCCAGGCGGCTTGCAGACCTTCTTCGGCGGCTATAAGCAGTTCGGTGAGCAGGAAAAATATGAGCTGCCGACGCGGGTGAGCAACGTGCAGCATGATATGGCAATGTATTTTGATTACAGCGTCAGCGCGTATTATCGTGAACGTGACAGACAGATTAGCATGGGCCGTCTGGCGCCGGTGCCGGACGTGAAGCGCACTGCGGGCAAGCCGGTGGTGGCGCTATGGCTGCAAAGCTCGGAGGAGCTGGATAAGCTGGCCTATGTTACGGATATCAAGCGCTTTATTACTGATGAATACCGCCGCCTGCTGCCCAGCTATATAATTATGGAAAAGCACCTGCCGAAGGATGCGTATACCAGGCAGAATCTGCTGGAGCTGAGCAAGCGAGAGGGCGCGGATTATATGGCAACCGTCCGCAGCGTGAGCCTTTTTGGTATCTGACGCTGGAGCAGGCACTGTTTGATATGCAGGGCAATATGCTGACTATGGGCACCTATGGCCGCAAGGTTGCGCCTGCCGTGGGTAATATTCAGGCGGCTGGCGAGAACTTTTGGCAGGCTAAGGAGGACGTGAGCAGACAGCTGCCGTTTGTTAATCATTAAGTTTAGTGGAGGGGATAGCTATGGAATTACAGGATTTAGAGCAAGAGCTGGCGGGGTGTTCGGCCTGCCCCTTGCGCAAGGACGCCATTGCACCAGTGGGCTGGTATGGCAATCCGCAGAGTCCGATTGTTTTTGTGGGCGAGGGACCTGGCGGTGTCGAGGATGATTACGGCTGTCCGCTCATCGGGCCGTCGGGACAGCTTTTAGACAAGGCATTGTGGGCGACGAAGATGACGCGTGACAGGGTGCTGACGACGAATATTATCAAGTGCCGTCCTAAGAATAACCGCACGCCTGATGCTGCCGAGGCCAGCTTCTGCGGCAAGCTGTGGCTGAGCAGGGAGCTGGCGATTATTAAGCCGAAGGTGGTCGTGGCGCTGGGCAGTGTAGCCTTGCATTATCTTGGTAATAACGATATGCGCATTACGCGTGACCGCGGTATGTGGTTCAAGACGGAGCAGGGCATCGACTGCATTGCGACGTATCATCCGGCGTATCTTTTACGCCTGTATGGCAGGGAGCAGGTGGCTGCAAAATGGGATGTGTTCCACGACCTGGAGGCAGCACGCGAGCGTGCGGCGCTATTGGCACCGGATTACGTTTTTATGTCCGAGGAGAAGCCGGATTTGTTCAAGCTTTTCAAGAAGAGGGTGCATGATTATTTGTAAACGAAAAGCGGTATGTATAACAGCAATTGTCATACATACCGCTTTTTTGATGCTTAAAATATTCTTTTAAATAATCTTCGTTGTCCAGTCCTCAATATTCCAGACCTTATCAACCCAGCCCTCGTAGAATTCCGGCTCATGGGATACGAGCAGTACGGAGCCCTTGAACTCCTTCAGCGCACGCTGCAGCTCTTCCTTCGCATCTACGTCGAGATGGTTGGTCGGTTCGTCGAGCACCAGCCAGTTTACGTTCTTGAGCATAAGCTTGCACAGACGCACCTTGGCAGCTTCGCCGCCGCTGAGCACGAACACCTTGCTGGTGATATGCTCGTTCGTTAGGCCGCAGCCTGCAAGTGCAGCGCGGACCTCATAGTTTGTCAGACCGGGATATTCGTTCCAGACATCGTCGAGCGCCGTGTTTTCGTTCTTTTCGCGCTCCTCCTGCTCAAAGTAGCCAGGCTCCAAAAACTCGCCCAGCTCAACGCTGCCGCTGACAGGCGGGATGATGCCAAGGATGGTTTTGAGCAGCGTGGTTTTGCCGAGGCCGTTGACGCCGCGGATGGCAATCTTTTGACCGCGCTCCAGATTGAAGGTTACAGGACGGGTGAGCGGGCTGTCATAGCCAAGCACGAGGTCCTTCGCCTCTACGATGAAGCGGCTCGGTGTACGCGCTTCGGTGAATTTGAAGGTCGGCTTGAGCTTTTCGCGCGGCTTCTCAATCATTTCCATTTTATCAAGCTTGCGCTGACGGCTCTTCGCCATATTAGTTGTCGCTACACGCGCCTTGTTGCGGGCGATGAAGTCCTCAAGCTTGGCAACCTCCTGCTGCTGGCGCTCGTAGGCTGCTGCCTTCTGAGATTGGTAAATCGCATACATTTCCTGGAACTTGTCATAGTTGCCGCTGTAGCGCGTCAGCTCGCAGTTCTCGAGATGATAGATAACGTTGACAACCTTATTAAGGAAGGGCACGTCATGGGAAATCAGGATGAAGGCGTGCTCGTAGTTTTGCAGGAACTTTGTGAGCCATTCAATGTGCTCTACGTCGAGATAGTTCGTGGGCTCGTCGAGCAGCAGGATTTTGGAGTTCTGCAGCAGCAGCTTGGTCAGCAGAACCTTGCTGCGCTGGCCGCCGGAAAGCTCGCTGACGTCCTTGTCCAGACCGATGCTGCCAAGACCGAGGCCATTGGCAAATTCTTCGATTTTGCTGTCTAAGGAATAGAAGCCGCTGTGCTCCAGCTCGGACTGGATTTCACCGACGGTGTTCATCATCTTGTCGAGCTCCTCGGGAGAAGCGTCGCCCATCTTTTCGTACAGCTCCAGCATCTGCGCTTCCATTTCGTACATATCCTTGAAGGCCGTGCGCAGCACCTCACGGATGGTCATGCCCTTTTCCAGCGTGCTTTGCTGGTCCAGATAGCCGACGGAAACCTTGCCGGGCCATTCAACCTTGCCCTCGTCAGGCAGGACGTGGCCGGTAACGATATTTAAGAAGGTGGACTTGCCTTCACCGTTGGCGCCGACTAGGCCGACATGCTCGCCGCGGAGCAGCTTAAAGGAAACATTTTCTAAAATCTGGCGACCGCCAAAGGAATGCGATACATTGGTAACGTTTAAGTAGCTCATAAAAACCTCGCTTTATTAGTTTAGTTCTGTTATAATGATAATGGTTATATGTAAAAAATAACACTACATAAAAAGAAAAAGACCGACTAAAGCAAGTCAGCCTTTTCTCAACTTAAAGAATTAATCGGGAAGAGCTGACGGGCCTAATCGTCAGACCATCCGTTGTTAATATTATAGCAAGCAATCGTGCTTTCGTCAACGATAGAGGAGGTAATTTCTTATGTTACAAGGAAATAAAAATGATATTGCAAAACTTCTGCCTTATGTTAGCGAGCGTCTGCAAAAGGCACTGACTTACGTCGCTGAGACTGATTTCAGCAAGGTCGCTAATGGCGAGTATGAAATTGATGGCCGTAATGTTTTCGCGCGTGTCAATACATATGCAACCGAGCCGAAGGCTGAGCGCCGTCCGGAAAAGCATAATGATTATATTGATGTGCAGTTTGTAGCAGCAGGCAAGGAGGCAATCTGGTACACGCCACTGACCTCTGCTTGCGTAGAAACAGAAAATAGAGCAGAAAAAGAGGATGTCATCTTCTATGCTGAGCCGCAGGAAAAAAATTTTGTTACTCTTGCTGCAGGCGATTTTGCAATTTTTTTCCCGTGGGAGCTGCATCGCCCCAACTGTAATGCCGAAGAAACTGCGGCGCAGGTGCAAAAAATCGTGGTGAAGGTAAAAGCCTGAAAACCGCATGGTTAAGCCATTTTTTGCGTATTTCTGATTCTGCCGGAGCGCTTAAAAAAACTTTTTCAAAAAAAGTTAAAAAAAGTGTTGACAAATCCACGCAGACTTAGTATAATAACACTCGTGATGTTGAGCAACACAAACCAACAACACAAATTATTCCCCGATAGTTCAGCCGGTAGAACACCTGACTGTTAATCAGGGCGTCGTAGGTTCGAGTCCTACTCGGGGAGCCACCTGGCCGGTTGGTCAAGCGGTTAAGACACCGCCCTTTCACGGCGGTATCGGGGGTTCGATTCCCCCACCGGTCACCATTCGGGCGCTTAGCTCAGCTGGGAGAGCGTCTGCCTTACAAGCAGAATGTCAGCGGTTCGATCCCGTTAGCGCCCACCACGTAAATCTAGCACTTCATGAAAATGAAGTGCTTTTTTTATTTTCTGTTGTACGCTTCAAGAGCTGTTGGTAAAAAATGCGCCAGCTTCTTTTTTTTATGCGAAAAATATTATATAATAATATAATACAGTCTTGTGTAGTGTGAGCTGCTCACTTTTGCGAATTTTTTATGAAAATGCAGTGATATTGCTCTGTAATGCTTGCATAGTACGGAAAATAATTTTATAATATAGTGTGTAATTCATACTAAATTTATGGGAATTGAAAATAATAGAAGCAGTCCGTGCAGACGCTTCGAATGGAGGATAAATATGGCTGAGAATTTATTAGAAGTGAGAAATCTCACTGTTAATGTAGAGGACAAAGAGATTCTGCATAAGCTGAATCTTGATATTCAACCCGGTGAAACGCATGTCCTGATGGGACCGAACGGCGCCGGCAAATCTACCCTGGGCTATGCGCTCATGGGTAATCCGAAATATACTATTACCGACGGCAGCATTCAGTTTGCCGGCGAGGATATCACGAAGCTGCCGGTGGACAAGCGTGCGAAGGCAGGCTTGTTCCTGTCCTTCCAGAATCCGCTGGAGGTTCCCGGCATCAGCCTCAGCAGCTTTTTGAAGACTGCTTTGGAGCAGCAGCGCGGCGTGCGCATAAAGGCGTGGGATTTCCGTAAGGAGCTGCGTCAGGCTATGGCTCTGCTGCAGATGGACAACAAATATGCTGAGCGCGATTTGAACATGGGCTTCAGCGGCGGCGAAAAGAAAAAGGCCGAGATTCTGCAATTATTGATGCTGAATCCGAAGCTGGCTATTCTTGACGAAACGGACAGCGGTCTGGACGTTGATGCAGTGAAGATTGTTTCCCAGGGCATCAAAACTTTCCAGGAGCATCGTCAGGGTGCTCTGCTGATTATTACGCATAACACAAAAATTCTTGATGCGCTGCATGTAGACAAGACGCATATTCTGGTGCACGGCCAGATTATCAAGAATGCCGGTCCGGAGCTTGTTGACGAAGTTAGCAAGAACGGCTTTGAGCAGTTTATCCAAAATAAAGAGTAACTGGTGGAGTAAAGATGGAAGAAAAAACCTATGTAGAAGATATAGACAGAAGTCTTTACGACTTCCGTAACGAGGATAAGGACGCTTATCGCATCAGCGAGGGCCTGACGCGTGAAATCGTTGAGCAGATTTCGCGTGAAAAGCACGATCCGGAGTGGATGCGCGAGTTCCGTCTGAAATCCTTGGAGATTTATAACAGCATTCAGATGCCGCAATGGGGCCCTTCTATTGAAGGCCTGAATATGGAAAACATCGTTACCTACGTGCGTCCGAATACCAAGATGCAGGGCAAGTGGGAGGATGTTCCCGAGGATATTAAGGACACCTTCGAGCGTCTGGGTATTCCGCAGGCAGAGCAGACGAGCCTTGCCGGTGTAGGTGCGCAGTATGATTCTGAGCTTGTTTACCACAACGTGCGTAAGGAGGTTGAGGAGCAGGGCGTAATTTATACTGATATGGAGAGTGCGCTCAACGGTCCCTATGCGGAGATGGTGCATAAGCATTTTATGAAGCTTGTACCGCCGACAGACCATAAGTTTGCGGCGCTGCATGGCGCGGTCTGGTCCGGCGGCTCCTTCGTCTATGTGCCGAAGGGAGTCAGCGTGGCAATTCCGCTGCAATCCTACTTCCGCCTGAACGCGAAGGGCGCAGGCCAGTTTGAGCATACGCTGATTATTGTCGACGAGGGCGCAGACCTGCACTTTATCGAGGGCTGCAGTGCGCCTAAATATAACGTTGCCAATCTGCATGCAGGCTGCGTAGAGCTGTTTATTGGCAAGGGCGCGAAGCTGCGCTATTCGACGATTGAAAACTGGTCGAAGAATATGTATAACCTCAATACCAAGCGTGCGCTGGTGGCTGAGGGCGGCACGATTGAATGGGTGTCCGGCTCCTTTGGTTCGCACGTTTCCTATCTCTATCCGATGAGCATTTTAAACGGTGAGGGCGCACGCAGCGAGTTTACTGGCGTAACCTTCGCCGGTCACAGCCAGAACCTTGATACAGGCTGCAAGGTTGTGCATAATGCGCCGAAAACCTCGAGCGTTGTTAATACCCGCTCTATTTCTAAGAGCGGCGGCATCAGCACCTTCCGCAGCAGCGTTGTTGTGACAAATAAGGCTAAGCAGGCCAAATCCTCTGTTTCCTGCCAGAGCCTGATGCTGGATAATATTTCCCGTTCGGATACTATTCCGGCGATTGATGTACGCACGGCGGATGCCGATATTGGTCATGAAGCAAAGATTGGCCGTATCAGCGATGACGCAGTGTTCTATCTCATGAGCCGCGGTATCAGCGAGGAGGAAGCAAGAGCGATGATTGTCAGCGGCTTTGCAGATAATGTTTCGAAGGAGCTGCCGCTGGAGTACGCTGTGGAGATGAATAATTTAATCAGACTGGAAATGCAGGGAAGTATAGGTTAAGGGGTAAGTAAAATGATAGATGAAATGTTAATAAATCAGCTGCCTGCTCCTACCTGGAACAGACTGCGCATGAACGATACGAAGCTGGCGGAAATCGAGCTGCCGCAGGATATCTGTGAGCCGCGCGTTTCCTTGCAGGGCAGTGTTTGCCTGAATAAAAATAAAAATACCGGCTGCTGTGGCTGCAGCGAGCATGCTTTGTGCAGCGTGCATGGCAGCAATTTTGCCAAAATGCCTACAGGCATGGGCGAGGCGATGAATAAGCTTGGCGACGGCCAGACGCTGCGCCTGATTGCTGACGCAGGCAAGAGCACTGCGAGCGTAACTTTGCGTTATGAGGACGGCAAGAACTGCTTCAACCGTCTGGAGATTGAGGCGAAGGCCGGCAGTGAGCTGACTGTGTTCATGACCTATATTTCTACGGCGCAGGCTGCAGGTCAGGCCAGTGTACAGACGAAGATTGCCGCTGCTGCCGGCGCCAGCGTGAAGCTCGTGCAGGTGCAGCTTTTAGGCCAGAGCTATGTGCAGCTGAATGATGTCGGCTGTGAGCTGGGCGATAATGCTGCCTTTGAGCTTTTACAGCTGCAGCTGGGATCTCAGCGTATTTATAACGGCGTGCGCACCGAGCTTATTGGTGAGGCTGCTGATTTTAATGCTGCTATAGGCTATTATGGCCGTCAGGAGCAGACCATAGATATGAATTTTATTGCCAACCATTATGGCAAAAAGACCACCTGCGAGATGACGGCAGACGGTGTGCTGCAGGGCGGCGCGAAGAAAATCTATCGCGGTACGATTGACTTCAAGAATGGCTGCGGCGGTGCCGTGGGCGACGAGAAGGAAACTGTGCTGCTTTTGAGCGACGACGTTGTCAACCAGACGATTCCGCTGATTTTGTGCAGCGAGGAGGACGTGCAGGGCAACCATGGTGCCAGCATCGGCAAGCTGGACGAGAACCTGCTGTTTTATTTGTGCAGCCGCGGCTTTACGGAGCAGGAGGCTGTCGATATGATGGCGAAGGCAAAAATCGACGCTCTTTGCCGCCGTATTGAGGATGAGGACACTGTGCAGCTTGTGCAGCGTTATCTGGAAGGAGTAATGCATGATGGTGAATGATAAGGATTTGCTCACCGTTGATTATAAAAAGGATTTCCCGCTGCTTGCAGCAAAGGATGTTGCTTATCTGGACAATTCCGCGACGACGCAGAAGCCGCAGTGCGTTATTGATGCAGAATGCAATTTTTATCTGAAGCATAACGCTAATCCCCTGCGCGGCTTGTATGAGCTGGCGATGGAGGCCACCGATGCTTATGAGGATGCACGCGTTGCTGTGCAGAAGTTCATCAACGCCAAAAGCGAGCAGGAAATTATCTTCACGCGTAATGCGTCGGAGAGCCTGAATCTTGTTGCCTATTCCTATGGCCTGGCTAATCTGAAGCCTGGCGATGAGATTGTGACGACGATTATGGAGCATCACAGCAACATGCTGCCATGGCGCATGGTTGCAGAAAAGACCGGCGCTGTGCTGAAATATATCGAGTGTGCTGCTGACGGCAGCGTGAGCGACGAGGCTATTGAGGCAGCAGTGACGGAAAAAACGAAGCTGGTGGCTATGGCTGAGGTTTCTAACGTTTTAGGACGCCTGAACCCGATTGGCAAGCTGATCGAGGAGGCGCATAAGGTTGGCGCTGTAGCAGTTATTGACGCTGCTCAGAGCGCACCGCATATGGCAATTGATGTGCAGAAGATGGATGCTGACTTCCTCGCCTTCAGCGGTCACAAGATGCTCGGACCTATGGGCATCGGCGTTTTGTATGGCAAGAAGGCGCTGCTGGAGGCTATGCCGCCATTCTTGCGTGGCGGCGAGATGATCAGCTTTGTCAGTCGTGACGGTCAGGAGTATGCGCCGCTGCCGCATAAGTTTGAGGCTGGTACGGTGAATGCTGCTGGTGCCGTAGGCCTGCATGCTGCGATTGATTATATCAACAGTATCGGCTTTGATGTGATTGAAGCACGCGAGGAGGCCTTGACGAAGCTGGCGTTTGACGCTATGCAGAAGATTGAGGGCGTGCATATTATCGGCGGCCAGACGGCTGAGGAGCATAAGGGTATCATCACCTTTACGATCGAGGGCGTGCATCCGCATGATATTGCGGCGATTATGGATGCAGACGGCGTGAATATCCGTGCCGGCAACCACTGCGCTCAGCCGCTTTTAGACCATCTGTGTACCGGTGCTACGGCGCGTGCTAGCGTAGCCTTTTATAATACGCAGGAGGACGTGGAGCGCTTTATCAAATGTCTGAGCACGATTAGGGAGAGAATGGGCTATGGCAGATAACAGAAGCTTTTATAACGAAATTTTGATAGACCACAATATGCATCCGGCGCATAAGCATGAGCTGCCGGACGCTGATATGGAGATGCGCGGCTATAATCCGACCTGCGGCGATGATATCACGATGAAGCTCAAGGTGCAGGACGGCGTTGTTGTCGATGGTGCCTTCCAGGGCAGCGGCTGTGCTATCAGCCAGGCCAGCGCTGATATGATGCTGGATCTTGTTATCGGCAAGAGCGAGCAGGAGGCTCTGCGTCTGGCAGACATCTTCCTGCGTATGATCAAGAGTGACGCCAGCGAGGAGGAAATCGACGAGCTGGAGGAAGCAGGCGTGCTGCAGGATGTATCGCATATGCCGGCGCGTGTAAAATGCGCTGTGCTGGGCTGGCATACGCTGGAGCAGATGCTGGAGAAAAAAGAGAAGTAAAAGTGCAGAAGTGAAAAATAAATTAAGAGACATTACTCGTGCATGGGTAATGTCTCTTTTTTGCTGAGATGGATTATTTTATACCGAAAAGCGTTTCGATAGCTTTGCGTTTATCTGAATTTAGAGAACGAAATTTATTGATTAGAAGTAGTTCTTTGTCTGTGACCACTAGAGTGTTGTTATCTACTTTATTATTTAGAGAGAAAAAATCAATCGGTTGTAAGAAGTCTTCTATATGGATATTGAAAATTTTTGCCATTTCGGCTAATGCTATAATATCAGGCATATTACGACCATGCTCCCAACCACTTAGACCTTGTTTGGAAACGCCTAGCTGATTACCAAGTTCTTCAAGCGTTAGTCCGAGTTTCTGGCGTTCGTATTTAATTCGTGTACCTATCGTTAGTTTATCCACTGTTATCACCATGCTACATTACAATATTATTATGCAGATAGTATACGCTAAAAATAGCTGTACTTAGCGAAAAGTAAAAAGATAAAATAACTTGCAAGTATCTAAAATAGATACTATAATATAATTAAAAGTATCTGCTTCGCATACTTTACTGTGAAATGGCTACATAGTTTGGAGGTCTTAACGAATGGGATATAACGGAGATTGTAGAGATTGTCTTTATTACAAAGATTCGTTTCATCAAACAGGTCATAATGAATGGCGTTGTGATTATGCAGAAGAATATTTTAGCGATTGCTATGGAAGTATTTGTAATAGTTATGTTGATAGAGCAGAGTTTGAACGTAAAAAGAGAGAAAATGAGCAAAAAATGCAGGATTTGAAGAATCTTTATTATGGAACAGAGATGGCTGGTACTATTAAAGATTTGCAAGAATTTAATGAGCAACATAGAGGAGAAAAATCAGATAGTTTTGGTTGTATTACGTGGATAATAATAATTTGTGTGTTATTTGGAATAGTAGGAATATTAGATAGCATTTTACCACCACCGATTAGCTACATACCGTTTGCATTCGTGTTGTATGGATTATATAAAATACATAAAGTGTTCTTTGGTTCTGGAGAAACGAATACAATTCTTGTGATTTTAGGTGCGATGATGGCATTTGGATTGATGGTTGATATGTTAATGAAAAAATGATAACTATAGTATTATGTGATAGTTTGATAAAAAAGGAGCTATGTTTTTATGAAAAAAAGTACTCTTTTATTGACTCTTTTATTTATGTTGATTAGCAGTTTTGTTTATGCATCTGCTACTAAGTTTAATCAACCAGTATACGTTGGTTCGTATGCAACTACACGAGCTGGTGGACCTAGTCCAGCAATTGCAAAAGGATATAGTAGCAGAACGTATGATAGTTTTACGTTTGGTCAAGGTGAAGATGCTTTGACGTTTAAGTTCGAAAATCATTACTTTAATGGTCGTACAATGTCTTCTCGTACGAAAGGCGTATTTATTGGAAAAAATTTAGTAACTCAAAGAGTCCTTGCTTGTCCTGAAATTTATAAAATTACTGATAATATGGGACGCATATTTTATGTAGGTAAGGGAATTACTAGTGGTACTGAACAAGTATTTTTATTGATGGGAAAGTGCGCTGGTAGTTATTACAATGTTATAAGAATAGAGGATTTGCAAAGATATTGTACAGATATATGGTGCGCCGCATATAGGTAATATATATACAAAGGGCAATGAAATAAAAGTACCATATACAAGAAAATACGGTAATGAGAATTATAAAGCTGGTGAATTTATCTTCGAATGGGATGATAATGTTCAATGGTTTGCTATTAAGCATGTAGTATATTGATAATATACAAATATTAAAGATATAGGGGACAGATAAGATGACTAATGGAGATAATAGATTTGCTAAAATAAAAAGTGAGATACAAAGATTACAATTATATGTATTAATAAAATTTTTTGAGTGTGCTATGTACCAAGCATTAGGAGAATCATGGAAAGAAAAAGTAGTATCTAAGGCTATGTTTAAAACTATTACTGGGAATTATAAAGATAATTATATAAAAATAATTGATTCAATAAAAAGAAAAAAGGATTTTGATGTTGAAGATCTAGACATTACAGCTTTAGTAACTTTAATACGATATGATTTTTTATCTGAATGTTGTACCTATAAAAGGTTAAAGGCAACAGATTTGTCTTTTATTATAAAAAAAATAAAAGATGATCGAAATAGTTTAGCACATTCGTCTATAAATAGTGATGATTATATAGTGTGCAGTAATGCTATAGAAAATTTAGAAAAATTTCAACTGTATTTAGAAGAAAATAATTGGGTTTATGAAGAAATTCCTAATTCAACAAAATATTTTCAGAATAAACAAATGGAAGAAAAGTTTTCTTTGAAATATATTGGTCAAGAAATAAGTAATTGTAAAGGAATTTTAGAGAGTTTGTCGATGCTGAGTGTGATAAATAACAATAAAAAAGTAACGATTGAGTTTGTTGATAGTTATGGGCAAGCAGTGGAA
>OIZS01000418.1_pt1 | contig 18247 bp, 12 predicted proteins | sample 1588641 | NCBI WGS metagenome assembly OIZS01 (sample SAMN03283240) | human gut metagenome | biome: human-associated habitat; material: feces | host: Homo sapiens | place: Peru | collected 2012
TAGGAATGTGCAACTCAAGAACCCCAAGTCTAGTGGTGAACTCACGGGTTCTATACCCATTTCGTTGAGTGGTGCGATTATCGCTTCTCTTATAGGATTCTGCGCCAATTTGTTCAGTTGCTTCCGCCTTTAGAATCTGATCTAACACTGCGTTTAACAGCTGCGCTACTCCCGTATCTCCTTGGCATAATAATAGATCTTTAACTTTGTCTAGTTCTAGTGTAAGATTAGCTTGTTGGGCCATTTCCCTTTCCTTATATAAATATGAATGTTGGTAATTAATATTTTACAAGGTTTACTGGGGCGTGGCCCAATTTTTTAAATTTACACCAATTATATGGACTCAATCGTAGTTAGCTTAATAATAGTTAATGGCGGCAAGCATTAGAGGCAGGAAATTTAAATGCAAAATAAATGCAAAGCGATTCTTGAAATTCTGAACAAGGTAATTCTCGATAAGAGTGACAAGCTAGAACTTGCTCTAACTTGTATTTTAGCGCGCGGGCATCTTTTAATTGAAGATTTGCCTGGAATGGGGAAAACTACCTTAGCTAAAGCTTTTTCTGAAGTTTTAGGGTTAGAATGTCGCCGTGTTCAGTTTACTGCCGATATGCTCCCAGGTGACTTAACAGGCTCCTCCATTTATAACGAAAAAACTAGAGAATTTGAGTTTCATCAAGGGCCTGTATTTACGAGCATGTTGTTAGCCGATGAAATTAACCGTGGTTCGCCACGCACTCAAAGTGCGCTCTTAGAAGTTATGGCGGAACACCAAGTTTCAGCCGATGCCGTAACGTATAAAATCCCAGAGCCTTTTTTTGTGATTGCAACTCAAAACCCACTTGATCAAGCCGGGACTTTCCCGCTACCTGAATCTCAGTTAGACCGTTTTATGATGCGTCTTGAATTAGGTTTTCCGTCACGCACTGAAGAAATGCGAATTTTACGCGGGGAAAATGTGCGTGCTATTACGCAACCTGTGTTAGCGTCACCACAAGAACTCATCACCATGCAAAACGAAGCGACTGAAGTTTTTGCGTCAGAACCGGTGCTTGAATACATCATGAACCTGTGTCTAGCTACCAGACAAGATCCGACGATCCCAAATCCATTGTCACCGCGGGCGTCACAAGCTTTATTAGCAGCTTCTAAAGCTTTAGCTTATGTTGATGGGCGTGATTTTGTGACAGCTAATGACGTGCAACGAGTCTTTGCCGCCGTGGCTGAACACCGTATTAGAAAGGGCGTGATTAGCTTAGGCTCAAATCCATGCAGCACCAAGATTTTAAGTCAGGTCAATCCTTTATCTTAAGCTAGAACTAAGCTAAGGTTTAGGTTTAGCTAGCCTAAGCCTTGTAAACTTAAAAAGCTGAGGCTTAAAAAGAGCAGTGGCTTATAGAGTGGAATAACTAAAATCATGCAGTGTATCGATGAAAGCGCGATGCGAACTAGCATCCGTAATATCTACATTTTCCCGACTCGAGCCGGATGGCTCTTTTTGCTCGCCTTAGCTGTGATGTGGTTATTTGGCGTTAATTACGACAATAACCTTGTGCTTTTAACTGCGCTTTTTGGTGGGTCGGCCTTTATTTCCGCTTTATTTATAACGTGGTCTAATCTACGGGGGATTATAATTTTTCCGGAAGCAACTACGAGAGAAGTAAAAGCCGGAACCGGCGTGCCAGTATCGTTTACGATTGATACCGCTAACCGTAAGGTTTATGGCGTAAAAATTTGGTCCTCCTGCTCTGAAGCCACTACCCCAGTTGATTTGGCTCCTGGGGCCAGACTTAGTGTTATTTGCCAAGATGAAGGCCGTGGGATCTTTAGATTTCCTCGTTTTAAGGTTTATGCTGATTATCCATTAGGCTTAATGCGGGCTTCGTTTTATGTTGAAGCTAAAGAGGTAGTTACGGTTTGGCCGAAGACGACATCATGTGAATTTTTACCACAAAAAGATTTACGTGACGTGCTGAATTTACGGCCTAAAGATCAAGCGGTTCCTAGTGCCTCTTTAGGTCGGGGCTCAGATGAAATTTCTGGGTTGCGCCAATATCGTGAAGGCGATCCATTAAATCTAGTAGATTGGAAACAACTAGCCCGTGGCCGTGGACTTATGGTGCGTGAATTTAGTCCTGATACGGCAACGAGTGTAGTGCTTACAGAAAACTCGGTTCGAGCTCAAGACTATGAAGATAAAATCAGCAAGCTTGCCTATGCGGTCGATACACTTGCCGCGTCAGGCGTACGGTTTGGGCTTGAGTTTGCCAGCTTAAATATTCTACCTAGTAGTGGCGAGAGTCAACGCGTCCGGATGCAAAAGGCTTTGGCGTTACTGCCTAAGGAGGAGCAATGATTTTATCGACTAGAGCTATGCTCCTAATGGGTTTGGTCTTTACGCTGGCCGTGTTATTTTTAGGGGCGCATTTATCATATTTAGCAGCGGCGGTCGCCATTGTCGCTGTAGGGCTTAGAATCTTATGGGCGTGGAATATAGTCCCACTTCCAGGCCGTAAATTAGTGCGGGCGTTGTCACTCGTAGGCTTTTTAACCGTCATTATCTTTAAATTTTGGGGCGGTTCTTGGGGCGATGCGGCCGTAAGTTTATTGGTTCTAGGGTGCGCTTTAAAGTTTTTAGAGTTACATAGTCCGCGTGATGCTTCCGTATTAGGGACGACTATCTTTTTTTTAAGCGTCGTGCCTTTTATCTTCCATTACGAAATTTATATGGCTCTTTATTTAGCAGTGATACCTATACTTTGCTTTTGGTATTTTATGGCCATCAATGCGGTGCGTACCTGGCGCCATGAGTTTAAAGTTTTACTGCGTATCGTATTACCAGCTTTGCCTTTAACCGTGCTAGTGTTTTTTGGAATGCCACGGCCAACGGGACTTTGGTCGCTACCGCAGTCAGTAACGGCGCGTGAAGTCGATGTTTCAGGGGTTAGTGGAGAATTTAGCCCAGGCGACGTTTCAGAAGTAGTTAAATCTGGGGAACTGGCTGCACGCGTAATCTTTACAGGGCCGATCCCTAATATTCGCTATTTTAAAGCGGTTACTTATGAACGCAATATTGGGGGCAAATGGTACCAAAGCCAAGAAAGTGAGAATTTTCAGCGACGCCTAAGATACAGCTTTAAACCGGGCGATGAATATCCACGACCTCAAAGTCAAAGAGGGGCTCAAAAGTATCGCGTCATGGCAGAAGCTAGGGGTACGCCATTTATTCCTACCTTAGCTGGTAGCTATTCACCTGATCACGATGTTTTTTATCTAAATGGTGAGTACTATGTGGCGCGTGAACCTTTGCAAAGTCTTAAAGCGATAGATTTTGAGTATCCAAGTGTTGAAGCTGAGCGCGAACCAAGCGGGCGCTATCTACGCGAGCTCATGGGGATTTCCCGCCATGAAAATCCGCAAACTTGGCAACTCGTAACGGACCTTAAGAACCAAAATCCAGATGAAGAGTCTTTAGCTCGAGCCTTTATGGCCGTATTTGCCCAAGGGTATACCTACACTTTAACTCCGGGAAAATTTGGGGTAAACAGCACGGATGAACTCATCTTTACCAAAAAGCAGGGCTTTTGCGGTCATTATGCGCAAGCTTTAGCGGTAATGTTTAGAATGGCGCACATTCCTGCACGCATTGTTGGGGGCTATGCCGGAGGCAAAGTTAACGGCAACTACGTTATTTTACATGACTATGACGCCCATGCGTGGACGGAGGCTTATATTAATGGCCGGTGGGAACGCTTTGATGCCGTGCCACAGCTTACCTCTGGGCAGGTAGGAAGTGAGATTGAAGATATGCTACGCGCCGAATTTGAACCTAAGTTTAAGCTCACACAAATGCTTGCTTCTTGGTCTGAGTATCTTGATTACCACTGGAGTGTTTGGGTACTTAACTTCGACGAAACTTCGCGAGCCCAATTTTTTAAATCCGGTCGGGTGTTTATCGTCTTCGGTGGCGTGTTATTCTTAACGGGGGTGGTAATTTTATTGTGGTGGTGGCGTAGACGTCGCGCTTTACGCTTAGCGCCTGAAATTGAATTAGTTAATAAATTCTATCATGCAGCTGCCTTAAGTGGTCATGAGGTAAATTCGGGAGAAGAGCTTAAGAACTTTGTGGCGCGTTTAATCACAACATATAAGCTCGAAGGGACAAATAGCGCGACCGCGTGGCTTGAATTTGTGGCGCTTTTTGAAAAAATTCGCTATTCAAAGCATTCGGCTCGTGAACATGCATTATGGCGCCGTGAGTTAGTGACTAAGGCTAAGGCGGCAATTTTGGCGTGTAAGAGTTTGCCTAAAGAACCTGCGGATGATTAAAGCTTATTAAAAGTTTAAAGTCGGGGTGGAGTCCTTGGAGGGCTTAAATTTTTAAGTCCATAGGTCCATAGAGAGGAGAGGTGGTGTAAGCCTAGCTTTAATGCTAGCTTTAAACCTCGGGGCAAATTAGCGCTAAAATGCTTGCAAACTTACTACTAGCAACAATTTGCAGTCAACAACAACTTGTGGCAAACAACATGTGGTTAACAAAAAAATTGCTAGCAATTATGTAATGGCGCCAGCAGATATAAACTTTTAAGCTAATAATTCGTAGCGTATAGATGGACTTAGGAGTCATTTACGCCAAGCTATGCAAAAATTGCATCGGTATTTGTGACCCAAGATGGCGTGAGGGGCGTAATTTAAATCATTTAACGCGTAAGGTAGCAAAAATTTTTTCCCCTCTTGTTTATAATTGATTATGTTCTCAATATGTTAGTATGAGTCTAAGGTTTGGTAGTTCGATGGTAGCAACTTGCCCGTGAGCATTGAGGGTATAATTGCTTTTTCAAAAGCTAACTTTATTGCAAGGCGTGAGTTTATCCTAATATTTGGTTTCGTTTGTTTACTAAAAGCTTTATTCAAAAGTGAACTTTTAGTGTAAGGCAGGCTCATACTAATGGTTTTTAAAAAAGTGCATAAAGGAAATGAATTATGGAAATGATAAAGAAGTTTATTTTATCCTTTTGGATGCCTCATTCCAGAAAGTTTTGGGCGCTACTCCTTTTAGGGTTTGTGTTTTATGAAGCATGTGGGTTGTATTTTCAGTATGTGCTTAAGCTAAATCCATGCATTGAATGTGTGTACGAACGCGCTTGCTTTATGTTTTTTGGGGTGGCGGCCCTAGTTGGTCTCATAGCTCCACGTTTTATGATTAATAGAATTTTAGCTGCTTTGATTTGGGCCGTGTCTTCAATCTGGGGGTTGATTATCGCCATCGAGCATCGAGGCTTTGAAATAAGTTACCAAACAAAGGATCCGTTTGCTGATACTTGTGGTTTCTTTGCTAACTTCCCAGCTTGGTTTAAGCTTGATGAATGGTTACCTCAAGTCTTTGCGCCAACTGGTATTTGTGGTGATGCTAGCTGGGAGTTCCTAGGTTATACCATGGTGCAGTGGATCGAGTTAATCTTTGTTTGTAACGCCGTGGTTGCCGTGCTCTTTGTGTTGCTTTCATTAGTGCCACAGAGTATTTATGTAAAGTGGTGCAGTGCAGCGCGCATTCCAGTAATGCTTTAAGCCGGCTCTTAATTAAGGCCAGACTCAATTAAGTTTGATGCTAATTTATTTAAAAACTCTCTATACAGGTATAGGTCTCATTTGAGGCCTATATTTGTATATGGCATATGTCATAAGTCATGACGTTACGAAAGAAAAGAAGGAAAAACCGACATTTTCAGTTTGGCGAATTTCTACATTTTCAGTTTGGCACTAACAATAAAGCATTTCTTTCTTGTATCTGAGGTTAAACGACTTGTTCTAGAAACTAGTTTATACACTAATTGCAATTGTAGGTTGCGCCAAGCCAAATCGTCTCTAGCTGCATATCGATAAAGAGCAGTCTTTGATATTTTCTTATCACTAACTCAAGTTTCCCACATGGGAAACTTGAGCTTACTAGAGGAGGAATATTCCAGATCCCTTGATAATCTCAGATCTGACGGTAAGATCTCTAGATAAAGTAAGATCTGATAGGATAATGGGATAATGGTCACAGTAATCTATAAAAACAGAACTTAAAGTTTTAAATAACGAAAGTTAAAAGGATCATCTAATTCGAGATCATCTACTCTGATAATCTCGGATCAACTTCATGATAACCTACAATTCGAAAAAATAACACTTTGGCTACCCAAAATCGCCACCTAAACACCCCAAAAAAAACAACGTTAGATGAGGCTATAGCTACAGATATAGCCATAAATATTATTGTTATTCAACAATTGAAATTCTTTCTTAAAAAACTATCAAAAAATGTTGCAACTTGCTTGACACTAACCGTAACCACGCTATGGGGTGATGCGAAGTCAAAAGCCATTGTTGCGGTCAATACGGAATTGCTTGATGCTAACTGGCAAACTGGGAAATATATCGTTGAATTTGAACAAGGTGGTAAACAAAGAGCTGAATATGGCAAAGGGTTACTGGTAAACCTTGCAAAGGATTTAACAGCAAGAAATGGAAAAGGTTTTAACAGAACAAACCTTATCTATATGCGTAAGTTATACTTGGCATTCCCAAAATGTGGAACACTGTCCCACAAATTGACATGGAGCCATTATTATGAACTGTTGAAGTGTGATAATGCACTTGAAATGCAGTTCTATTATAAGGAATCCATCAAGGAATGTTGGAAGGTTAGGGAACTGAAAAGACAGATGAAAAGTTGTCTGTTTCAGCGACTTGCACTAAGCACAGATAAAGCAGGAGTTCTTGCTTTGGCTAACGAGGGACATCAAGTACAAACTCCGCAAGACATCATTCGTGATCCTTTCGTGCTTGAATTTGCAGGACTTCCCAAACAGAAACGCTATAAGGAGAGTGACTTGGAAAAGGCTCTTAAAGACCACATGGAGCAGTTCCTTTTGGAAATGGGACGTGGTTTTGCATTTGTGGGCAGACAATACTCCATGCAGATAGGAAGCCGACAGTTCAAGGTGGATTTGGTATTCTACCATTGTATTTTGAAATGCTATGTGCTAATTGACCTAAAGCGAGCAGAGATAAAGCATGGTGACGTCGGGCAGATGAATCTCTACCTTAACTATTTCAAAACAGAAGTATGTCAACCTGACGATAATCCACCCATTGGCATAGTCTTGGGAGCAAGAAAAGACGAACTTCTGATGGAGTATGCCTTGGAGGGTATAACTAATCAATTGTTTGTGGCACGTTACCAACTCTATTTGCCCAAGCGTGAAGAACTGCAAGCGCAACTTGACAAGTTGTTGGACGAAGCAGAGTAATAACAATAAAATAAAAGTAATCGAGCATATCTGTGGGTAAAAACAGATATGCTCAATGACTCATTTATAGCAACAAATAGCGGTGGATTAGATATTTTACAAGAAAACTAAATTACACCAACAATATGGACTTGACTGATTATTGCATTGGTGGCATGCACTTAAGTGGAAATTCAATGCAAAATATAGCTTCTTCCGAACAAATAGTTAAGTTAGCGCAAGGTTTAAAAGCCACCAAGACCAAATTCTATACTGGCCATTGCACTGGAGAATATGCATTTAATATCTTAAAAGAACAGCTCGGGGCGCAAATTGAAGCAATTAAGTCAGGACTTGAGTTTGAATTATAAAGATGAGAGAGAAACTAGAACTTAAAGGGATCATAAAAGGAACTTAAAGAAAATCTGAATTTATAGCTTATAGCAGACTTTAATATCAAGAAACAAAAAAACAGTAGAAGCTCTTAAGGTTACCCCCCCCTAAGAGCTTTTATCTTTGGGGCAGGTTTGGTAAAAAAATGGTTCTTCATAAATTTAGTGTTCTTCCCAAGGGGATTTTTAAAAAGAAATTTGCAGATGAAGGCGGTTTGATTTAACCCAATCATGCTATGAAAATGGCTCTATAGCTAGGTTTGACGAGCTTTTTTAAATGTATTTTAAGGAAATGTGAAATTAAAAAATTAAGCGATTTTACAATAATTTAACACAGTCTAAAAATTGATTTCCCAAATTTAAGTTAAATTTCTCGCCGTTGGCAAGCCGGTGTCAGAGGCTGCCGTGTTTTTTCGCTGATGAAAACTAAAAATAAAAACTGGTAACCAGCGAAGAAACGGGGACGGTGAAAACTGTCAGGCAGTCGGGCTTAACTTAAATTTTTAGGATTCACTTATGGAAATACTCTTTTTAATCCTGGTGGTTTTTCTGCTAGTCCTTGCGGTTATTGACCTTTTTGTTGGGGTTAGTAACGATGCGGTAAACTTCCTTAACTCAGCCGTTGGTTCACGTATTGCACCACTTAAACATATTTTGCTCGTGGCCTCTATCGGGGTACTTATCGGGGCAACCTTCTCTTCCGGGATGATGGACGTCGCTCGTCATGGCATGTTCTTCCCTGAAAACTTTAGCTTCCAAGAAATGATTTTCATTTTCTTTGCGGTGATGGTGGCAGACGTTTTACTTCTTAATCTCTTTAATATGTTAGGGATGCCGACTTCAACTACCGTATCTATTATCTTCGAACTCTTAGGGGCAGCTTGCTGCAGCGCGGTAGTTAAGCTTTACTGCGCAGGTAATGGTTTTGGGACCATCCTTGAGTATATTAAGCTCGATAAGACTGCAACTATTATCTCTGCAATCTTAGCTTCTGTAGTTATCGCTTTTATCGCTGGCGCTTTAGTCCAGTTCCTTTGCCGTGTATTGTTCTCATTCAACCTTGAAAAGACCTTTAAGTATTTTGGGGCGGTATATGGTGGTTTTGCTTTAACTTCTATTCTTTACTTCTTAGTAATGAAAGGGGCTAAGGGTGCATCATTCATGAAGCCTGAATACCTTGAATTCATTAAGGACAACACTGCTGTAATCGTGGCTGCGCTCTTTATCGGTTTTACCGTAATCTGCGAACTCATGATTTTAATGAAGAAGAATGTATTTAAGCTCATCATCTTAGGCGGTACTTTCGCTTTGGCTTTCGCCTTCGCAGGTAACGACTTAGTGAACTTCGTTGGGGTGCCACTTGCAGCGCTTGAAGGCTTTATGACCTATACAGCTAATGGCAATGATGCTTCTATTAGCATGAGCGTGCTTAACGAATCTTCAAAGGTTTCTTCAATCTACCTTGTTATTTCCGGTATCATCATGGTTGTAACTTTGGTAGTTTCTAAGAATGCTCGCCGTGTAATTCAAACTTCTATTAACCTTTCAAGCTCAGTTCGTGGTACTCACGAACAGTTTGGTGCCTCTCTCCCAGGTCGTGTTATCACTCGTATTGGTCTTGGGGTTAGCCGTGGTACTTTAAAGGTTATGCCGGCATTTATGACTGCCTTCTTTGGTAGCCGTTATACTCCAGTGCCACGTACAGAAGATCAGCCCAACCTTCCATTTGACTACGTACGTGCTTCAATTAACCTAGCGGTAGCAGCAGTCTTAATTGCTTCTGCAACCTCTCTTAAGCTTCCGCTTTCTACTACTTATGTAACCTTCATGGTTGCTATGGGGACTTCATTTGCGGATGGTGCTTGGGACCGTGAAAGTGCAGTATACCGTATCTCTGGGGTGTTCGCAGTTGTTACTGGTTGGTTCTTAACTGGTTTATGCGCCTTCGTAACTACTTTTCTTATCTCTTTACTCATTGCTGTAGGTTCTTGGATTGCTGTATTTGCGCTCATGTTTATTGCTTGTGCCGTTATCATCAAGACCAACTTTGTAAAGAGCAAGCAGTCTAGCGTAATTAAGAACATCATTAGCTCAGGCAGCGATGCTCAGGCTATCCTTGGGGCGGTTAGAACTTCTATCCCTAAGTACTTTGGTCACTCTGTTGATGCAATGGAAGAATGCTTAGATAGCTTCTTTGCTGACAACGAACTTAAGCTTCGTCACGCTCGTAACAAGGTTAGTAATGTCCTTGACGACGTTCGTTCAGAACGCGCTGCTTACTACAGCATGGCTCTTGACCTTAAGGATAAGAAGGCTGAAGAAGCACTCAATTTCTTCTACCTTAGCTACTCAAACATGGTTGAAGTGTGCAAGAGTGAACGCTCTGCCATTAGCGATGGGTTAAACCACGTAGCTAACCGCCACGTAATCTTTGGTGGGGTGTTGAAGTCTCGTCTCTATGAAGTATTAAATTCTCTTAAGAGCATGGCTGAAGGCCTTGATAAGGCTTACGACATTACTTCTAGCACTCAAGACTCCATGTCAGAAGTATTAAGACTCTCCATTGCCTTTAATGATAGCGTTGAACGTGCTCAGCAAGACTTAGTAAACGAAATCAGCGATGAAGAACTTTCCATGAGCTCATCTGAATCTTGTTTGTCCTTGCTTCAGGGGATGCGCGACATTGCAAACCGATATGTAGCAATTGCTATGTATGCTCACGCCATGCCACTTCTTAACAAAGACGCAGCAGACGCCTCTGTTATCGAAAAGTTCAAAGCCGGTCTGACAGCGGCTGGAACTAATCCTAAAGCAGTACAAGCTCAGTTCGAGCGTTTGGGTCACCATATCTAGTCACTAATTTTAAGCGTAAGCTAGAAAGATTGGATTTCCAAACTTAGAGCCTTTAGCATGATTTTTGGCTGAAGGCTCTTTTTTTGTTTTTCTCAAACCGAAAATGAAACTCCTTTATATGAGTAACCTAAAGTGGACTTGGATAGAAACCTTGATAGAAATTAGGATAACTCGAATAACTCAGAAAAATTGGATAAATCTGATAAAAGATAAAAATAGAAGAATACAAGAATCGAAGAGCACAAGAATCGAAGAATCGAAGAGCACAAGAATCGAAAAATCGAAGAGAGTTTTAGAGAAAACCTGCCTTTAAGTTTTCAAGTCGCTATGCATGCCTGGCATGCAGTAAAAAACTTTAACAACCAAGGTTAGAACCATATATGTAGGAGGCGCATAGGGATGATGTCTTAGAATTTTGAGGAAATTAACAGGATAAGACGGTTTTTCTAATTTGCGCAAGAGAAAAACATGTATTTAACATGTTTAAGCTTTACTTTAAATTAAAAGCATGTAAAATGAGTGAAAATTTTCATGTAAGGATTCCGCGCCTGTGTGAGTTTTTGCCTGAAAATTATCTGGCTTAATTTCTGAATCTAACCGGGAATCTGACGGTATGTCCATTTTTTCTTTTAATATTGTATCATTGATTACGATATTGATCGGGCTGTCTTCCGCGATCGGGATACTGCTCGGCTCTATCAGGTATAAAGGGGTCGGCCTTGGCATAGGCGGCGTGCTTTTTGGTGGCATTTTCATGGGGTGGCTTTCATCTCATTACGGTTGGATTCCAACTGATGTTAAGTCTGCTGAATTCCTTTCATACAAGCAAATTTTGCACTACATGCAAGAATTTGGTTTGATCCTCTTCGTTTATACCATCGGTATTCAGGTAGGTCCTGGGTTCTTCTCTAGCCTTAAAGGGACGGGTGTTAAGCTCATCTGTTCAGCCGTATGTATCGTGCTCATCGGTGCTTCTATCGCTTTGTGCTACAACTTATTCTTCGGTTTGCCGCTTGATATCACTGTAGGTCTTTACGCAGGTGCGGTAACAAATACTCCGGCTCTTGGTGCTGGTCAAGCTATGATTGCTGATATGACTAACTCCATCGTGCAAAGCGGTCTTGCCCTCCCTGAAGCTTTTACATTTTCTCCTGAAAATGTTGATCCTGATGAAGTAACTAAGAACATAGCAAGTGCTTACGCTGTAGCTTACCCATTTGGTATTTGCGGTATTCTTCTTACCATGCTCATCATTCGTTTTGCTTTCCGTGTTAGCGTTGATGCCGAAGGCGAACGCTACGATCTTGAAAAGAAGAGCACCTGTAAGGATCTCAATACTCAGAACGTATGCGTAAACAACTCTGAATTGTTTGGTACTACTTTAGGTGATGTTAGTGTACTTAAGAGTGGTGACGTAGTTTGCTCTCGTTTAAAGCGTGGCAACTCACTCATGGTACCAAAGAGCAGCACTGCTTTAGAAAGTGGCGATATTTTGCACCTTGTTGGTAGCGATGAAGAATTAGCTAAGGCGGCAGCCTACATCGGGGAAGCGGTAACCGTTTCTCTTACCACTCGTGGTACGGATCTTACAGTACGTAAGGTTATCGTAACTAGCGATCGCGCTACGGGTAAGACTCTTGATGCTCTCGAAATCAAGTCTCGCTTTGACGTTGCTGTTTCTCGTTTAATGCGTACTGGTTTGGAATTCATTCCCCATAGCGGTACCGTTTTACAGTTTGGTGACCAATTAAACCTCGTAGGTCGTCAAGAATCAATCGACGCAGTAGCCGCAATCGTTGGTAACAGCACTGCAGCTTTACACAAAGTGCACATGCTTCCAGTATTTATCGGCTTAGTGCTCGGTATGCTTTTAGGCTCTATCGCTATTCCAGTTCCTGGTCTTCCAGCAGCTCTTAAGCTTGGTTTAGCAGGTGGTCCGCTCGTAGTAGCAATCTTATTATCTCGCTATGGTCACGTCTTAACCATGAACAAGATTCACTGGTTTATGCCAGCTGCTGGCAACAGCGCTCTACGTGAAATCGGGATTGTGCTCTTCTTAGCGATTGTAGGCTTCAACTCTGGCCGCGGTACTTTCGTACATGACCTTGTTCACGGTGACGGCTTAATGTGGATGTTCTACGGTGTATTCGTTACTTTCGTTCCAATTATGATTTGTGGCATAGTTGCTTATCGCTTCTTACGTGTAAATTACCTCACCATGTGTGGTATGCTTGCAGGTTCTATGACAGATCCTCCAGCACTTGCATTTGCTAACGGCATGTACAAGAACTCTGAAGCTTCAGCTTTAGGTTATGCTACTGCATATCCGATCACCATGTTCTTGCGTATTTTAACTCCGCAGATCATGATTATTATTGGCTATGCTTGCATGCAGTAATTTAAGAAAACTTATTTAGGTTTGAGGCCTCGGTTTATACCGGGGCCTTTTTGTTTATCGGCGGGGTTAATAAACAAACTGTAAGTGCTTTAAAAATTTCAAAATTTATGTTTAGGGAGATTGCTAGGTGGTTACAGTTAGGCGCGCGATTTTTTAGTAAATTTTATGTAGGCCTCACGTTAAATATGGGTATAAATTACGCAAAGTAAGAATCATTTAACCAATGAAATTAACGTCAATTATGAAAATATAACGCTGAGGTTTCAGAGAAATTCTGCGAGCAGAACTTTAATATCACTTATTATTTACGGGAATTTAACAATAGAAAATTTGAATAATGATATCCTTATTGCATAGCTTTTATTTTGCCAGTGATTTTAACGTTTAATGAGTTCCTGGATGATGGCGTGACGGAATTTGACGAGAGGGGCGGTAATGCAAGACAATCTTATATTTGTCGTTGAGGATGATGCAGGTATCAGAGAATTAGTTCTCTATACTTTACGTAGTCAAGGCTTTAAATGTGAAGGGTTTGAAAGCCCGGCTGAATTTTGGAAGCGCTTAGAAGAAGTAAAGCCTGTTCTTTTGATTCTTGATTTAATGTTACCTGATGAAGATGGCATGAGCGTACTTCGTAAGCTCAAGGCCGATCCAAATCGTCGCGACATTACAGTGATGATCGTTTCTGCTCGTGGCGAAGAATTTGATAAGATTTCAGGGCTCGACGGTGGGGCAGACGATTATGTGACTAAGCCTTTCGGGGTCATGGAACTCGTTTCTCGCGTTAAAGTACAACTTCGTCGCCGGGAAACTAGAAGCAACCCTGCTAATGCTGAAAAACTTACTTGGGGACCGGTTGAAGTTGATACGAGATATCACCGTGTTACCGCCCGGGGCGCTCCAGTTGAACTTACCCTTAAGGAATACGAACTTTTAGTGTTATTTATCAAGCATCCGCATCAGGTGTTCTCTCGTGAACAACTCTTAAATCAAGTGTGGGGGATTGATTGTTATATTGAATCAAGAACTGTGGACGTACACATCAGAACTTTACGTATGAAGCTTGGTTTAAGTTCAAGCATTATTGAAACGGTCCGTGGTGTTGGTTATCGTCTCGCGGAAGTGCCACAAGTTGCTGCGGCTTAAGAATTAACCTCCTTAGCTAAAGTGGCCTTGATAGCTTGTTCTGTCTAGGCCTTTTATTTTTTACTATTGATTACTATTTGTTTAGTTCACTCTTTATTTTGTAACTTTGTTTTAGGGCTTAGTTTTAGGAAGTCTAGAATTTTAAAGTTTTTTTAGGTTGTTGTATTACTGAAAGGTTTGGATATTTGCATGTACGTAATGTCTATTAAATCAAGAATTTTTCGGAGTATGGTGCTCTTTGCCTTAGTGGCTGCTACCGCTACTTCGGTGATTTTGGCCTATTTATTCTTCTTAGATGAAGAAAAAGAATTAAAGTCTAATTTGGTGCAAACCGGAGCTTATCTACAGATTGGTTACGACCATCAAGGAGAAAAGTACCTTGAAGCTATAGGCACCATGTCGAAGGACCGTATAACTTTAGTCGGTACTGATGGCAAGGTTATTTACGATAACCGTGCTAGTCAAGAGTTGATGGAAAACCATAATAACCGTAAGGAAATTATTAAGGCGCGGACTAATCGTACTGACTTGTTAGTGCGCATGTCAGACACTTTATCAAGCCAAACTTGCTACTATGCAGTGTTATTAAAAGATGGCAACGTGCTTCGCGTATCGCGTGAAATGAACTCTATTTACTACGCGATTGTCAAGGTGTTACCTGAAATGATGCTTATCATGCTTTGTTTGTTAATCGTGTTTATTATTGGCTCCCGCCTTATCACCAACAGCATTGTTAAGCCCATAAATTTAGTTAAGATTGCAGAAGATCAAAACTTACCAGAGGCGCCATACCAAGAACTCGAACCGTTCTTTAAGCGCATCGCGGCGCAAAACGACTCCATTAAAAAGCAGCTCGATAGTATTAATAAGACGCGTAAAACTATCAATACTGTCCTTGATAATATGCTTGAAGGGCTGATGTTAATTGCGGCTGACGGTAACACCATCGTCACAAGTAACGAGATTTGTCGACGTCTCTTAAAGCAGTTGCAGCTTTCAAATGACGACAGCACCAAGCTCATGTTCCCACGTGATTCTGAACTGTCGCGTGGTTTGTACCGTGTTTTAGCGGAAAAGGGTAATTGCAGCGTGTTATATTCCGCACGTAATAAGACTTATCGTTTCTTATTCAACTCTTTAAGTCGAGCTGATGGGTGTATCTTAACCGTACTTGATGTGACTGAAACCGTTGAACGCGAACAATTGCGTCGTGAATTCTCTAGTAACGTATCGCACGAACTTAAGATTCCGTTAACTTCGATTTCAGGCTTCGCTGAAATCATTGCTAATGGCTTAGCCAAACCTGATGATATTACTCATTTTGCTAATAACATCTACCGTCAGGCTCGTCGCTTGTTGAACTTAATTAGTGACATTATCCATTTGTCAGAAGTAGAAGACGGCCAAGGTCCACTATTCTCTTCTGAGCAAGTCCAAAAGTTTGATTTACTCACCGTCGCCAAAGATGCAGCTGATTTTTTATCCGCTGAACTTGATAGACGTAATATTACGCTTGAATTTACTCCAGATTGCGCTTTTGCTGAAATGTACGGGATTATGCGTATTATTGAAGAATGTGTCTTTAATCTTATAGATAATGCGATTAAGTATAATCATGATGGGGGCCATATTCAGATTACGGTTAAACCGGTGGAAAACAATTGCGTGACCTTTATTGTTAGCGATGACGGGATTGGGATTCCATACGATGAACAGGACCGTGTATTTGAACGTTTCTATCGTGTTGACAAGGCTAGATCTTGCCAAACTGGGGGCACTGGTTTAGGTCTTTCCATTGTGAAGCATGGGATTTCAGTGCATGGCGGGACTATCACTCTTGATAGCGATGAAGGTCATGGCTCTACCTTTACCGTGGTGTTGCCAATCTGTTGTGCAGCTATTAAAAAATAAGAGGTAAAAACTTAAAGGCCTTAAAGGCATAGCTTAGCTATGCACATTAAATTTTAGGCTATAGCATAGAGACAACATAAAAGAAGTTGTCGTATAAAAGTTGCTAATTTAGGTTTTACATAGATTTACAAGAAAGAAGGTCCTTAGGGGGCTTCTTTTTTTATTTTTGATGCTTAAAGTGCATTAGGAAGTACAAAATTATGAATAACAGTTTATATTAATTGATTTGAGCTAAGCTTAAATGCTGAGCTCAAATCCAAGTATAAAGAAAGTAAGCCCAAAGTAAGTAAGAATAATTTAAGCAAAACTAGGAGGATGGATGCAGATTTTAGGAGAGTCGGCTGTTTTAGATGCAACTTTAAAGCGCCAAGAATTGGAGCTTAATAATAAAGCCCATGAAGATGTAGTTGCACCAAAACTAGAGTTTTTATTACAAGTGCTCTTAGAAATTGCTTTTAGACTATACACTTGCAGCGCCGAAACTAGACTTATTGTGATGACCACGGAACGTATTGCCAAGTCTTATGGCTATCAGGAAGTGCAAGTTGGGGTGTCGCCAGAATTTATTTTTGTGTGTATTGAGCATCAAGGTAAACTCTATTCTCACACGCGTAAAACCGGACCTATCGGCATTAACATGTCACGACTGGCGGAACTTACAGGTATTTGTTTAGCAGTAGAACGCCATGAGCTTACTTTAGAAGAAACTTATAAACGGGTCCAGGGAGTAAAGAACTTTAGTTATGGTTCGCTTACCTTAACTCTAGCTATTGCCGCTTCAACCTTTGCCTTTGGGTTTTTAAATGGTGGGGATCTGAGGGTTTGTGTTTGCGGGTTTGTTGCCGGCGGTCTTAATATGGCCATTCGCTTAATGCTTTCTAGAATTCATCTGTTTCCGATGTTCGTTTTTGGGTGTTGCGGGTTTTGTGGGCCACTTATCGCTGGGATTTTGGCATATGCGTTCGGGTTTTCGAAAGCTGATGGTGGGCTTAGTATGATGATTAGTGTGTTATTGCTCGTGCCTGGTTTCCCATTTGTAAATGGGGTTTTAGACTTGTTTAAAGGCTACTACTCCATGGGCATTTTGCGCCTTGTTAATACCATGATCTTACTTTTAGCGGTAAGCGTGGGCTTTACGTTAGCATTAAACTTTTTAATGCATTTTGTGGCCAAGTAAGGAGCAAAGACCATGGAACATACACTTCTTTTTTACCTAATTGATTTTGCACTCGCAACTTTACCGGCTGTGGGTTTTGCCATGCTCTTTGCAACTCCGGTTCGGTATTTACCACTAGTGGCTTTTGGGGGCGGGTTTACTCATTTAACTCGCGTGTTAATCATGGATTGGTTTGGTTTTCATATCGGGATCTCCACGTTCTGGGCGGTGTTTTTGATGAGCCTTATCTTCATTTATATTGCCCCAAGAATTCATGTGCCACGGCCGGTCTTTACCGTAGCTTCCATTATTCCGATTATTCCTGGTAAGTATGCATATAGCGCCATCTTGGCCGCTATTAAGCTTCATAACCAAGATGGAAGCGGGGGTGAAGTTTTAATGGAACTTGCAAGTTCCAGTTTAATTTGTGGTGGCATTATGCTTTGTATTGGGATGGGGATTGCTTTACCGCCATTACTCTTTTACCGTAATCGCCCTGTAGTTTAATGTTTAGTTATGGCCTTTATGCTTAGAAAGTATAAAGGCCTTAATTTTTGATGATGTTTGGGGGAATGTTTGGTGGGATGTACCAGCCTACTCAAAAAGTTATGATTTAACTCATTTGTTTTGAAGAGATTTTTTTCTAGAAGTCTTTTTTTGCTCAATCATTTCTTTTTCAAGCTCATTGAGCTTTGTTCACTGCTCATTCATTTTAGCTGTATCAATAACAATTTCAAACTTATCCTTACTCTCTAATTGATCCTTTGAAATCTCAGCTTTTTCATCAGTAGCAATTTCACCACCTTTTGCTGATGATGGTTGGTTAGGAAAATACTTAGTGATCTAGTTATACAAGGTTGTTCTCTTTATCTCTGGATGCTCCGTAACAAACTTCCACTTAGTTAATCCACTTTTGGCAAAGAGCTGAATATACTTAAGTCTTTTCTTCCTTGGTGTAACTTTGTCTTGCCATTAGTTGCGATTCCTTCAATATCTTTAACAAACGCTTCACAAACTATTGTGTTACCCAATGCCGATCAATATTTAAAAATGAGTGAGCTCACTTTTGAATAATAATGACTGAGCAAAATAGCTATATTCTCAGTGAGCTGTAACA